>Ga0187772_10000577_pt1 | contig 16498 bp, 7 predicted proteins | sample 0116_SJ02_MP15_2_FD_133137 | JGI IMG/M metagenome (GOLD analysis project Ga0187772, IMG submission 133137) | Tropical peat soil microbial communities from peatlands in Department of Meta, Colombia - 0116_SJ02_MP15_20_MG | ecosystem: Environmental > Terrestrial > Soil > Wetlands > Peat | place... | reverse complement strand
TTTCGTCAACTCCTCCACCCTCTCCGTCACTCCCTTCGGCAAGCCCGCCAATTACAATCGCCTCGACCCCGCTCCCGACGGTCGCAACATCCTCATCACCACTGTCCACAAGCCTTATTCCCACGTCGTCACCTACGAGCGTTTCCCGAAGGAAGTTGAAGTCTGGGACACTTCCAACCCCGCCAACGTTTCCGTCCACACCGTCGCTTCGCTTCCTCTCGCCGATCGCGTTCCCATTCACGGTGTTCCGAACGGTCCTCGCGATTTTTCCTGGCGCGCCACGGAACCCGCCACACTCCTCTGGGCCGAAGCCCTCGACGGCGGCGACTGGAACGTCAACGTCCCTCATCGCGACAAAATCCTTCTTCAGAAAGCGCCTTTCACTTCTCCCGGTACGGAAATCGGCCAGACCGAGCAACGTTACTCCGGCTTCGATTGGAGTGAGCAACCCAGCGTCGCTCTCTTGAGCGAATACGACGAAAACCGGCACTGGTTCCGCACCTTCATCATGGATGTCGACCATCCTCAAGCAACTCCACGCCTCCTTTGGGATTTATCTTTCGATGAGCATTACAAAGATCCCGGCACTCCCGTTTACCGCGTACTCCCCAACGGCGTCCATGTCATCCGCCAGAACGCCGATTCCATTTTCCTCTCTGGCTTCGGCTCGTCGCCGGAAGGCGATCGTCCGTTCCTCGATCAACTCAGTCTCACAACGCTAAAAACGGAACGGCTTTTCCGCAGCGACAAAGATTGCTACGAGGGTTTCCTTTCCTTCACTGGTCCTGGCGACAAAACCTTCCTCAGCTGGCATCAATCTCCCAACGATCCGCCCAACGCCTTCATCCGCACTCTGGGATCATCGAAAAACGCGCCCGACGGCGAAGCCGTCTTCGCTTCCACCTCCGTCGCGCTGACTCACATCCCCGATCCAACACCAGAAGTCCGCGCCATCAAAAAGCGTCTCGTCACCTACAAGCGCGCCGACGGTTTGGATTTGTCCTTCACCCTCTACACTCCGCCCGGCTACAAGGAAGGCACCCGCGTTCCCACCATCCTTTATGCGTATCCGCTCGATTACGCCCAAGCCTCCACTGCCGCTCAGGTCACCGGCTCACAGGAAACTTTCACTCGCTTGCGCCAGTATCGCCTTCTCTTACTCGCCGGCTACGCCATCATCGACAACGCTTCCTTTCCTATCATTGGTGACCCCAAGAAAGCCTACGACACCTACCTTGAGCAACTTGTCGCCGATGCCAAAGCCGCTGTCGACGAAGGTGTACGCCTCGGGGTCGTCGATCCTGATCGCGTCGGCGTCACCGGTCACTCCCACGGCGCCTTGATGACCGTCAATCTCGTGGCTCATTCCGATCTTTTCCGCGCCGGTGTCGCCACCTCCGGCTCCTACAACAAAACGCTCACGCCCTTCGGTTTCCAGAATGAGCGCCGCTCCGTTTGGGAAGCTACCGACGTGTACCTCAAAGTTTCTCCATACTTCTCCGCCGACAAAATAAAAACCCCCATTCTCCTCATGCACGGCATGGAAGACGCCAACCCCGGCACCATTCCCTTGCAATCCGTCCAACTCTACGAAGCCGTTCGCGGCAATGGTGGCACTACCCGCCTCGTCATGCTTCCCCACGAACCGCACTCGTACACCGCCCTCGAATCCAACGAACAGGAAGTGTATGAAATGCTTCGATGGTTCGACACCTACGTCCGAAACGCCAAACCCACGAACCCAGATCCCCCCGCCAAATAGCGTGCTTGTGAGCTGGGGTTACCTGTGCTCGAGCAGCGTTTTATTGCTGGGTCACATCAATCATGTTGTCGTCGGCGATGCGGTCCACCAGCTTGTTATAAGGGTCGATTCCAGCCCGAGTGGGTTTCTCGTTCACGACGATTTCGAAAGTGTTCTGCTCCTCTGTGAACCTCTTTTTCTGTAGATACAGTGGCTGTTCTTCGTCTTTGGCACCCTTAAAAACACCGATCTCGATGTAGTCATTGAGAGTCATCGGGCTTTCGTTGCCGTTCCCGTCGGCTTTAACTTTACGCGCCTGAACCACGAGGGTGACTTTGAACTTTTGGTCAGGAGTTGGCGTGACTGTCGCAGAAACAGCTTTGTTGTCGTACAACACAATGGCCTCAAAACCGTCGTCGATGAGGTACTGAAGCTCCGGGGGAGTCTGCGCCCGCAGGGCAGCAACGAATTGGCGTGTGTCCGGATAGGGAGCGGTCTGAGTGTTCAGAGCATTCGCATAGCGATATTCCATCAAGAAGTTGTGCAGGGCGAGGTTCACTTTATCCTCACCAATATAGTCGGCCAACGTATACATGATCTGGCCGCCTTTTTGATACCAAACGTAAGGCTCGCGTTGGACCAGCGCCAAAGGCGGCTCGTGACGGACTTCGCCACTACGGCCGCGAAGATAGGAATCCAGTTCGTGGCGCAGAAAACGGTGCATCTTGTCGGTGCCGTATTTTTGTTTCATGACCATAAGTGCTGAGTATTCAGCGAGAGTTTCCGACATCATATTCGAGCCCTGCACGTTGGCGCCGATCAGCTGATGGCCCCACCATTGATGCGCCAATTCGTGTGCCGTGACGAAGTATGTGAAGTCGATGTCGTTCTTTTTGATAACACGCTGGATGAAACCGATGCCCTCCGAGTACGGCACGGTATTGGAAAACGACTGGGCAAACGTACGGTAGCGCGGAAATTCCATGATGCGGAACTGTCGAAACTGGTAAGGGCTGAAATTGGCTTGGAAATAATCCAGTCCGGCCTTGCTGGAGGCTAGCATATCCTCGAGGTTGTACTCGTGTCCGGGCTGATAGTAGATTTCGAGACTCACTCCTTTGTACTGCTCGCGGCGGACGCTGTAGTTCCCCGAGAGATAGGCATGAAAATCCGCAATGTTGGTGGGACCCATGTCGTACTCGAAATAGTTGCGTCCGTTTTCCTGCCAATGCCGCGTGAGGTAGCCGGGAGCGATTGCGATCTGGTCGACGGAAGTGCTGACGACTGTGTGATAGCTGATCCAGTCGGAGTCTTTGCTGAAAAGGTTGTAGAGAGACTGTAGAGCGTCGCCACGAGGCGCCATCTCCTGCAGGTCGCCCAAATGTTCTTCACGGCGGCGGCGCGGGTCATCGAGTTCGTTTGTCTGCTGATACCCAATGGACGGGAAATAGCTGGAGTCAAAGAAGGTGCCATTGTAGGCCAGTTCCGGCTTTTCATTACCGTCGCGGAAACCGCGCGAGGACCAGCCGACGTTGAAATTTAATTCAATGCTGTCTCCCGGTGCGAGCGGCTGCTCAAGTTCGTAGACTGAGTAAAGGCCGCGCCGGCTTGAGCTGACCAGATGGAAGGGACGAGTGAAGCGGACTTGAGAGGTTGATTGGTTCAAGTCGGTGAGGTGGATCTGAGAAATTGGCTGCGAAGTCTTGTTTCGCAGGGTATAACGCCCCCATCCTGAAAAGGAACGTCGGGCCGGGTAAATATCGATTTGACTGTCGACCGCTACGATCTTCGGTTGGAGGAGGTCCTGGTACTTTTTGAAATTCCGTTCGTAATCGGCCTGGATCTGGCGCCGTTGTTTGGAGTTGAGATACTCGTTTGACACATGCGCATTGTAAAAGTACCACGCGCCGCTGCCCATTGCGACGGCAAGGCAGAACGTTGCCGCGGCAACAAGGCCCGGGAAGCGAGCTGTGGCCAACCTAAAGCGTGCGGCCCTCGAATCGTCGGCGCCGCGGCGGGCGAAAGCGATGGATAGGACGCCCAGGAATCCGGAAATCGCCAGCCAATAGGTGATGGCCCAAAACAAAGCGGGTACAAAATGCCCGTAACCGTTCATGTCGCTATAGGTGTACGGGGGAGTTTGGTCGAAAAGGTAGAGCGTATTTTCCCATCCGAAGCTGAACAGAATGGGAATTAATACGAACACTCCGATAGTGATGCCATGCCCAACAAACTTGTTGCCGACCATCGTATGAACAAACAGAGCGAATAAGGCAAATGCAACAGTCTGCGGCAAGACAATGACGTAAAGCTCCTTTGCATACTGCAGGAGTTCGTAGTGGTAGTAACCAGCGATGGTCTGCATGATGACGCCGCACAACCCAGCAACCGTGAGCAGAACGAACTCGACAAAAGTAATCGCAACCAATTTGGAAAGCCAATCCGTGCTTTCGCGCATAGGCAGTGCATCGTGAATGCCGTCAATGTGGATATCCCGCTCGCGCCAGACAAACTCCGCCGCGTACAGACCGGCTACGATGAAGAGAAAGAGAGTGGCGCTGCCTTCGACAGCCTGCAGCATGAGATAGGTCACTGGCCAGACGTTAACGTCGGCAACGTATCCGGCGAAGTAGCCATTGTTGATTGCGAACCCAATCATCAATCCCACGATGGCCCAGAATGGAATTTCATGTAGGACCATGCTGATCCGCATGCGCGTGAGTGAAAAGAATTGCGCCCACGTGGTGTAACGGCTAAAAGTCTGGTTCACATGAGGCAGACGTGCCGACACCAGCGAACGCACAGGCTGGGTGTCGAGGTCCTCAAGCGCCTTCGCTTTGGCGGCGCGGCGACTCTGGGAGCGCCTTGTGAGCGTTTCTACTGACATGGGGAACAGCGCCCATACTATGGCCAGTGAGGCAAAGCCGACGCTTAGCCACAGCAATCGGTTATACAGAAAGACTCCGCCTGCAACGTGCGGCGACCAACTGAGAAGCAATGAGTTCTTTTCGACTACCGTCCAGTATCGCGTGATGTCGTACATCAAGATGAAGCCCACCGGATCCAGAATGCCGGACCAGAAATGCTCTAGGGAGCGGCTGGCGAAAAAGGCAGTGAGGGTGACCAGATAAATGATGAACAAGGCAGCGCCCTGAACATAGACGACGAAAATCTTGCGCGAAAGGGCCGCAACCGCAAAGAAAAGAGAGCCGAACACGAAGATCTGAACCACAACAATGGAAAGAAACGGCTGCACGTACCACCAGAAATGGTTGGGAGCAATACGGGTGTGGTCAGTCCAGGGGGCAAGCGTTCCCGCATATTCACCGAGGAGGCAGCCTGAGAACGCAAAGACAGTAGTGATCAGCGACCCGGCCCACCGGCCGCCAAGATAGGCAAATTTAGAGATGGGCTTGGTGAACACCATCTGGTACGTGTCCCGCTGGAAGTCGCGCAGGATGGAGGTACCAAAAATCGCCGCGATGATGATTACGCCAAACAAGGAGATGAACACGTCATTGTAGGAAGCTGCATACGCACCATTGAGCAGCACCTTGCCGTTACCCGATCCGATCGGTCCGAAGCTTTCGGAAGCCACGCACAGAAAGCTGAAGAGAAACCAGGCGAAAAAGTACACGTAGGTCGCGATGCTCTTACGACGCAGCCGAAGCTCGAATGTAAAAAACTCCCAGAACATTCTCATGATTGCCTCACGTGCCTTAGTTCCTCGCCTGCCGGTAAAGATTCAAGAAGTAGACGTCCTCGAGTTCGGAGTCTACAGCACGGAAACCGTCACCCGGGCAGGAGTCGGAGTAAACGCGAATCTCGTGCTGACCGCCAAGCAAGTGCGTAGAAAGAATGTGCATCTGCGATTCCAGGGCGCGTAACTCATCGTCGGTGCGGACTACCTTGCTCCAGATCTTCCCGCGCAGCGCTTCGAGCGTTTCGGCAGGAACACCCTCGAGCAGCAGTTCGCCGTTTGCGATGATAGCCATGCGCGGGCACAGTTCTCGGACGTCGTCCACAATGTGTGTGGAAAGGATGACCGTAACATCGCGGCCGATAGAGCTAAGCAGATTGAGAAAACGATTGCGTTCCATCGGGTCCAGTCCGGCCGTAGGCTCGTCGACAATAATCAACCGGGGATTTCCGAGCAGTGCCTGTGCGATTCCGAAGCGTTGTTTCATTCCTCCAGAAAAAGTTCCCAAGGCCTTTTTGCGGACGTCCCATAGGTTAGTCTGTTGTAGCAGCGCGTCCACCATGTCCTTGCGCTCTTTGGGCGATGTAATACCCTTCATCGCCGCCAGATGCTGAAGCAGGTCGAGCGCTGTCATTTTGGGGTACACACCAAACTCTTGCGGTAGATAACCGAGAACCTTGCGGACTTCGTTCTTTTGAGCGACAACGTCCAATCCGTCGAGCTGGACGGATCCAGAGTCCGGATCCTGAAGGGTCGCGATCGTCCGCATGAGTGTGCTCTTGCCAGCGCCATTTGGCCCGACAAGTCCAAACATGTTGTTTCCGATGCTCAGTGAGATGCTCTTGAGAGCTTTGACACCGTTCGGATACGTCTTAGATAACCCGGAAATCGTGACGGCCATGGGTGGTCTCCTGTTAACGTCTACTGCATCGCTTGCCGCTCTGGAACGCTGCGGGAAGTAACGATTAATTTGCGCAAGAATTTTCTGGCAGCGGGCTTGGCCAAAGCGAACAGGCCGCCACTCTATCACATCTAAACGGGAAAAAGTCATGAGGCGCTTTGCGCTCTTGTGGCCGGATATCTCCGTTACTTTCGTGAGCCGCCGTGCTGGAGCGAGGTACCTGCATTTCCTCCTTTGACTTCTTCGCACGCTAAGTCTAATTCTGGTGTCGTGGACAGGGCAGACGGTTTTGAAATGGATCCGCCGCGTGGTGAGCAAGTCTCGAGAGCGCTCTACGCAGTTCTTGTTCTGATCGGCTTCACTGCGGTGATCGCGCAGATTGTATTGATGCGCGAACTGATGGTTGTTTTCCATGGGAATGAGATGTCACTCGGGTGGATGCTTGCGAGTTGGCTGCTCTGGACAGCGCTCGGGAGCGGCGTGCTCGGTCACCTAACTGGCCGGACAGATCAGCCTCGGCGGCTCGTTGCAATACTTGAGCTGCTGGTGTCGATCAGTTTCCCCCTCTCCATTTTCTTCGTTCGCTTAAGCAAGGTGGTCTTCCAGTCGGTCCCAGGGGAACTCTTAGGCCCGGGGCCTATGCTCCTCACCTCCTTGCTGGTCTTGAGTCTCTTCTGTCTGATCTCGGGAGGACTATTCGCGGCGGGTAGCAGGCTATATGCCCGGGAAGCGGGCACATCCACCTTTTCGGGAACAACGCGAGTGTACCTGCTCGAGGCTGTGGGCTCCGGGCTGGGAGGAATTCTAGCCAGTCTCGTGCTAATCCGATACCTTCAGCCGTTCCAAATTGCCGCGTTCCTCAGCCTCATGAATTTACTGGGAGCGGCGTGGTTAACGTTTCGATCGGCATCGCGCTGCGCGGCGATATGGGGATCACTGGTGGCGATTTTTGTGTTTTTCGTCTTTCCTTTCGTTTGTCCTCGAGCCGAACAGAGCTCCCTTGCACGCCTGTGGCATGGCTACCATCTGCTTGCCACCAGAAACTCCATTTATGGCAATTTAGCTATTGTGCAAACGGGGACCACCCGCAGCCTCTTCGAGAATGGTCTGGAAAGCGTTGATGTACCTGATCTATTGGAGGCAGAGGAGGCTGTGCATTTTGCCTTACTCCAGCATCCTGCGCCGAAGAGGCTCTTGCTCGTGGGCGGAGGGGTGAACGGGAGTTTACGTCAAGCCCTTCAATACTCCAGCCTGGAGCGAATCGACTATGTCGAGCTCGATCCCAAAGTTCTCGATCTCGCAGAAGAATACTTCCCTGAAGAATGGTCGCTAGCGCGGATCGATCCGCGCGTTCACGTCCATAACATGGACGGACGCCTGTTCTTGAAGAGGACTGATCTAAAGTTTGATGTTGTTATCGTCAATTTACCCGATCCGCAGACCGCCCAGCTGAACCGCTTCTATACGATGGAGTTCTTTCAGGAAGTGGCCAGACGGCTCGCTTCCAATGGCATATTCTCCTTTCAACTCAAAGGGGCAGAAGACTATATCGGTCCGGAACTTGCCGAATTCTTGCGCTGTATCAACAAGACCCTCCGGGGTGCTTTTCCTAATGTCCTGGTTATTCCTGGCGAAACGATTCATTTCATTGCAAGTTTACAAGCGGCATCCATCACGGTTGACTCTGGGGAACTGGTCACGCGGCTTAGGGCACGGCACATCCACACAAGCTACCTACGCGAATACTACCTTCCTTATCGGATGATGCCGGATCGTATCTCTGATCTCGAGTCTCAGCTCCGAGCTGAAACGAGCACCAAAGTTAACCGTGACTTTGCCCCGGTCGCATACTTTTTCGATGTGGCCCTTTGGAGCACCCGCTTCAGTCGTGTGTACCGTCAACTGTTTCAGGTCTTGGGGCACCTGCACTTTGGTTCGCTCGTAGCGACACTTGCGTTAACCCTGTTCGGCACCGCCGCATTTTTGTTCTGGATGCCGAAGTCAGAGGGGCGCTTTCGAAGGACCGCCGGCTTCTGTGTTGTCGCTATGGGATTCACTCTGATTGGTCTCGAGATGCTACTCCTTTTGGCCTTCCAGGCAATCTATGGTTACGTGTACCAGCAACTGGCAATCATCATTGCCGGTTTCATGGTAGGCATGGCCTTGGGCAGCTGGTGGGGGACGCATCATGAAGATAGAGCAGAAGTGCAGGGCCGAGACCGAGGAGACTTGCGACAACTCATCGGGCTGCAATTTGTTGCTGCCTTGTCTTGCCTGTTGGTCTACCTTCTTTTGCAAACTTCCGCATCGAGCACTAAACCGCTGAGTGTTTTCTTCGTGAGTCAGATTGTCTTTCCGACATTAGCCGTGACGTGTGGGCTCCTCGGCGGTTATCAGTTTCCCATTGCGAGTCGAATCTTTTTTGCGGAGTCGCAGAGTGAGATACATAGTCCAGGGACACTTTATGCCCTGGACTTGGCAGGCGCCTGCCTCGGCGCGCTAATTATGAGTTCCTACCTGATTCCCGTTTTTGGTTTTCTGCAAACTTCCGAGCTTATGGCCGTGGTGAACCTGGCTCCGACAATCCTTTTGTGTTTGTTGGCCTTTGGTCGGGTCCGGGAGACTCGCGTTCATTAAAGACCAAGGCCGAAAACGCGAAAATGTCGGTCGATTCATCTTGCCACGCTTGGGGAGGCAGACCTGCTTTCAAACAGGTCTCATCGAGGAAAGTCCTGCGGTCCCATCCAAATTCCGTGGGAACTTGTGGGAGGAGTAGCCCTCTATTGGAGCCCCGGACCATCAGCAGGCCGTCACGGCCCACGCGCACGTCTTTGACGTCAAGCACACGATGGAAAGGCGTGAGCACAGAGATTTCATATTCCAATGATGGCAATTCTTGGGCAGTGACCGGAGAGAAGCGCGGGTCTTCGAGCGCAGCCGAGGTAGCTGCGTCGCGCACCGCCAAGAAAAGTGGCTTTTCCGCAGCGATCAGACCGATGCATCCGCGCAGGTTTCCCTTCTCTGTTAAGGTTACAAAGACGCCGCGTTCCTGCTGAAGGGTGGAAAAATCGGAGGCCGACGGCTCGTACAGCTTCCTATCTCGCACCGCCGTCTCCACAGATTTCTTTGCGAGCGCGATTAGGGCATCCTCCTCTTTTTGACTCAGTGACATTGGCTCCAATTCAGCCGAGCGTTTCTCGGATTTGAGGAGTGCCACAGCCCCGTAACCCACTACGCGGCTATGGTCGCCGGTCACATCGCCGGTATTCGCATACATGAGCATCTTGGCCTGCCTTGCGCCCAGTCGCTCGGCCGCAATCATCGTCGCGACGATCGGACCTCCGCCACAGGCCTCCCATACACGCCTCTCAAAGTTCTGGGACAAGCTCAGGTAATCCCATTCCTCGATCGCTTTTAGCGTCTTATGATCCATCCTCGAGGCCTCGTCATAGGTGTGATAGTGGGAAAGATCGGAACTGGCTACGATGAGTGTGCTTGTTCCTTTCACCATCTTGGCGAGCGCGACGCCAAGGGCGCGTTCGATCTCGTAGTCTTGATCGCCCATCACGATGGGCACGAGCTTGAATTCACCAATGGTGCACTGCAGGAAGGGGAGTTGCACCTCAAGCGCATGCTCTCCCTGTTGCTGGGCAGGTGCGTGACCACGGGTGGAAAGCTGGATGAAATTGCCCGACTTAGCCAACCGGGAAGCAAACTCCTTGTCCACTGGAATGTTGCCGAGCGGCGTGGCATAGGCATCGCCGCTGTAGACCGAATTGAAAGGGAACTCCTCGAAGTGCGAGGGGGCAATCACCACCACGCGGTCGAACTTTCGCCCTTTCAGCAGCGCGTAGCTATAGGCAGCTACCTTGCCTGAATAGACGTAGCCGGCATGCGGCGCGATAAGGGCCACTACCTCACCCGGCAGCTGTGGCACGGTCGCTTCCGCAAGAAACTTGTCGACCATTCGGCGTAGTTCGTCTGCTTGCCCTGGGTAGAACTGGCCAGCAACAGTGGGTTCCCTGACGGTCAGTTTCTCATCAGCGAAACTACGATTTCCGAAAAGCCTTTCAAGCGAAACGGCGCAGAGTAAGAGGAATGCGCAAAACAGTATTTTTATCATCATGGTTCACTCATGGCGCGGTAAACGCCTCGACACTTGTTAAGCCCAAACGCCGGGAATCGCTTGCTGGCAGTATTCGCATTTGCCTTTGCGCAAGTGCATCTCCGTGACCGTGAAACCAATGCGCCCAATGACGGCACGACGACACTTCGGGCAATAGGTGCTTTCCGCTGGGTGTCCCGGAACGTTGCCCAGGTAAACGTAGTGAAGGCCCTCGGCATCTGCTATTGCTTTGGCACGGTCCATTGTCTCGAGAGGTGTCGGCGGCAAGTTCTTCAGCAGATACTCTGGATGGAATCGGGAGAAGTGTAACGGCACATCCGAACCGAGGTTGGATTTGATCCACTGTGACAAGGCGCGGAACTCTGCGTCGGTGTCATTCAACGTGGGCACAATCAGGTAAACAATCTCGCTCCACATGCCGAGCTTGCGAATGGTGACCAGCGCGTCGAGCACGGGCTTGAGTTGTCCGTTGACGATTTCCTTGTAAAACTTTTCCGAGAATGCTTTCAGATCTACCTTGATTGCATCTACTCCTTGACAGAGCTTCTTGAGCGGTTCCTGCTGAATGAAGGCGCCGCTCACAACCACACTCTTGATGCCGAGGGTGTGGCTGGCATCGGCGGCATCCCGTAGATATTCGTAGAACACAACCGGCTCGCTGTAGGTATACGCGATCGAGGGGCACCGGTTCTCTCGAGCGAGGTTAGCGAGATCCTTAGGAGGCAGGTAAGTGCTTCGCACCTGCTCCGGCCTGGACTGGGAAATATCCCAGTTCTGGCACATCTTGCAGTTCACATTGCAGCCTGCCGTAGCCACCGAAAACGCCAAGGTCCCCGGGCAGAAATGGAAGAGAGGTTTTTTTTCGATGGGGTCGATGTGGGCAGCGCACACACGCGAATAAACCAACGAGTAGTAGCTGCCACCGTGATTCTCACGAACTCCGCAGTAGCCTCGCTCCCTATCGTCGATCACACATTCGCGGGGACACAGCTTGCAACGAGTTTTCTTATAAGGCAGCTTTTCGTAGAACTGGGCTTCGACAGTGAATCGCGAATCGTCTTCCGGAAGGGCAGGTGCTCCCAGGACAAGATTTGGCAGTCCGCCGACACAGGACGCTACACAGGCGGAAAGACAAGGGACACTCGCCATCTGCAGGAATGCTCTACGGTCGTGCTCCGTCGCCACACCACGCGTTAACGCGGAAATCACGGAGTCATTCGGCACTGCATCTGCCAATTCCTGATCGCGGCAAGGCTGGCGAGGAAGTACGGCCGCTTCACCTTTAAACGTATCTGGCGATTTCGACATGGACTTCTCACACAGGTTCAGATCTCCACCTGTTCAATTCTGCTCGGTTCATTCGTTCCCAGCCGGTGCTGTGAATCCGCAGCAGTCGCGATGTAACTAGGTGCCCGGTCAAGCGCCTGCAGCGATTTCATTCCTTTTTCGGTTCTTTTGCGCTCGATGATCTGCCAGCCGGTGTAATCCAAGGCTACGGGATCTTGTGAAAGGAGAATCCCGTTGTAGGGCCAGCTCCATTGCGGCATGTAAGACGGGCCTCCTTCGTACTGCGCGGTCAATGCATCGCAAATATTCAGCCGTACCTTCCGGCGAATCGGGAGCAGCATATTGACGTCAGCCACGTAGGGATCGCCAACGTTGAGGTGATACTTGTTGGGATTATGGATCGCGCCGAACATGTTCTTGAGAGCGATGGTCACACCGGCAATGCTATGGTCCTTGAGCACGGGCAGATTAATGACGACGTCGCAGAGTTGTGTAAGGGTCCTCGCCAGCCGGCTGCCGATGCTGCCGTAAACCACCAGGTCTTCTTCGTAGCCCAATGTGTCATTTCCGATATAGCGAATCCGGTCAGACCCTGCCACAATACGGAATCCCGCGCTCTCTAAGTCCGTATTCAGCCGGTCCCAGATGACGATGTCCTTCTTGGCAATACCAGCCTCTTGAAGTCGCTCGCAAATGACTTCAACTAAAAGAACATCTGTCGAGATGCCTCGGCCAGCAAGGCCATTGACCTTCAGCCCAACCACCTCACCGGGCTGGACAATTTTCTTCCAAGCTTCTAGAGCGGAGTCAGTCGCGTACAGTGCCTGCATCCCGCGGTCCAGCATTTTCAGAAGCTGGCCAGAAATGATGCTCGATCCTGTGCCTCGGAGCAGCGGGTCGCGGGAAATCACAACTCTGGATTTTTCTCGTTCTGAGAAAAAAGGAAAAAAGGAAGGAGTTCCTCCCGCCATCGCCACACTGGCAATGCACGTTTTGAGGAAACCCCGCCGGCCGGGATGGAGCCTCTGCCTCATACCAGTTTTCCGGGGCGCTTGCCTGGCGTCTCTAATCCCTTTTTACCACTTTGCAGCAAAGCCGGCGAACAATTTCTGGTGCAACCAGACCTGAGGCTGTTTATTCCTTGCCTTAATACATACACACATCGTCCCGGCAAATCCGTATCACCAGAAGAGATTAGGCATAAGCTAAGCGTTCTTGTCGATGCGCTTGCCACGCCGGCCAGTAGTCAGCATACGTATTTGGCGCCTCGCATTTTCCCGTAGCCGGGCTTGATTACGGAGTAGATTAAATGACATCGCTGGTCGTAAGGTAGAAAAGCGCTTTTCATAGCATTGATCGTTAGTCTTTCGAAGTCGTCCAAGGAAAGGCCAAAGGCGTCTGCTGCTGCCGCGAATTCCTTACTCATGCTCGTATCGCTCATCAACCGGTTGTCCGTGTTCAAGGTTACGCGGAACTTTTCGCGGTAAAAAATCTTGAAGGGGTGTTCGGGTAGACTGGGCGCCGCGCCCGTGTGCACGTTGCTGATCAGGCAAATTTCTAACGGAATCCTCTTATCAAGTACATACTGAGCGAGGTCTCCCAGTTTCACCGCCCGGCCGTCCGCGACGGCGATGTCATCGATTAAACGCGTCCCGTGGCCGATGCGGTGAGCTCCGCAATATTGAATCGCCTGCCAGATCGATTCCTTCCCAAAACCCTCGCCGGCGTGAATCGTGATGTTGAAATTTTCCCGTTGGATGTAATGAAATGCGTCCACATGTTTTTTGGGAGGAAACCCACCCTCCTCGCCCGCCAGATCGAATCCGACGACTCCGCGCTCGCGAAAACTCACCGCTATCTCTGCCGTTTCAAGGGAAACATCCATATTGCGCATTGCGCAAATGATCAGGCCGGAAGTAATTCCAAACGTCCTTCTGCCCTGCTCGAGACCTTTTAGCACGGCTGAAATCACTTGCTGGTGTGTCAGTCCGTTGCGCGTATGAAAAATAGGAGCAAAACGAGTTTCGAAATAAACGACGCCGTCGCGGCTTAGATCTTCCGCCTGCTCGTACGCTACTCGTTCTAACGCTTCTTCTGTCTGCATCACAGCAATCGTGTGGGCAAAGCCTTCGAGGTACTTCGATAGACTACCCTGGTTGGCTCCTTGGTGAAACCAACGCGCAAGCTCATCGGGATCTTCGCTCGGAAGTTGCGTGTAGTTTTCTTTTCTGGCCAACTCCACGATGGTTTTCGGTCGCAAGACACCATCCAGATGTTCATGCAACAAAACCTTTGGAAGAGCCTTCAGCACGTCCTGATCGAGATGCATGATCGACGCCTCTGGTTTTCGGGTCTGTCTCGCTGATCGCTGCAGGACAGATCAGCAACACATGGAGACCACCGAATAATTCTCGGCACTGTGGCGGAACACTTCCCTAGAGCGAATTCGACAGCCTCAGGCAATTTGAAGCAATGCTAGAACTTCAGGACAAGACTGAATTGAATTTGCCGAGCGCTGCCGATGGTTTTATTGACGTTACCCAGACCGAATGGGCAGTTGTAAAAGCCACTAGTTTCATTGGACGTTCCGCAGCCGGTGGGCAAGGGAGTAGTTCCCTCAACAGGGAAGCCGTTGTAATACTGGTTCTGCTCGACGTCGTCGATCGGGATGTCAAAACTAGGTGTGTTGGTTACATTGAAAACGTCGAAGCTGAACTTAAGAGCCATTCGTTCGGTGAGCTGGGTCATCTTCACAATGGAGATGTCCATCCGTTTCTGCCAGGACTGCCGGAAGATGTTGCGCTGGCCCGTCGTGAAGTCGGTCTCATAGGGATCGTTCGAAGGAATTGCCCCGTTCAACGCGCCAGGCTGCAAAAGCGGAATCGTGAAGCACGAGGCCTTCAGTGCAGGGCCGTTCACCCCAATTTGTCCAGTGAGCGCGCTTTGAGGAGAACAACCCGGGGCCAAAGGAACGATGGGGTTGGTAATTCCATCGGAAACCCCGTAAAAGACGCTGCCGACGGCGCCACTGTAATCGATGACGCTGAACGGTTGGCCGCTTTGATAGATGCCGATGCCTTCGAGTGACCAGCCATTCGTAAATTTGCCAGCCCAGGAGTCATCTTGCGCCAGTTTTGGCAGTTCGAAGACAAAGCTGAAATTAAAAACATGCGTCCGGTCAAAGTCCGAACTGCCGTACGCATCGCGCAGGTTCAGCGGGTTGTTGCCATTGTAGAAGAGCCCCAGGGCGCTCTGCTCATCCGTTGCATGCGAGTAGGTGTAGGAGAACCCGACACGGAAGTGGTGGCTCATGCGCTTTTCGAGGTGGGTTTGTAAAGCGTTATAAGCGGAAATACCAGCCGCATCATAACTCTCCGATTCCGACGAATATCCCACGTAGGGAACCCGTAAATCGATGTTTCCTCCTTCGTACGTGGAAAGATAGCTGCCTGGCGAGACATTCGAGCCGGGTACAGGTGGTAAAGCGAGGGGATTACCGCTCGAGTCGAGAACGGTGTAGCCGTAGCTGTAATACTGGCCATGGATCGGGTGAGACGGCGAAGCAATTTGCGCTTGATTGAAGGGAACGGGAATTACGAGATGGCGCCCGAGGTTGCCTACATAGCCGATCTGAATGGCCAGATCATTGCGAGGTTGCCACTGGATATCCAAAGTGTTGTTGATCGTGTAAGGAAGCTTATTATCGCGATTGTAGACGGCAAACGAAAACAGAGGTGCGCCATTCATGATCTGGGATGCGGAGGGAAGGTAATCAAGGATATCCGCGGGATTACCGCTCGGAGGCGGTTGCCGCGTGCTTCCCCAAGGAGCAGCGAGTGAACCTCCGGTCGGCGAGTTCGGATCACAGGTCGGAATATATCCTTGGTACGGACTGACGAGAGAGGAACAAACCTGCGAATTCACGAATGGTGGGGCTTGATTGAAACCAAAAGGTCCGCCAGCAATCACCCCTGCAGCAAATCCGGGAGACAAGTAAGTGAAAAGTTCGCCCCGGTCATAATAAAGGCCCGTTCCTGCGCGGACCACGACTTTGTTGTGGAACATTCCGGGACTCCAAGCGAGTCCGAGTCGCGGAGCAAGGCCCCATTGCCGGCCGGTAAGCGTGCTGTTGCTGACGCCCTTGCTCGGATATTCTGTATTGTTACCCCCGACGACAAACCCGCTGGAAGTGACGGTTCCCGTATTTTCGTCATAGGAGTACAAAGACGGATCAAAGTTGTAAATGCGTCCATACTTCTCCGTAAAGCCCCCGTCCCAATCCCAACGCAGACCCAGTGTGGCGCTGAAATTAGGACGAAACTGATAGCGGTCCTGAATGTACAAGCCGGACTCACCCGCGCGCAAATAGCGGTTGGCATTGCCCTGCAAATACGCGGTGGTGACAAAGCCGTCGGATGTGTAGGGCGTCACCAGGCCCTGTAAAAACTGCGAGAAATCCGCGATGCCGATATTCCCCTGATTCGTTCGCTGGTCCCTCGTGTTCAGCTGCGTATACGCGTAACTTCCCCCAAATGTGATCGTGTGTTTGCCAAGCATCCAAATGGCGTTCGCCGAAGGCATGAAGCGGTTTTGGAAGACACCCGTGAAAGCCCCTTGCGAGGCGGAGCCTTGCCCTATGGAAAGAGCAGCGTTCGAAATGGGCGCGGGATCGGAGCAATTCGGATTTGTGTTCGGACAACCTGTGTTGTACGACGCGGTGTTACCAAAATCATCGACAATGGT
>Ga0187772_10000576_pt1 | contig 16507 bp, 24 predicted proteins | sample 0116_SJ02_MP15_2_FD_133137 | JGI IMG/M metagenome (GOLD analysis project Ga0187772, IMG submission 133137) | Tropical peat soil microbial communities from peatlands in Department of Meta, Colombia - 0116_SJ02_MP15_20_MG | ecosystem: Environmental > Terrestrial > Soil > Wetlands > Peat | place... | reverse complement strand
GACCGGCGTCTACCGGGCCCGGGTCGACACCTTCCTCCCAGCCCCGGCCTCGGAGCCTTCCCCGGCCCCCGCGCCGGTCCGCCCGGAGCTTCGGACGAGCGTGCAGGAGCTCATCGCCGCCGCTGACGCTCGCGCTACCTGTCCCCTCTGCGGCAAGCCGCTTCCCGAGGGCCCCCACAACCTCCTCTGCGCCGACTGCTCGTCCGAGGTCGGACTCACCTGACGGAGCGGGCCTGTCGGGACTCTCCGCGCCGGTCCGCCGGGACCGGGGCCTTTGAACCCGAGACTGCTGGCTTAGAAGGCCAGTACTTTGTCCAGGCTAAGCTACAGGCCCGCGCTCGACGCGAGGAGCCCACGAGGGTAAGAGGCTGCCGAGCGACCCGGAGGCCGGGGCCGGACCTCTTCGAGGCTGGCCGGCTCACCCGCCGGCCTGGCAGGGGGTCTCCCCGGGCTCGGGTAGGAGACGGAAGCCGCCCTCCCTGAGGAAGGACGTACGGACCCACAGGCCGCCGGGGCGTCGACCGGCGTCCGTGACCTCCACGAACCCGAGCCGGCGATAGAGGTGGCCCGCGCCGCTGGGGTTCCGGGGCGTCAGGGTCAGCGACATCGTGGTCTCACCTCGGGCCCGGAGGGCATCGGCCACGGCCGCTAGGAGCGCGGCCCCCAGCCCACGGCCCCTCCGTCCGGGGTCCACCATGAGGTCGGCCACGAGCGGTCCGGCCTCCGTCCGCTGGACGAGCACCGAGCCGACGGGCCGGTCACCCTCGACCGCGACGAAGGACGCCGCACGGTCCCAAGCCGGCTTCCCGAAGATCTCCATGTCGAGGTAGTCTCGGGCGTCGGTGGCCGGGTCGAGGGTGGCCCCGAACAGGACGTCGGCGTCCTTTCCGTAGGCGCGCTCGAAGAGGTCGATGAGCGAGAGGCGATCCGGGGGGCCAGCCGCTCGAAGGGAGACCCCCTCGGGCAGCACGGCCGGGGGAAAGCTTTCCACCGCCGCCGCCAGTCGCACTCGACCGACGTGCTCGAAGCCCAGCGGCCTCACGATCGCTCCTAAGTCTCGTTCCTCCAGGCCCGCAGCATGGTCAGGCAGGGTCACGACCCTCTCTGGGCCACCCGTACCCACGACCTCGAGGGTCAGCGCCGTGTACGCCGCCGCGGACCGCAGGTCCGGCGCGAGCCAGAGCGTCAGCACCTTGGACACACGTACCATGCTCCTGTGCCACAGGGCCAGCCCTGACTCGGGCCCGCCGCTGGGGGCCCAGACCGCGGCCGTCAGCCTCCCCGCGGCGATCTCCTGAGCGACGACCGTGGCCGTCGAAAGCGGGGACGGGGCCGGGGTCCCGGCCTCGTCCTGCCGGAGGCGGAACAGCGGCTCGTCGGTGGGATCGAGGACGAGACGGAACGGCATCGCCCGAGGGTGCCTACCCCTCCGTGACGGGTTCTCTGGCGGAAGACCCGACATTGGTCGCGAGCACCATCGGACGGACGAGCGCGCCTGGAGCGTGGGCAAGCCCCCGCTCGCCGGATACGAACTGGAAGCCACGGGAGCGGTAGAGCCGGACCGCCGACCCTTGGTCGGGATTGACCTCCAAGCGGATCGGCCCGGGTCCCCACGTCTTCCGCGCCCACTCGAGCAGGCTATCGAGGAGCTTGCCACCGACCCCACGGCCTCGGGCCACAGGGTCGACCCACATGCCGAACAACTGGGGACCGTTCGGGGTCCGTGCGAGCGTGGCGAGCCCGACCAGGTCGCCCCCCTGCTCCGCGACCCAGGTCGCGGTCTCTGGCGCCGTCGCGCCGGAGCGGGCCCGGTCCCGCCAATGCGGCTCTGAGAGCTCCAGCTCGGCCCGGAGAGTGGAGCCGAACGCCAGGGGGTCGGTACGCAAGGCCCGGAGCCGGAGCTCCCGAAGCCTCGCCCATTCCGCGGTGCGTACCCGGCGTAACCGGACCGGACCCGCGCTCACGTTCGACGGACTCGTTGGGGTGGCGATAGCGATGTCGCGGGCTACCGGCCCGGGACCGCAATCGGCATGGGGCGCGAGGCCTCGCCCCGCTGGGGACCATCGTGGGAGTGCTCGCAGCTCCACAGCGGCCCAACCCTCTGCCTGCTGGGGCGGCAGAGCTTGTCGAGTATCTGCGATGGGTCCGTCTCCTCGCCCTCGTCCTAGGGCTTGCCCTTCTCTTGGGGGGGATCGCGGTCGCGGGGCTCGTCGCGGTCTCCTGGTCGATCTGCCCGTCCCCCGCCGGCCCCGCGGGCTGCCCCGGTGCCCCGGGCGCGATCCTGGTCCTCGCGGTCCTGACCGGCGTCTTCGGCCTCGTCGACCTTCTCACGTCCGTTGAGACGCGTCGGATCACCTCCCACGTGGTCCGCCGGCGGTACTCCCAGGCCCGAGGGCTCGCTCTCACCTGGGGTATCCTAGGCGTACTGGTCGGCGGGGTGATCGTCGGGGCCCTGGTCCTGCTCGCGGGGATCCGGCTGACCCCGTGGGCCAACCGGGAACGAGGTCTGCCCATGTCGGGGACTACCCGTTCCTGGCTCGGGATCGGACGGGCAGGCCCGGTTCGGCCGCTAGGGCCTCCCGCAGGCGCGCTGCTCACCAGGGCCGGGGGGACTCGGAATGTCTGTCCGAGCTGCGGCGCCACGCGGACGAGCAGCGCGCGGACCTGCGAGGCATGTGGGAAGCCCCTGCCCGACACCCCGGGCTCTAACACATGACCGAGGCTCCCGAGAAGAAGGGGGCCCCGTCGCCCCAGGTCTTCGACCCTAGCGCGCTTCCCCCGCCCCACACGCGTCTCGGCGTCGGCGGCGTGCTCGTCCGCGGGTCTCGCGTCCTCGTCAACCGGGCCGTGTACCGGCAGCGGTTCACGATCCCCAGCGGTTACGTCGAACGGGGCGAGACGCTCGAGACCGCGCTCGTTCGCGAGTTCGAGGAGGAGACCGGCGTCACGACGCGGCCGGGTCCGCTGCTTCTGGCCCGCCACAAGGTGCTGGGCGACACCGAGAGCGACCTGTACGTGGCCCTTCTGGTGGAGCACGCTGCCGGCGAGCCGGTCGCCCGGCCGCCGGAGATCGCGGAGGTCCGGGAGCCGACGATTGCCGAGGCGGCGCGCGCTCCCTGGATCTCCAGCCTGTCTCGCCTGGCGATCCGCATCGCGGCGCGTCGGGTCGGGACCTGGTCCCGGTCCGCCTGGGACGGAGGCGAGGCCCCCGGCCGGGCGACCGAGGCCTACCACCCTCCGGAGCATGACGAGTGATTGCGGGCGCGATAGGGCGGAACGCCTAGATCCGGCCTCGGCGGGGTCGGCGTCCCACCTTCGGTGGGGATGCCGAGGCCACGAGGTGGGCAAGCCGGAGGGGCTCGGGCCAGTAGCCGCGGATGGTCGCACGCCGGACCAGCCACGCGGCGTCGGCCGCGGTGCACCCGCTGGCCGCCGCTAGGATCGGCTCTCCCGCCGTCGGTACCCGACCGAGCCGGTGCCTGCGTAAGAGGCGCAGGCGTCGCGCGGCGGTCCGAGGGAACCAGCGGTGCAGCGCCCTCGCGATCTTCCCGAAGTCCGGCGGGCGGCGGGTCACGGCGACCACGGGCACGCGGGTGGCCCGGGCGATCGCGTCGAGGTCGAGGACGTTGAAGCCTCCGACCACCGCCCCATCGAGCAGCACCGCACGGATCCCCTCGAGGGACCCGAGCGACCGGAGCAGCGCGATCACCCGGGCCGTCCCGTCGGTGCCGTCGACCCGCACGCGGCCGACCCGCACCGCCTCGAGCTGCTCGGGAAGGGAGACGACCACGGCGGCGATCGGCGCGTAGCGGTCGTCCCGCGCGAACGCGCCGTCGTCCACGGCGGCGACCCGGGGATGGCTCTTCCCCAGCGCCCGACGCAACGCTATGACCCGGGAGCGGGTCCGGACCGGAGGATGGGAGCGCCGTCGGTCACGATGCGCTGTCCGTCGTGCGGCCAGACGCTGCGCGCCGTCCTGGCGCCTGCTCCGCCGACGCAGTGGTTCCCGTGCCCGAACTGCCATCTGCCGGTGCCGGTCGTGGTGCCCCGCGACCTCCCTCCCCTGTACTCCTGGGAGGTCATCCCGGGGCTTTACCCCCAACTGGCGGTCCCCCGACGGCCGCGCTGGAACCCCGCCACGGTTGTGTCGGTCGCCCTCGCGGTCGCCGCCGTCCTGGCCGCGCTCGCTGCAGGCCTCCTGGGCTATGACGGGATGGTCGCGTCCCAGCCCGCGACGTACGTCGTCTCGGGGACGGTATCGGAGCAGTCCGCCACCTGGGTTCCGGCGACGGTCGTTCTCTTTACGAACGGCAACACGACCTTCGGCTCGCAGACGCTCACGTTCACGCGCACCTTCCAGTTCACGGGTGTCCCGGCCGGCGGGATCGAGCTGAACGTCACCGCGCGGGGGTTCGCGCCGACCGTCGTCTACACCTTTGCGTCGCGGTCGTACTCGACGCAGACCCAGGGTCTCGGTGTCGTCCTCTCCTCGGGAACGGTGAACAACACCACCGCGGACGTCCTCACGCCGTTCGGGGACCTCACCACGCTGCTCTCCTACGTGGGCGGGGGCGCCGTGCTCCTCGGCGGGGCGGCGGTGCTCGCAACCGCGGCGGCGGTAGGGTTCCGGCGGCCCACCGGCGCCGTGCTCGGGGTAATCGGGGCCGGGGGGGCGGTCGCCGTGCCGGTGGTGCTGCTGTTCCTCTCGCTCGCGGACGCGTTCCCGACCGTATCGATCGTCGCAGGAGTAGTCGGTGGGGCCGGCGCGTTCGCCCTCGTGTTCGCGACCCTCGAGGTGTCGGTCCGGGGCTCGGAGGTCCCGGCACCCTAGGGACGAGTCCCCCGGCCCTCAGGGGCCGCGCGACTCGGTCGGGACCGAGCGGAAGCGGCGCGTGACGGCGCGCCGGCCCGCGAAGCCCCCCTCGAGCGAGTGGTAGAAGCCGACCTCTGGCTCCTCGGCCCGCCAGCAGAGCAGCACGAACTCCCCGTCGAGCATGGCATGGAAGTCGACCAGGCCGGTCTCGAGCTGCTTCACGTCGATCCCCTCGTCGCGGAGCGCCCCGATCCCCTCGTCCAGCCGCCGCGTGAGGTTCCGCCACTCCGCCTCCAGGCGCCCGCTCAATCCGTGGTCGGGGTGGTCGCGAGCGCCGAGCTCCTCGCCCCAGAACTTGGACAGCCGGTCGAGCTCGGAGTGGACCTCGGCCAGGCGGTTGGCCCAGGCGAGCAGTTGGGGAAGGAGCTCGCGAAGCCCCGGCAGGCGGCCGTTCGCCTCCTCGACCGTCCAGAGCCGGGGCACGGGCCCCGCCCTTGGGCGCGGCTCTCGATCCCCCGGCATCCGTTCTCTCCATGCCGGTGCCGGTATTTACGGCCGAGAGGTTCGCAGGGTAACCGGGTTACGCTCTTGAGCCGCCCGTCCCACCGGTGCGACGGGCGCGCGTCCGCCAACCGTTAAGGCCCTCGTCCGGCTCGGCTGAAAGGTTCTGTGCAGGCGGTCGTCAAGACTCGCAGGGCACCGGGCGGCGAGGTCCTCACGGTCCCGACCCCGAAGCCCGCGGAGGACCAGGTCCTCGTCCGAGTCCGGGCCTCCTCCGTCTGCGGGACGGACGTCCACCTCTGGGACTGGAACGCCTGGGCCGAGGGGCGCGTGCGCAAGATCCCCCTCGTCCTCGGCCACGAGCTCAGCGGCGAGGTCGTCGAGGTCGGCCGCGCCGTCCGGAGCCTCTCGGTCGGCGACCACGTCTCCGCCGAGACGCACATCGTCGACGGGACCTGCTACCAGTGCCGCACGGGGCGGATGCACATCTGCGAGAACGTCCAGGTGCTGGGCGTCGACCACGACGGGGTGTTCGCCGAGTACGCGGTGCTCCCGGAGCTCAACGCATGGAAGAACGACCCGACCCTCGCGCCGGAGATCGCTTCGGTCCAGGAGCCGCTGGGCAACGCCGTCCACTGCCTCTTGCCGGAGGAGACGGACGAGGACGTGGCCGGTAAACGCGTCCTCATCACCGGTTGCGGGCCGATCGGCCTCATGGCCATCGCCGCCGCGAAGGCGTTCGGGGCCGAGACCGTCGTCGCGACGGAGGTGAACCCGCTGCGGGCGGGCCTCGCGCGGAAGATGGGCGTCGACACCGTCCTGGACCCGGCGGCCGAGGGGACGAGGATCGCCGAGCGGGTTCGGGAGGCCTGCGGGGGCCACGGCGTCGACATCGCGCTCGAGATGAGCGGCCACCCCGCGTCGCTCCCGCTCGTCTTCGACGCGCTCACCGCCGGTGGTCGGGTCTCGCTCCTCGGGCTGTTCGACGGGCCCGCGTCCCTCGACTTCGACAGCGCCATCGTCACGAAGGCCGCGCAGGTCCGGGGGATCTTCGGCCGGCGGATGTTCGAGACGTGGTACACCGTGAAGAGCCTGCTGACGCGGCCGGAGTTCCGGGAGAAGGTCCGTCAGATCATCACCCATCGCGTGCCCATCCCCGAGGTCGGCCGGGCGATGGAGCTCATCGGGTCCAAGCAGGCCGCGAAGGTCTCCCTGGAGGCGAAATGGTGAGCCCTCCCCGCTCGCCCACTGCGTTCCTGGGCCAGGAGTACCGGGAGCTGGCCTCGGCGGACCTCGACTGGAAGCTGAGGGTCCTGTCCGGGCCGAGCGTGCCGTCGTGCACGATCGACGGCCGACAGGTCCTCATGCTCTGCTCGAACAACTACCTGGGTCTATCGAACCACCCGAGGCTGAAGGCCGCCGCCATCGAGGCCGTCCGGACCCACGGCGCGGGCAGCGGTTCGGTCCGATCGATCGCCGGGACGATGGACCTCCACGTCGAGCTGGAGAAGCGCCTCGCCCGGTTCAAGGAGGCCGAGGCGTCCCTGGTCTACCAGACGGGGTTCGCGACGAACGCCGGCCTGATCCCGCAGCTTGCCGGGGAGGGCGACCTGGTCATCAGCGACGAGCTGAACCACGGCAGCATCATCGACGGGGTGCGCCTCTCGCGGGCGGAGCGCGCCGTCTTCCGCCACGCGCAGGCGGACGACCTCGCCAGGGTGCTGCAGGAGGCCGAGCAGCACCGGCCCGGGTACCGTCGTATCCTGGTCGTCACGGACGGGGTCTTCTCGATGGACGGGGACATCGCCCCGCTCGACCGGATCGCCCCTCTCGCGGCGGAGCACGGCGCCATGCTCTACGTCGACGACGCGCACGGCGAGGGGGTCCTGGGCCGCGGCGGACGCGGCATCGTCTCCCACTTTGGCCTCTCGCGCGACTTGGTCCAGGTGGAGATGGGGACGTTCTCCAAGGCGTTCGGAGTGGTGGGCGGGCACATCTCCGGCTCAGAGGACCTGGTGCGGTTCGCGTTCAACAAGTCGCGGACCTGGCTGCTCAGTGGCTCCCACCCGCCGGCGGTCGCAGCCGCCTGCACGGCGGCGATCGACGTTCTGGAGCACGAGCCCCAGCACGTCGAGCGCCTCTGGGCGCTCACTCGCCGGTTCCAGAAGGCGATGCGCGACAAGGGCTTCGACCTGGGGACGAGCGCGACCCCGATCGTGCCGGTGATCGTCGGGGAGAGCTCGAAGGCGAAGGCGCTCAGCCAGCGCCTGTTCGAGCTCGGGGTCTTCGTGCTGCCCATCGTCTTCCCGATGGTCGCGCGCGACCGGGCCCGCCTGCGCACCATCATGAACGCGGCGCTCACGGACGAGCAGCTCACGTTCGCGATCGACGCGTTCGCGACCGCCGGGCACGAGCTCGGGATCGTCTAGGCCCCGGCAGGCCCTTCTCTACGCGCGCGTTCAGAAGGAGACGGTCCGGCCGGGGACCCGAACCCCGTTCCCTCTCGGTAAACCCGGTTTTTCCACCGGGTCGTTATATAGGGCACCTTTCTCCCCCGTCCCCACCGAAGGGGGGGACCCCCATCGACCTATGGCACGACGTCACCGACCCCGACGCGGCTCGCTGGCGTACTCGCCGCGCTCCCGCTCGGCCCGGCCCCTCCCCCGCGTCCGTTCCTGGCCTTCCGGACCGAAGGCGCCGGCGGTCGAAGGGTTCGCCGGCTTCAAGGTCGGGATGACCCACGCCTTCCTGGTCGACTACCGCAAGCGCTCGACGACGGCGGGCCAGGAGCTCGCCGTCCCGGTCACGGTCGTCGAGGTCCCCCCGCTCAAGGTCGTCGCGGCGCGGCTCTACGCCCGCGGACCCTACGGCCTCCGCGTCGTCGCAGAGGTCTGGGGCCAGGACGGGGCGCCCGACCTCGCGCGCCGCATCCCGCCTCACCCCGCGTCGGGGGCCGACGCGATCGCCCGGTTCGGCTCCACGGCCGCCGACGAGGTCCGCCTGGTCGCCCGCACGCAGCCCGACCTCGTGACCGGCGTCCCGTCCAAGGCCCCGACGCTGTTCGAGCTGCGGGTCTCGGGCGAGAAGCTAGAGGAGCGGCGGGCCTTCGCCGTGCAGCACCTCGGGGAGGAGCTCTCCATCGACAAGGTGACCAAGGAGGGCGAGTTCGTCGACGTCATCGGCGTCACCAAGGGCTTCGGGTTCCAGGGGCACATCCAGCGTTGGGGCGTGAAGCTCCAGCCGCGCAAGAACTCCAAGCACCGCCGCATGATCGGAACGCTCGGGCCGCACAACCCGAGCTTCGTCACCTACCGGATCCCCCAGGCGGGCCAGCAGGGCTACCACCGCCGCACGCAGTTCAACCTGCGGGTCCTCAAGGTCGTTCGCGACCCGAAGGCCGACCCGATCACCCCGAGCGGCGGGTTCCCGCACTACGGCGAGGTCCGCAGCGCGTGCGTCGTCCTGCACGGGTCCATCCCGGGGCCGGCGAAGCGTCTCCTCAGGTTCCGCGCCCCGATGCGGAGCCGCGTCGCGACCGTCGAGAAGGTCGACCTCCGCTACCTCAGCACGCGGTCGAAGCAGGGCGGATGACGCCGGAGCGCGCTCCGGCGGAGGTGCCGCCGGCGGAGTCGGCGGGCCCCCACCACCGGACGCATCTCCTCGGGCTGGACGGAAAGTCCCACTCGAGCGTCACGCTTCCGCTCGCCTTCTCCGACCCGGTCCGGCCGGACCTGATCCGCCGGGCCGTGGTCGCCGCCCAGTCCCACCGGCGTCAGCCTCATGCGACCAGCCCGACCGCCGGGGCCAGGCACTCGGTGGAGTGGTCCGGCAAGGGGCGCGGGGTCGCGAGGACGCCCCGTTTGATGGGGTCGATGCGGGGCGCCCAGGCCCCGAACACCGTTGGCGGTCGACCGGCCCACCCGCCGACCACCGACACGATCTGGGCCAAGAAGATCAACCGCAAGGAACGCCATCTCGCGTTCGCCTCGGCGCTTGCCGCGACGCGCGAGACGAAGCTGGCCGCCGAACGGGGCCATCTGGTCCCCCATGGGGCGAGCCTGCCGTACGTCGTCGACGACCCGGTCGAGGATCTGCGCTCGGCCAAGGAGGCGCGCGCCCTGCTCGAGCACTTCAAGCTCTGGGCGGACGTCGAGCGCGCCCAGGATCGGACGCACCTGCACGGCTCCGGCCGTGCCCGGCGTCGCGGACGCGTTCGCCGCACCCCTCGCAGCGTCCTGGTGGTCACGAGCGCCGCGGGCAAGGCGGTCGGGTTCCGGAACCTCGCGGGGGTCGACGTCGTGCCGGTCGGTCGGCTCTCGACCGAGGACCTCGCCCCGGGCGGGGTCGCCGGACGCGTCACGATCTTCTCCCGCTCGGCGGTCGAGTCGCTGCGCACGCGGCTCGGGGAGGCAGCCGCGTGACCGAGCAGCTGCGCCACCGCATCATCCTCCACGCCTACGTCACGGAGAAGTCGATGGACGAGATGGAGCGCCAGAACAAGCTCGAGTTCGTCGTCGACCGCCGGGCGAACCGAGCCGAGATCCGGCGGGCGGTCGAGGCGACGTACCAGTGCAGGGTCGTCAAGGTGACGACCAAGACCGTCCTGTCGGGGAAGATCGCGACCGTCCGGTTCGCCAAGGAGTTCTCGGCCGAGGATATCGGAAGCCGGGCCGGGGTGTTCTGATGGGGAAGCGCATCGGCTCGCGGCGTCGCGGGGCCGGCACGGGCGCCTACACGTCGCCCAGCCACCGCCACCACGGTGCGGTCTACCTGCCCGGCGCGGACGTGGTCGGCGAGGCGAAGGTCCTCTCGATCCTTCCGGCCCCGGGTCGCACGGCCCCGGTCGCCGCGCTCGCGGCACCGGACGGCTCCCGCCTCGAGATCCTGGCTCCCGCCGGCCTCGCGACCGGGGACGTCGTGGCCCTCGGGGAGGGCAAGGTCGACCGCGGGTCGATCCTGCCGCTGTCGAGGATCCCGGACGGCACGCTCGTCTCCAACCTCGAGGTCAAGCCGTTCGACGGCGGCCGCCTGGTGCGTGCTGCGGGCACGAGCGCCCTCGTCGTGGCCCATGCGAGCGGCGAGGTCACGGTGCAGCTGCCCAGCGGGGCGTTCAAGCAGTTCCTGGCCACGTGCCGCGCCGAGGTCGGCGCCATCGCCGGTGGCGGTCGCCACGAGCGGCCGCTCATCAAGGCCGGGAAGGTCGTCCTGAGCGTCCGCTCGCTGGCGCGCCCGGCGTTCAAGGTCCGCGGGGTCGCCATGAACCCGGTCAACCACCCGTTCGGGGGCGGGGCCCACCAGCACGTCGGTCGCCCCAGCACCGTCAAGAGCGGAGCGTGGCCCGGGGCGAAGGTCGGGCGGTTCTCCCGCTCGCCCCGGAAGAAGCGGTCGAGGAGAGGGTAGGCGATGCCGAAGGCCAAGCGCGCGAAGAAGGTCGAGGCCCGCCGCAAGCGGGAGTTCAGCTACCGGGGCAAGAGCCTGGAGGAGCTCAAGGCGCTCAGCCTGGAGCAGCTCGCGGCCATCCTCGGAGCCCGGGCGCGGCGCTCCATCCGACGCGGGTTCAACACCGAGACGAGCCACTTCTTCGAGCGCATGAGCTCGGGCCCGGCGGACCGGACCGTCCGCACGCACTGCCGGGACGCGCTGGTCCTGCCGGCGCACGTCGGGCGCAAGGTCGCCGTCCACAACGGCAAGGAGTTCAAAGAGCTCGAGGTCCGGCCCGAGATGATCGGGCACTACTACGGCGAGTTCGCGCTGACGCGCCGGTTCGAGAAGCACTCCGGTCCGGGCGTCGGGGCGACGCGCTCGTCCAAGTTCATGCCGCTGAAGTAGGGCAGGGTCGAGGATGCGGGGCTACACCTACCAGGCCGAGTCCGGGGCGAGCGTCGCCCGGGCCCGCGGCATCGAGATCCCGATGTCCCCGAAGAAGGCCTACGAGCTCCTCAACGCGATCCGTGGCCTCTCGGTCGAGCGGGCGCGCGCCCTGCTCGAGGACGTGGTCGCGCTGAAGCGCCCCGTGCCGTTCCGCCGCTACAACCAGGAGACGGCCCACCATCCCGGCACCGGGCCCGGTCGCTTCCCGAAGAAGGTGGCGAAGTCGGTCCTGCTCGTCCTCAAGAACGCGGAGGCGAACGCCGAGTACGACGGGCTGGACGCCGAGCGGCTGTACGTCAAGGTCGCGTCCAGCGCCCGCGGCCGTATCCGCCCCGCGTCGATGCCCCGGGCGCACGGCCACGCGGACCCCTGGAACGAGCAGACGACCAACGTCGAGATCGTGCTCGCCGAGCGGGAGGTCGGCTCGTGAGCAGCGAGCGCAAGGTGATCCAGGAGCGGATGCGCCGCGTCCTGCTCAAGGACTTCCTCGTCCGGGAGAGCGCCCGCGCCGGTTTCGGCGGGCTCGACATCGTCCGCACGCCGATGGGCACGCGCGTCACGCTCGTCTGCGAGCGGCCGGGGATCCTCATCGGCCACCGCGGGGAGCTCATCAAGCGCCTCACCGAGGACATTCAGGCCCGCTTCGCCCTGGACAACCCGCAGATCGAGGTCCAGGAGGAGCGCCAGCCGAGCCTGAACGCCCAGTTGATGAGCGAGAAGCTCGCCTCGACCCTCGAGCGGGGCTGGCACTTCCGCCGCGCCGGCCACTCGACCGTGCGGCGCATCATGGAGGCGGGGGCCCGAGGCTGCCAGGTCATCCTGTCCGGGAAGCTCACGGGCGAGCGCCACCGCACCGAGCGGTTCAAGGCCGGGACGATCAAGTACTGCGGCGAGGCCGTCCACCTCTGGATGGACAAGGGGTTCTACCAGGCGCGCCTGAAGCCCGGCGTCATCGGCGTCAACGTCTGGATTATGCGTCCGAGCGCGAAGCTGCCGGACGAGATCGTCGTGAAGGGCGTCGCGGCCCAGCCGGCCGCGCCCCCGGCCGAGGTGCCCGTGGTCGGAGGGCCCCCGCCCCCACCGAGCACCCCGGCGGCGGAGGCGACGTGACGCTGCTTCGGATGCGCGAGCTGCGGGGCCTCTCGGACGAGGACCTCCGCCGCAAGATCGCGGACGCGGAGAACGACCTGCTGCGGGAGCGCGGGGTGGCGGCGATGGGCGGGGCCCCGCCGAGCCCCGGCCGGATGCGGGCGCTCCGGACGAACGTCGCGCGGGCCCTCACCGTCCTCAACGAGCGGGCGCTCGCCGCCCAGGCCGGCGCCGGTCGCCGCGCCGAGGGGTCGAGGTGAGCCGGTGGACGCGCCAGGACCCGACCTCCGCCAGCTCTCGTCGGACGAGCGCCTCGCGCTCGCCGGGGAGCTGATCGGCGGTACGGTCCGCGTCCCCCCGGGACCGGGCCGCGCGCGCGAGGTCGTCGGCACGATCGTCGACGAGACCCTCGGGACGTTCGTCGTGCGGACCGCGAGTGGACACCGCGTCCGGCTCGCCAAGACGGGCCTCACCGGCGCTCTCGGCCTCCCCGAGCACGAGTTACCGTTAAGAGGCGACCTCCTTCGCGTGCGTCCCGAGGACCGGACGAAGCGAGTTCTCGCCGGCGGTCCGCGGAGGTTCCATTGACACCCGCACGTACCCCGAGGGCTCCCCGGGCCCACGACATCGGCCTGGACGTCCGGGCGCCGAAGGGTCGGTGTGACGACCGGCATTGCCCGTTCCACGGGCGCCTGCCCGTCCGCGGCCAGACCCTCGAGGGGGTCGTCGTCTCGGCCGCCATGCAGCGGACGGCCGTGGTCGAGCGGACGCTCCTCCACTACGTCCCGAAGTTCGAGCGGTACGAGAAGCGCCGGCGGCGCTACCTTGCCCACGCCCCGCCGTGCCTGAACGTCACGGTCGGCCATCAGGTGCAGATCGCCGAGACCCGGCCGCTGTCGAAGCTGGTCTCGTTCTGCATCATCGCCGACCTCGGCGAAGCGGCCCACCGCGTGCGCGGAGAGGAAGCTACCCCGGCGCCGGCGGCCGCCGCGGAGCCCGACCCGGAGGCGGAGGCGCCATGAAGGGCCTCGCCGGACGCCGCGGTCGCGGCCTGCCCAAGGGCGCCCGCCTCGAGTGCGTCGACAACACGGGCGCGAAGGTCGTGGAGATCATCGCCGTGCGGAACTGGCACGGCACCCACCGGCGCTACCCGCGGGCCGGCATCGCCGACCTCGTCATCGTCTCCGTGAAGAAGGGGACGCCCGAGATGCGCCGGCAGGTCCTGCACGCCGTCATCGTCCGGGCCCGCTCGCCCATGCGGCGGCCGGACGGCACCCGCCTGCAGTTCGAGGACAACGCGGCGGTGATCACGACCGAGACCGGGGAGATCAAGGGCTCGCAGATCAAGGGCCCGGTCGCCAAGGAGGCCGCCGAGCGCTGGCCGCGGATCGCGGCCGCCTCGTCGATCATCGTCTAGGAGGTCGGTCGATGCGCGTCTCCCCTCACGCTCCACGGCGCCAGCGGCGCGCCCTCTACACGGCCCACACCACGGAGCGTCGCCGCCGGATGACCGTCCCGCTGTCGCGCGAGCTCCGCCGACGGTTCCAGCGGCGCAACCTGCCGGTCCGCAAGGGGGACACCGTCCGGGTCCTCTCGGGCAGCTTCGCCGGCCGCGAGGAGCGCGTCGCGAAGGTCTCGCGGCGCGACCTGTCCGTCACCCTCGACAACGTCACGCTCAAGACCGCGGAGGAGAAGCTGAAGCCGCTCGCGCTGCGGACCTCCCACCTGGTCATCACGCGGCTCAACCTCGCCGACCCGTGGCGCCGCCGTGCGCTGCGCGCCCGCGAGGAGGACGTCACCGCGGAGGAGCGGGGCGAGACCCCGGAGGCGGAGACCACCTCCGCACCCGAGGCCGCTCCTGCGGGTTCGCCGACCCCCGCCGCGCCGGCCGAGGCGCCGAAGGAGGCCCTGGCCGAGCCCGAGACGGAGGCTCCCGCCGCGAAGCCGGCCCCGAAGCGCCGCCGGGCGGCCCCCAAGGAGGACGAGCCGTGACGTTCCGTCTCAAGCGCCGCGCCGCTCCCCGGAGCTGGACCGTCCCGCGGAAGGGGACAAAGTGGATCCTTCGGCCCCGGCCCGGCCCGCACCCGCAGGACCGCGCGCTGCCGCTCCTGCTCGTCCTGCGGGACCTCCGCAAGGTCGTCGTCAGCGCGCGGGAGGCGCGCCACCTCGTCAGCGACGGGGCGGTCCAGATCGACGCCAAGGTCGCCAAGGACCTCGCCCGAGGGGTCGGCCTGATGGACACCGTCTCCCTCGCTCCGCCGCTCGACCTCCACTACCGCCTCGTCACCGACCGGCGGGGCAAGCTCGTCCTCGTCTCCATCCCGTCGACCGAGGCGGCCGTCAAGATCGCCCGGGTCCGGGCGAAGCACGCCGCCAAGGGCGGCAAGGTCGAGGTCACGCTCCACGACGGCCGGAACCTCCTCACCGCGGCGTCCACGCCGTGGAAGGTCGGCGACTCGCTCAAGATCGAGCTGCCCAAGCAGAAGGTGCTCGAGCACCTCGCGCTCAAGCCCGGGGCGCTCGCCTACGTCGCGGGCGGCTCCCACGTGGGCGAGCTGGGCCGGGTCGAGCGGGTCGAGGTGCGCAACTCCCCGCAGCCGAACCTCGTCCACTTCAAGGAGGGCTTCTCCACCATCAAGGAGTACGTCTTCGTCGTCGGCGAACAGTCGCCGGGGGTCACCCTGGGCGAGGGGGTGGACCGGTGAGCGCCCCGGACGCCGGGACCCCGGCCGCGGCCGCCCCGCCCGCCGAGAACCCCTACCGCGCGCTGCGGGTCGTCAAGGCCGTGGTCAACTCGGGCGTCGGCGAGTCCGGCGAGCCCCTCACGAAGGCCCAGAGGGTCCTGCAGATGGTCACCGGACAGAAGCCGGTCCAGACCCGCTCCCACTCCACGAACCGCGACTTCGGCATCCGCCAGGGCCAGGCGATCGGGGCCAAGGTGACGCTCCGCGGCCCCACGGCCGTGGCGTTCCTCGGCCGGGCGTTCGAGGCCCGGGACAAGCAGCTGGACGGGGACTCGATCGACCGAAACGGGAACTTCTCCTTCGGGATCGCCGACTACACCGACTTTGCCGGGATGAAGTACGACCCGGCGATCGGCATCCACGGGATGGACGTCGCGGTCGAGGTCGGCCGCGCCGGCTACCGCATCCGCGAGCGGCGGACGCGCTCCTGCCCGCTCCCGCGCCGCCTTCGGGCGACCCGGGAGGAGACGCGGGCCTTCCTCCGCGAGAAGTTCGGCGTCACGGTCATCGAGTGAGGGGGGAACGGAAGCGATGAAGCCGAAGCGGCATTTCGGGCGGAAGGACGGCTGCCTCCGCTGCGACCGCAAGCGCGGGATCGTCCGGCGCTACGGACTGCACCTCTGCCGCCAGTGCTTCCGCGAGGTCGCCTTCGACCTCGGCTTCCGCAAGTACCAGTAGGGGGGGTCACGATGGGAAGGGATCTGCTCAACGACGCGCTCACCGCGCTCCGCCATGCCGACCAGGACGGCCGGCCGCGGGTGGAGATCGCCCCGACCTCGCGGCTCATCGGCGAGGTGCTGCGGCTGTTCCGGGAGCACGGCTACCTCTCCGAGTTCGCGTTCGTGCCGACGGGCCGGGGCGGCCGGTACGAGGTCACGCTGTCGCGCCGCATCAACTCCTGCGGGGTCGTCAAGCCCCGGCTGAGCGTCCGCTACGACGACCTCGAGCGGTTCGAGTCGCGGTTCCTTCCGGCCCAGGACTTCGGCCTGCTCGTCCTCTCCACGAACCGCGGTGTCGTCGGCCAGACCCAGGCGCGCGAGATGAAGATCGGAGGTCGGCTGCTGGCCTATGTCTACTGAGGACGCCGGCCGCGCCGAGATCGCCCTGCCGAAGGGGGTGACCGTCGAGGTCGCCGGGCGCACGCTCACGGTCAAGGGACCGAAGGGGACCGTCGTCCGGCCGTTCCCCGGGGATGTGCTGCACCTCACGACCGCCGCCGGCAAGCTCACGCTCGAGCTTGGGCTGCCGGTCCACCGCAAGCGCTCGCGCGCGCTGCTGCGGACCTGGGTCGCCCACGTGCAGAACCTCGCGGGCGGCCTCACCCGCGGGGTCGAGGCCCGCCTGAAGGTCGTCGCCGCCCACTTCCCGATGAAGGTCTCGGTGAAGGGCGACGAGCTCCTCATCGAGAACTTCCTGGGCGAGAAGTACCCCCGCTCCACGCACCTGCTCGGCGGCACCACCGCCCGCGTCGACGGCGAGTTCGTCATCG
>Ga0187772_10000575_pt1 | contig 16510 bp, 14 predicted proteins | sample 0116_SJ02_MP15_2_FD_133137 | JGI IMG/M metagenome (GOLD analysis project Ga0187772, IMG submission 133137) | Tropical peat soil microbial communities from peatlands in Department of Meta, Colombia - 0116_SJ02_MP15_20_MG | ecosystem: Environmental > Terrestrial > Soil > Wetlands > Peat | place... | reverse complement strand
GTTGTGAAGGTTTTTGGCTTAAGTTGGTTTCAGACCGATCAGATATACCCACTGTACCACCCTCAGCGATGGCTGGGATATTTAGCAACCGTCCTCCTTCTTTACGGTACCGGGAGTATTTTACTCGGTCGCATCAGGAAAGAAAAAGAAGTCTATAAATCCTCTGAATTCGCAGACTGGATCTTCCTCGTACTGCTTTTTGCAACGGCCTTAAGTGGAATCATCCTTCATATCCTCAGGTTGTCAGGGGTCGAAGTAGGAACTTGCTATGCTTACGCGATTCATGTTGTGATTGCTACCCCGATGTTAGTCATTGAAATGCCTTTTGGCAAATGGACGCATATGATCTATCGTCCACTCGCCGTGTCGTTACGATCGCTATCACTAAAAGAGAGGACACTCGAACAGCAATGGTCCCCCAAGGAGGTTCCCGAGCATGCTACCACATGAGACACAAGAGAAAAAAGTTGGCGCCGCATTAATCGTCGGCGCCGGGATAGGCGGGATGGCGGCTGCCCTCGACCTGGCAGCCTGTGGCATCAAGGTTTACCTGGTCGACAATAAGCCCTCGATCGGGGGCGTCATGGCGCAACTCGACAAGACGTTCCCCACCAATGACTGCGCGATGTGAACGATCGCTCCCAGACTGGTCGAGGTCGGCCGGCATAAAGATATTCAAATCATTACCCTTAGTGATGTCGAAAGTGTTAAAGGAGAACCGGGAAACTTTCAGGTCACTCTCCGAAAAGCCCCGCGCTATGTGGACATAAGCAAGTGCACAGGATGCAGCCTTTGTGTTGCCAGTTGTCCGGTCATCATGAAGAACGAGTTCAATGTCGGATTGGCAGAACGGAAGGCCATCTACATCCTCTTTCCCCAGGCCATACCGAACAAAGCAGCGATTGACAAGCGTGAGGAAAGGCCCTGCAAGGCGGCTTGCATGGCCGCGTGTCCTATCCATACGAATGTGCTCGGTTATGTCAAACTGATCGGGGAGGGGAAGTTTAAAGAAGCCTACCAGTTGAATCGGGATATCAATCCCCTTCCGTCCGCGTGCGGCAGGGTGTGTTACGCCCCCTGCGAGAAGAATTGTAACCGGGGACAGCTTGAAGAACCGATTGCCATCCGTGAACTGAAGATGTTCGTTGCCGACCAGGTGAACATCGATGAACTTCCGGTCCCTCAGGTGACGAAGACGGGTAAGAAAGTGGCGGTCATCGGTGGTGGACCAGCAGGTCTTGCGGCGGCCAATGACCTGGTTCTCAAGGGACATGATGTGACGATTTTTGAAGCGCTCCCGGAACCGGGAGGGATGTTGCGTTATGGTATCCCTGAATACAGACTTCCTAAGGGAATATTGGCGCAGGAGATCAACTACATCAGGAGACTCGGGGCAGAGATCAAAACGGGTATTCAGGTCGGAAAAGATATCTCCCTCGCCGATATTCGGCAAGATCATCAAGCCATCTTCATCGGGGTGGGAGCCCCGGGAGGAATGAAATTAGAAGGAGAAGGATCAAACCATCCGGATGTGACAGACGGGATTAAGTTCCTTCAAGCGGTGAACCTCGGCAATGAGGTTCGTATCGGAAAGAAGGTCGCTGTCGTGGGCGGAGGGAATACAGCCATTGACTGTGCCCGGACGGCAAAACGCCTCGGGTCGGAAGAGGTAAGGCTCGTTTATCGCCGTACCCGCGCTGAGATGCCTGCCGCAGGCGAAGAGATTGAGGCGATGGAGAAAGAGGGGGTCAAGATCGATTATCTCACATTGCCCAAGCGATTTCTCTCTAAAAATGGAACTCTCCAGGAGATGGAGTGTATCCGAATGGAACTCGGGGAGCCCGATGCCAGTGGCCGGCGACGTCCTGTGCCTATTGCCGGTTCTGAATTTAAGACTCCTGTGGATACTGTTATCGCCGCCCTTGGCCAGGTGACGCAAGTTGATTTCTTGAAAAACATCGGAGTTTCTACTTCCAAGAATGGCTTAGTCGTGATGGATCCGAACACCGGAGCGACGAACGTCGAGGGAATATTTGCCGGCGGAGACGTGGTGACCGGACCTGCCTTTGTCATCGATGCCATTGCGGCCGGGAAAAGAGCAGCGGCCTCGATCAACCTGTATCTGAAAGGGGAAAAGATTGAGATTCCGAAAGAAGATAAAAAACCGGAGAAACTTGGTGAACAGGAAGTCACGGCCCTGAAACAGCGATTTTCTCCTCAGAGCCGCATTCCCATGAATGAAATACCCGTCGCGGAGAGAGTGAGCAACTTCAAGGAAGTCGCTCTGGGATTCAAACCCGAGGAAGCGGTGAAGGAGGCGATGCGGTGTCTGACCTCACAAATTGAGGGCTGCATTGAATGCCAAGAGTGCCAGAGACGTTGCGAAGCCCTTGCCGTTGATTACACGCAGAAAGAGGAAAAAGTTCAGATTGATGTGGGCGCCATTATCCTCTCTCCCGGATACGAGAATTTCGACCCGGCGGTCAAACCTGAATTCGGTTTCGGTCGTTTTCCGAATGTGATCAGCGCGCTCGGATTTGAGAGAATGCTTTCTGCATCCGGGCCATTTTCCGGTCACGTCGAGAGACTCTCCGATGGGAGAACCCCCAAACGGATCGCCTTTCTCCAGTGCATTGGGTCCCGGGATTCCGAAAGGGATTACTGTTCTTCGATATGCTGTATGTATGCCACGAAAGAAGCTATTATCGCAAAGGAACATATCGAAGGTTTGGAGGTCGATATTTTCTTTATGGACATGCGGGCCTTCAGCAAAGGATTTGATGAATATTTTGAAAGGGCGAAATCGCTTGGAATCAATTACATCCGTTCCCGTCCGGCCTCCATTGAAGAGGTACCTGAAAATCGGAATCTTCGCATTCACTACCTGGTTGAAGACGACAGAAAGGCTTCGCGGGAATACGATATGGTGATTCTGTCCGCTGGCATCCAGCCGCCCAAAGAGGTGGAACGGCTTGCCAAGACATTTGGAATTGACCTCAACGAACATCATTTCTGCAAGAGTTCTCCATTTCGACCGGTTGAATCTAATCGACCCGGAATCTATCTCGCAGGAACGTTTACCGAACCTAAGGATATTCCCGAAACAGTGATGGAAGCATCTGGCGCAACTTCAAAGGTCTTGACACTCTTAAAAGAAGCAAAGGGTAGCCTGATCGTTCATGAGGAATTCCCTACGGAGAAAGACATCAGCGGAGAGGAGCCTCGCGTGGGGGTCTTCGTGTGCAATTGCGGGTCTAATATCGCTGGATTCCTGGATGTGCCGCAGGTCGTGGAATATGCGAAGACCCTCCCCGATGTTGTTTATGCAGAGGGTAATCTTTACACCTGCTCCAATGATACGCAGGACAAGATCAAAGAAAAGATCAAGGAGCATAACCTGAACCGCGTGGTCGTTTCAGCATGCACTCCCAGAACCCACGAACCTCTCTTCCGAAGCACGGTTCGAAAAGCAGGGCTGAACCCTTACCTCTTTGAGATGGCCAACATCAGAGATCAATGCTCCTGGGTCCACATGCACGAACGCGAAAAGGCCACCGTTAAAGCAAAGGATCTGGTGAGAATGGCCGTCGCCAAAGCAAGATTGCTTGAACCGCTCAAGATGATGTCGGTCCCCATCAATAAATCGGCTCTGGTCGTCGGAGCGGGACTTTCTGGAATGACCTCTGCGCTGGAACTGGCCAATCAGGGTTTTGAGGTCTATCTGGTGGAAAGGGAAAAAGAGCTCGGAGGAAATATCAGGCAAATTCACTACTTGATGGACGGGACAAAAGTTCACGATCAATTCGAATCCCTGGTGAGCAAGGTAAAGGCAAACAGCAACATTCACCTCTTCACACAGGCAAATATCGAAACCATAGAAGGTTTCATCGGTAATTTTAAGACAAAGATTTCGACGAACGGGACATCGAAAGAATTCGAGCATGGAGCCGTCGTCGTGGCTACCGGTGCAAAAGAGTATCGACCCAAGGAATATCTGTATGGAGAAGATGATCGGGTGATGACCCAATTAGAGCTCGAGCAACGGTTGGCCGCGGGAAATGGTTTTAAAACCGCATCCGCTAAAGCTCCCAAGAATGTGGTCATGATTCAATGCGTGGGCTCCCGCGACGAGGAAAGGCCTTACTGTTCGAGGATATGCTGCAACGAAGCGGTGAAGAATGCATTGAAGATCAAAGAGCTTTCACCAAACACGCATGTCTATGTCCTCTACAGGGATGTCCGAACCTATGGGTTTAAAGAGAGTTATTACACCCAGGCGAGACAGAAAGGTGTTGTATTTATAAGATACGAAAAGGATAAGAAACCGGAGGTTTTAAAGAATCAGGGCGGGCTCACGGTCAATGTATTTGACCAAACCCTGGGAATACCCGTGGCTATCTCTGCAGACCTGCTCGTCCTGTCTGCTGGGATCGTTCCAAATGAAGATAACAAGACGCTTGGTCAACTCTTAAAAGTTCCCCTCAACAAGGATGGTTTCTTCCTCGAAGCCCATGTGAAATTGCGCCCCATTGACTTTGCGACCGATGGTGTCTACCTGGCCGGGATGGCCCATTTCCCAAAAGCGGTCGAAGAGAGTATCGTTCAGTCCCAAGCTGCCTCAGCAAGAGCCGCTACCCTCCTTTCAAAGGATGTGATCGAGCTGGAGGGAAATATTTCCAAGGTGGTGGACGAGAACTGCGATGGTTGCGCCTTCTGCGTCGACCCTTGCCCCTACAAGGCGATCACGCTGCTCGAATATGTAAGCGGAGGTGCCATTAAGAAGACGGTGGAGGTGAATGAAATCCTTTGCAAGGGTTGTGGAAGTTGCATGGCGACCTGCCCTAAGAAAGGAGCATATGTGGGCGGGTTTAAATTAGAACAAATTTCGGCTCAAGTCAATGCTGCATTGGAGGTGCCTGCATGAATGATGATTTTGAACCGTTGATCATAGGCTTCTGTTGCAATTGGTGCGCCTACTCCGGAGCGGATCTGGCAGGGGTTTCCCGATTGCAATATCCGACGAGTTTAAGAATCATACGGGTGATGTGTTCGGGCATGGTTCACCCGAATTTGGTGATCGAAGCCCTGACCAAGGGGGCCGATGGCGTTTTGGTGGGGGGCTGACACATCGGAGACTGCCATTACCAGGATGGTAATGTGAAAGCGGAAAAAAGGGCGGAAGCGATCAAACTGATGTTAGAGGATTTCGGTATCGAGACAGAGAGGTTTAGAATCGAATGGATCTCCTCCGCTGAAGGGCCAAGGTTTGCCCAGATCGTGAGGGAGTTCACCGAACAGATAAAACAACTGGGCCCGAGCTCATATAAGACGTAGGGGGATTGTTTACTCATCCGGTGCCCCTGCTTCTCCTTTCATCTGAGGCTTCGATCCTCCTCAGATGACATTCAGCAGAGAGGGCCAAATTCCATGGAAGACGGGGGAAAAAGCGAAGAACGCAGCATTTCCCGTTACATAGGAAAGTCCCTCTCTGTATCTCCCATTAATTCAGTTCGCACCTTCAAAATCTGCCAAAAATCAAAGGAGGACCTATAAGGTTTTTCTGCTCATTCTCTTTGGAGATGAAGAGCAGAAAATCTAAACCAGCCCTGATGGAGGAAACCGGGTGAGGGGGCAATCAAGGGTATGGAAAAAGAATTACCGCGTCTATATTAGTGTAATGCGTCAAAAGTCCCTTAACTTTGTTTGTCATTCCGGACTTGATCCGGAATCCAGTCTTTTCAACGGGATTCCCGCTGGAGTTTACCCCGTATCGGATACGGGACGGGAATGACGGCTTGAGAAATAATGTAAAGAAGTGTTGGACGCACCACACGAGGTTATCCCATCGAAAAGAGCATAAGAAAATAAAGAGATTGATATTCAAAACGGCTTGTGATATTCAGTTTTTCATCAAAAAGAAATCGGGGGATCGAAATGGACAATGAGATCAAAGAGTATTTGGACAGGATATCGCTGGGCCTAACTGCGAAGGAGGACTTAGAGAAGCTGAGACAGGAGATGAAGTCAAGCTTCCGTCAATTAAAAGAGGAAAACAAGAACCAGATTCTTGAGTGGAAGCAGGAAATCAAGGCCGACCTCGAGCAGTTGGAAAGGGAAGGCAAGGTGGACATCGATCCGGTGATCGAAGGATTCCGGAATGAAATTCGGGAACTTAAAATCGAGAACCGGTCCATTTTTGGTCAATCGATCCAGAAGATGGAGTTACTCATTGAGAAAATCAAAGAGGAGGCCGAAGCCCATGGGGTTGACCCCAAGGGAGGAACCGGTACGGATGCGGGTGGGTTGAAGGACGGAATGGAGAGCCTCGAAGACGCGATGAAAAAGATGACAGAAGAGGTTGCCTCCTTCAGAAAGAAGATGAAAGAAGGTTTTGTCGAAGTCAAAGAAGAGCTGGGTTCAATGATAAAATTTTCTTACGCAGATTTGGAGAAGAGATTTGGCGCCTTAGAGGCGAAGATCAAGGCCCTCGAAAAAATGGTTTTTCCGTAATTCCCTATTTCCTGTTTTTTTCTTTGTATCCTCCTGCAAAGGTGATCACGCAGACAGTCCTGTAAGTGGCGTGGTGACCGCAAGCGACCCCGATCACGCGAAAATCCGGGTTGAAGATATTTTTTCTGTGTCCGCGACTGGTAACGCCGTCGTCTATGATGAGGGACATTGCAATGTTTCGAGCTTTGTCGCTGCCGTAGGCGATATTTTCCCCTATGCACCTCTCCCACGTTCCGTAGCGATTGACTCTATCCCAGGGTTGACTCCTATCACTTCCCTTGTGCTGGGTGGAACCTGATGACTCTTGGTCCTTCACATGATCCTTTGCTCCCAAGGACATACCTTTCGACGGACTCAGTCGAGGAACTGGACTCAAGGAACGAATGAAGTTTATCGCTTCATTTACGGCTGTCGCTCCCTCCTCAGTCATGATGATCCTTTCTCCGGGAATTCTGAGCAGCTTCCCATCGTAGTACCGCTTCCATTGCTCAAGAAAGGAAGCGTAGCCTTTGGGGTTCGTCCTCGCCGCGTTTATCTCATGGACAATCGCTTTTTCTAAGGGTGAAAGGTAGTCAAGTTGTTCGGCGTTGACAGATTGGACAAACCCCGTGATGAGAAGGGGAAAGAGGAGCAAGCGGATGAAAGATGAAGTCTTCATTCGTCGTCACTGCAAGAAGAACTCCCTAGAGTAACTCAGGGGGGCACAAACACCACCTGTTTGCCGCGGCGAAAGGCCAGCACACGCCTGGGCGATTGTGTGTAGAGAACCCGGGCTAGATCGTGGGGAAAGAAGAGAGATTTCGGCACATTCATCGTCTTCTTCGCAAAACGATGCAAGAAGTCGCTCAAGGCAACACAACAGAATCCTCCCATCGTCGCCGTGGAGAACTTTCCTCCAGGATGATTTTTATCTGCTCCGTTAAGGAGTACATCGTACAACTCATGGGCACGATCCAACGTCAGATCCCATTCGAAAACTTCAACCTCGACACTGCTATAGTTCCAGGTGAACCGGAGATAAGCTTCCAGGTCGGGCGGGTTGATCCGTATCACATCCTTACTTCTTATCTCCATCTCTTCAGGGGTGCCGTAGCTGCCGCCGGGATCCCAAAACAGAACCGATCGGTCCGGGCAGACTAACCGCAGAGCCGAGTGGTGGCACCACCAGGGTCCATAGACAAGGATGATTTGCAGCAAGGGGTGGTTTGGATTGTCTGCCACGGATTTCATGTCGATGGGAGTTTTCACCCAGCTGCTTGGTCGATACGGAGCGGGAGCATGAATACAGCCCAGGATCGAGCAGGTCAGCAGAAGCAAAATTGGAACGAAATGGGTTTCGATCCGTTTCATTTTGAAAGTTGAGGAACTGTCAAACATTTATTTAAAACAGGGCCTGGACAAATTCAGCGGCGTCAAATTCCTTCAGGTCGTCGATCCCTTCTCCTACGCCGATGTATCGGATTGGAATCTTCAGCTCTTCCGTGATTCCAACAATAATTCCTCCTTTGGCTGTTCCGTCCAGTTTGGTAAGGGCAATCCCTGTCACGCCGATGGCTTCGTTGAATAGTTTCGCCTGAGAGATGGCATTCTGGCCTGTTGTGGCATCGAGGACGAGAAGGATCTCGTGAGGTGCCCCGGGGCATTCTCGCCCGACGATCCGTTTCAGCTTCTTCAACTCTTCCATGAGATTGACTTTGGTGTGAAGCCTGCCCGCTGTATCGATAAAGACGAGATCGATATCTCTGGCTTTGGCGGCATGGACGGAGTCGAAAGCAACGGCGGAAGGATCTGATCCTTTTGATTGTTTAATCAGATCGGCTCCAACGCGGTTTGCCCAGACCTCAAGCTGTTCCACCGCAGCAGCCCTGAAAGTATCCGCTGCCCCGACCAGAACCTTCTTTCCCCGGGAGGAATAGCGATGGGCAATCTTTCCGATGGTGGTCGTCTTGCCACCGCCGTTGACTCCGACCACCATCATGACGAACGGTTTCGTCTGGGAGAAGTCGACGGAAAAGGGCTTCTCTCCCGATTTTAGGATCCGGAGGATCTCTTGCTTTATATATTCTTTTACTTTTTGAGGTTCCCGAAGCTCTCCCCTTTTCAGTCCCTGGCGAACCTCGTCAATCAATTGGCTGGATGTCTTCACGCCCAAATCAGCTTCGAAGAGAAGACCTTCCAATTCGTCCAAAACATCCTGATCAATCTCTTTCTTTCCCAGAAAGAGTTGATCGATCTTTTCTACAAACCCCTGATGGGTTTTCGAAAGGCCCGTCTTTAATTTTTCAAAAAAATTCCACATTGAGTGTTTTCTCCCAATGCGCATATGTCTCTTAATATCTATCACCCCCGAGAGACAAAAGCAAATTTACCCCTCTCCGTTATTATAAACGACGACAAGAATTTTATTCGGTCTGTCATTCCAAGCTTAACTTAACCTCCCCCGTGCTTGACGCTGGGAATCCAGCGTTCTTCTGATTTCAGCCCAGAATTCTGTCACGTGAATGATTCATGAAGCAACAAATCAATAAGTAAGATTTGACCTATTGTAAGACTAGCCTTATAATATCAAAAAAAGTTGGAGGTGCCATAATGATTGAGGTTGTGACGATGTCAAGCAGAGGACAGCTCGTTATTCCCAAGAGGATTAGGAAAGAAATGGGTTTGCAGGAGCGAGACAAGTTCATCATCGTGCGGGACAGCGAGAACGTGATCCTGCGGAAGATAAAAAGGGGTCAGCCTGACAGGAAGCTGCTCAGTTTGTTGGACGAGTTCGCCAAGAAGTTTGAGGAGGCACGGATCAGCGCTGAGGACGTGAAGGAAGAGATAAGGAAGGCCAGGGCCCGTAAATGATCCGTTTGGTGCTTGACACGAACACGCTGATTTCCGCAGTTGGTTGGCGCGACAGTAAGCAGAGGAGAATCCTTGAAGCATGCCTGTTCAAGAAATATTTGCTTATTGAGAGTCCTGACTTGTTGAATGAGTTTGTTGCGGTCATCAGCAGGCCAAAATTCAGTTTTGTCTCCGAAGAAGAGAGAAATGAGTTCATGACAAGACTCATGAGCCACTGCGAAATGGTGGAACCAAAGAGAAAGGTCAATATCGTCAAACAAGACCCTGCAGACAACAAAGTCCTGGAGTGCAGCCTGGAAGGGAAAGCCGATTACATCATTACGGGCGACCGCCATCTCTTGAACCTCAAACGGGGGGACAGGCATTCTCACAGCCAGCGAGTTTTTGCAGAAAGAATAATTTCCTACCGCCATGCAACCAATCAATAGGGATATCCTATAAGGAAGAGAATCAGTTGTTTCTGGTTTTACAGAAGCGTATAACGATATGTGAAGAATGTATGACGTATTGCGGAGGGCATATTATGGGAACAAAAGTAAAGGTAGGTCCGAAGTATCAGGTGGTCATCCCGCTTGAGGTCCGGAAGAAAGTCCAGATTTTCCTATCAATATCCCCTCAAAGATGAATTGCCGATATTTCCTTCGCGCTGCCCCCTGCCTCCGACCAAAATAAGACAAAACCTCCTCCCCCGCCTGCCACGGCCTACTCTCATACCCCATCAGTACCGAATGCCCACTCCAACGATATTTATCCAGTTCTCTCAACGTCTTGACCAACCCAGCCCGAATCCCGTTGAGATGAATGTACCGTATCAGTTCAAGCAAATAGCTCTCCTCCTCACACACAACCGATTTGTAACGATTCTGAAAAAGATGGCCAGACCGCCCATGTCTTAGGAGGAGAGAGGAGCTAACGGGCGGTACAAAAAGGCAGGGTGGAGAAAAGGAAGCTGGGGAGTCCCGGAGGAGATTTGATAGTCGGATATTGGGGAGTGGGGCATTCGTTGAGGAGCTTCTGGCAGAAGAAGAGAAAGCGATTCAGGCGCGAATGTTGTTTAGGAGGAGGGGGTAACGATGAATTGTATGGTTGGGGCGGCAACGATGTCATCTATGGTGGAGAGGGGAATGACGTGCTTATCGGTGGTTTAGGTAACGATACTCTAATCGGTGGTGAAAATGACGATACCTATATCATCAACCCAGGCGAAGGAAGGGACACAATAGAAGACAAGGACGGCGACAACAAAATTTATCTCTGCCGCAAGGAGATTAATTTCTTTTATGATGTTGGTGATGGTACATATAAAAGTCCTGACGGCAGTCAGATAGGTGTAAAGAATCCTGCAAATGAACTTGTTGTAACTGATGTTCTCTTCAACACAACGGTTATCCTCAATGAAGACTTCCAGTGGGGGGATTTCGGCACCACCCTGGTTACTCTTCCTGCGAATCCGAGTATAGACAATACAATTTATGGCACTGATCAGGGTTGGCAGGATAATCCGCGCGATGTCCTTTATGAAACAGCGGTTAATGACAAGATATATGCTTTAGGGGGCGATGATTATGTTCTCTGTGATGTGGGCGGCGCGAACTGGATATTGCATTTAGGGGACGTTCGTGCAGAGCGTGCGTGACAATGATAAGTATCAAGATACAGGGCAAACTCTAGCGGGAATCCAGGTTGGAAGGACTGGATTCCGGATCGAGTCCGGAATGACAACATTGTGAAGTCATGGCTTAGACAGTGCATTAGATTCAAAATAAAAAAGGGCGAGTTTTGTTCTCGCCCTACGAAACTTCTTCCCCTCACCCCGCCCTCTCCCGCAAGGGGAGAGGGGGATATAGGTGATTATTTTTTCCCTACGTCCTCGAAGTCTGCGTCGACCACATCGTCCTGTCCCTTTGGCCGAGGACCTTGTTGAGGGCCGGCCTCGGCCCCGGGTCCGGCTGCTCCTTTTTGGGAAGCCTTGGCATACATGGCTTCTGCCAGTTTATGGGAAGAACGCGTGAGTTCTTCCTGAGCAGATTTGATCGTACTCGCATCGTTTGTTTCCATCGCCTTTTTCGCTTTGGCCACCGCGTCTTCGATATTCTGTTTCTCTCCGGCATCGACCTTATCGCCATATTCCTTCAACGATTTTTCTGTTGTATAGATAAGCGAATCCAGTTGGTTTCTCGCTTCAGCAAGTTCCCGTCTCTTCTTGTCTTCTGCCGCATGGGCATCGGCATCCCTGACCATCTTCTTGATCTCGTCTTCGTTAAGGCCGCTGGAGGCAGTAATTTTTATCGATTGCTCTTTGCCTGTTCCAAGGTCTTTGGCCGCAACATGAACAATTCCGTTCGCATCAATATCAAATGTGACCTCGATCTGAGGAATGCCTCGAGGAGCGGGGGGAATCCCCACCAGTTCAAATTGACCGAGGGTCTTATTGTCGGCTGCCATCTCCCTTTCGCCCTGGAGCACATGAATCGTCACTGCAGGTTGGCTATCCGATGCGGTGGAAAAGATCTGACTCTTTTTCGTTGGAATGGTGGTATTTCTTTCGATCAATTTCGTGAAGACACCGCCAAGGGTCTCAATCCCGAGAGAGAGTGGGGTGACGTCGAGGAGGAGAACATCCTTCACCTCACCCTTCAGGACTCCAGCCTGAATGGCAGCACCGATCCCTACGGCCTCATCGGGGTTAACGCTCTTATTGGGCTCTTTCCCAAAGATTTGTTTCACTTTGTCCTGAACTTTAGGCATACGGGTCATCCCGCCAACGAGGATGACCTCATCGATGTTTTTGGACGAAAGTCCCGCGTCAGCAAGAGCCTGGCGGCAGGGTCCTTCGACCATTTCAATCAGATCCTCCGTCAACTTTTCCAATTTGGCCCGGGTCAATTTCATGTTCAGATGCTTCGGTCCCGAGGCGTCGGCGGTGATAAAAGGTAGATTGATATCTGTCTCCATCATGTTGGAGAGTTCAATCTTTGCCTTTTCTGCAGCCTCTTTTAACCTTTGAAGGGCCATCCGGTCTTTTCTCAGATCGATCCCCTGATCTTTTCTGAACTCGTCCGCTAAATAGTCGATGATGCGTTGATCAAAGTCGTCCCCACCCAGGTGGGTGTTCCCATTGGTCGATTTGACCTCGAAGACCCCCTCGCCCAACTCGAGAATGGAGATATCAAAAGTTCCTCCCCCCAGGTCGAAAACGGCAACTTTTTCATCCTTCTTTTTTTCGAGGCCATAGGCGAGGGAAGCGGCCGTAGGCTCATTGATGATTCGGATGACATTCAGACCTGCTATTCGTCCTGCGTCCTTCGTCGCCTGGCGCTGACTATCGTTAAAATAGGCCGGGACAGTAATCACAGCGTCCGTTACCTTCTCGCCGAGGTAGGCTTCGGCTGTCTCCTTCATCTTTTGGAGGACGAAGGCAGAAATTTCAGGGGGGCTGTACTTCTTCCCCCGGACTTCTACCCACGCATCGGCGTTGTCCGCCTCGACGATTCTGTAGGGAAGGACCTTGATGTCGCGCTGGACCTCTGCATCCCGAAATTTTCTTCCCATCAATCGTTTGATTGAGAAGATGGTATTCTCAGAGTTGGTAATTGCCTGACGTTTGGCAATTTGACCTACGACCCTTTCGCCTTTATCGGTAAAGGCAACGACAGAAGGAGTGATTCGGCTCCCTTCCTGATTGGCGATAACGACGGGATCCCCTCCCTCCATGACTGCTACCACTGAAAATGTTGTTCCTAAATCAATTCCTATTGTCTTTGCCATTTTAATTTCCCCTCCTTAAAATTTACCCCGTTAGAAATAATGCCCTGCTTCTCTGCAGTGGGGTAAGTTAGATTTTATAATAATTCCCCCGTTGGAACTTCTAACGGGGCAAATTCAAAATCATTCCGATGTCTGAACCTCTTTCTCCGGGGTCTTCGAAACGGAAACGGTTGCCGGCCTTAAGAGTCGGTCATTCAAGAGGTAGCCCTTCTGGAACTCCTCCACGACTTGATTGGGTTCGTGCCTGTCTGTTTCCACAACTAACATCGCTTCGTGCACAGCCGGATCGAAGGGCTTCCCGACCGATTGAAAAGAAGAAAGCCCAAATTTGTTCAGGGCCTGAAGAAGTTGTTGAATGGTCAAGTGAACCCCTTCGATTAAAACCCCGGTATCTGCTACCTTTTCAGCATGGTTCACAGCCCTCTCCAGATTATCGATAAAAGGGAGGATCGCCCTGATCAAATCTTCATTGGCAAATTTGGCCCAGTCCTCTTTTTCTCTGGCCGCCCTCTTTTTGTAGTTCTCAAAATCAGCGGCGAGCCTGAGGAGACGGTCATGATGCCCCTTGAGCTCCTTCTCCTTTTCATCCAACTTCTTTTTGAGCTCCTCGATCTCCTTTTCTTTCCCTTCTGTTTCTTCCTCTAAATGGTCATGGAGCTCTTGGCCAATGGTCTCGATGGGCTCTTCCTGGCCCTTCTTCAATGCTCCTTTGTGGTTCTGATTTTTCTTAATTTCTTTTTTCTCCATTCTTTCTACCCCAGCTTTTGCCCCGGCCCAAGATCGCTTTTTCCTTAAGATGATAATGATCTCCGATCTATTATGTCTCCAGGATCTCGGTGAGAAGCTTAGCCGTATACCCGACAAGGGGGATCACTCTCGAATAGTTCATCCTCCGAGGCCCAATCACCCCTAAAACCCCCAACACCTCCCCGCCACAACCGTAAGTAGAGGTGACGACGCTGCACGTCTCCATCTCCTGAACCTGGCTCTCAGAGCCGATTGCAATTTGGACTCCCTTCGGATCCATAAATTTATCCAAGAGTTTCAACATGGTGACTTTTTCCTCAAACGTTCGGAAGAGATCGGTCATTCTGGAAACATTGCTGAATTCAGGTTCATTGAGGATATTTGTCCTTCCCTCAATAAAAACATCAGTGTTATCGATGGAGGAAAAGGCTTTCTCTCCCAGTTTGAGTGCTTGCTCAAGCAGGCGATCGTAAGCATTCTTTGCCACCCTCATCTGTTCCAAGAGTTTCTCCCTGACCTGATAAAGTGTGAGGCCTGCCAGGAAACTGTTCAAGTAATCTGACAGATGGTCTAATTCGGATTGTGAAAAATCTTCTTCCACTTCGATAATTCGGTTGTGAACCAGACCGGCTGTGCTCACCAAAATAGCCAGAACCAAATGTCTCCTTAATTTCACAAACTCAACATGTTGAAGTATGACCGAGCTCATCCGGGGCGTCCAAACAATTCCTAAATAATGGGAAGACAAAGATAGGATTCGAGAAGTCTCCCGGAACAGGTCCGGTCCTTCAGTGAGATGACCCAAGTACTCGGATCGTATCTCCTGTTGTTCCTGATCACTAAGTTCATGGACATCGATGATCGCATCGACGTAAAATCGGAGCCCCCGTTCCGTGGGTATCCTTCCCGCCGAGGTGTAAGGTTGAGACAGTAAGCCCAGCTCTTCCAAATCCGACATAATATTCCGAATGGTGGCAGGGCTTACGTTAAGATTCGATTTCTTAGAAATCGTTCTCGAACCCACGGGTTCTGCTGTCAGAATGTAATCCTCAATGACAGTCTCCAAAACCCGTCTCATTCTTTCGGAAAGGGAAAAATCCATCTAATCCTTCTCCTTTTCTAAGCGAATGAGCTGCAAGACAAATTACATTTCTTTCCGCCCATTAAGGTAATTACGGATCGGCGGTTTGTCAAGAAAATGGTAGATTTAATCATTCCTCTTCCAATTGCTCTTTTTCAATCTTATCGGGTAGTTCCGCACTCTCCAAAAGACCGGGCACATAAAAGTATTGGTCAAACATACGGTGGTAGGCGGTCCACCTCGGTTTCGACTCGTCCCGACTGGGTCCTTCTGGACCCTGTTTCTTGACAAATTGTTGAATTCCATTGATTTTCGCATCCATATCATCTAAGAAATGGAGCATCATTGCTTCCACGGTCATCGGCTTTTTTGGAGAGCCCCAACTATATTGACCATGGTGGCTGATGAGAAAGTGTTTTAACAGTGTGGAAAGGTCCGCTGGGAAATCAGGCAGTTGTCGGATTTTATCCTCCAACCTATCTATCCCGAGGATGATGTGGCCGAGGAGTCGGCCTTCATCCGAATAGTCGAACGACCGGTGGTAAGAAAGCTCGTCCACTTTGCCCAGATCGTGTAGGATGGAGGCTGTAAGCAAAAGGTCTAAGTCCAGCCCGTTGTAATGGCAGGCGTTTTTCACTACCAATTGTGCCAGGGAGAGAGTGTGTTCTAAGAGGCCGCCTAAGTAATTGTGATGGAGCCATTTGGAGGCAGGGGCCATTTTAAAAAGCTTGATAAAGGATTCGTCTTCCCAGAAAAGTTGCAGAAGCTGGCTGAGGTGCGGGTTTTTAATCTGTCGGCTGACTTCCAGGAGGGATTGGAACATCTCCTCAACATCTTTTTCTGTCATAGGGAAAAAATCTGAAAAAAGAATTTCTTCCTCGCTTATTTTTTCAATATGGGTAATGTTCAATTGAAGACGCTCCTGAAAGGAGACTGCCTTTCCCGTCACACGGACGAAGTCATCCTTCTCAAAGGACGCGGCAAGGCTTTCCGCAAATGTCCAAACCCTGCCTTCGATGTCTCCAGAGCGATCCACCAATTTCAATTTCAAGTAAGGGCTTCCAGTTTTGGTGATCCCGGAGGATTTCTCCTTCACCAAAAACAGAGATTCCACACTCTCATTTTCTCTTATCTCGTTAATATAGATCTTCATCGGTTTGCTCCGCTTTAAACAGTCATGGTGCAGGCTATTGAATCATGCTCATCCGTCCGGCATCTTGCAGGACGATCTTCCTTCTTCGTCTCCCGCACGCCGCAGGGAACGCATGGGTGCGCTTCCTACGAAGGATTTTGATCCGGCTTCCGGCAGGATGGCCATTCTTGAGCGACCCCGGGAAAATCACTTTTTCAGCAACCCCACACGCTCTACGCTCGGCGTTTTTTCGTTGGGCGGTTCCTATTTGAAAGGGCAATGCGTAAGATCTCATCCATATGCTTCACTGGGATAAAGTTGATTTTCTTTCGGACGTACAAGGGAAGATCGATGAGGTCCTTCTTGTTCAGATAGGGGATGATGACATCCTTGATTTTGTTTCGGAGGGCGGCAAGGGCTTT
>Ga0187772_10000574_pt1 | contig 16528 bp, 25 predicted proteins | sample 0116_SJ02_MP15_2_FD_133137 | JGI IMG/M metagenome (GOLD analysis project Ga0187772, IMG submission 133137) | Tropical peat soil microbial communities from peatlands in Department of Meta, Colombia - 0116_SJ02_MP15_20_MG | ecosystem: Environmental > Terrestrial > Soil > Wetlands > Peat | place... | reverse complement strand
TCGGCCTCGCAGTGATTATAGTGGGGGGTTTAGCAGCGAATTATGAGAAGGCTGGTGCAGGATCGATTGCTGTCATCGCCCTCGCAGGCTTCGTCTTGCTGATCCTATCCGTTGCTGTTGAGTGAATTCTCACGGGCCTGCTTCCGGCGCCAGTTCAGATCAAAGAGGTGACCAAGAAGTACACGGGCACGAGGATGAATGGGGCAAGTAGTAGCCCCCAAAAGACCGCCTTCAACGCTATCTTGGTGTCCGTCTCAGCCTGCTTCTGATTCCTAGGGATTCTCCTGAACAACCAGACGAGCGGGTCATAGTGCCTGTCCACAACTCGTTCCTTTTCTGGAATTATTGCATCGTCAGTTATTATGATGTGCTCCGGGCACACCTCTTGGCAACACTTCGTAATGTTGCAGTATCCCAGGCCACCCTCATTCTTCATGAAATTGGAGCGGTTGAGCCCGTCCATGGGGTGCATGTCAAGCGAGGCCGCCTTCACCACCCATCTTGGGCCAACGTAGTTCGCCTTGTGCTCCCTGACGACGTGGCAGACATCCTGACAGAGGAAACACTCGATGCACCTCCTGAACTCCCTTGAGCGGTCGACATCAATCTGATAGAATCGCCATACATCTCCAGCCCCAGGCTTAGGCGCGAAGGGGGGAATCATGGCTGCTACCTTCCAGTTCTCCGATACGTCGGTGACGAGGTCCCTTAGCCGAGGAAACGCTTTCATCGGTTCCACTGTTATGTCCCCTTCAATGCTGTCGACACGCGTCTTGCACATCAATCGTGGCGTGCCGTTGATTTCAGCCGAGCATGATCCACACTTCGCTGCCTTGCAGTTCCACCGTGCGGAGAGTGATGGGTCCAAATTCGTTTGAATGTAGTGAATCGCGTTTAGAACCACCATCCCCTCTTCGCGAGGTACGTCGAAGAAGTCATACCTCTGCGTGGTCAAATCATTGCCCACGCCTCTCAGAATCTTCAGCCTGACGGTCTTTTTTGGCGCCTGCTCTAGGATCTCACTGGCCGGCATAGCTCACCCTTTCTTTATTATCCCTTCAAGTACGGCGGGCAGTTTCTCCACCGGCCTGAATTCATGGTTCATCTTTCCGCCCCTGTCCACCGTTATTATGTTTACCAGCCACTTGTCTTCCTTGGCAGGGAAGTCTGACCTCGTATGTGCACCACGACTCTCCTTGCGCTCAATCGCGGACCTGATTATTGCTTCACATCCGAGGAGCATGTCCCAGACCTGAAGTGAGTCAAGCCAAGATTGGTTATAGATTCTCCCGGGCTTCGCCCTGACTGACTCGGCCACACCCATAAGTCTCTTCACCTCAGCCAGCCCCGCCTCGAGGGCTTCTCCATTGCGTACGATTCCTACATGCTCCCACATGTTTTTCGCAATCAGCTCTTTAATCGACAGCGGACTTGTTCCTCCTCCCGGCGAGAATGGAGACAGTACCCTGTTGATCTCGCTTTCAATGTCATCGTTGCTGATCGTCCCGTTCTGTGTCTTGGATGCCGATTCTGCTGCCGCGGCTCCCGCCCTCCTGCCGAAGACAAGTATGTCTGAAAGTGAATTCCCGCCCAGTCGGTTTGCTCCGTGCAGACCGCACGCGACCTCCCCTGCAGCGTAGAGACCTCTTACTGAGCTTTCGGTCGTCTCCGGGTCAACTCTAATCCCCCCCATCTGATAGTGTACTGTAGGTGCGACCTCCATCTTCTCTTTCGTGATATCAATTCCTGCGAATTCAAGAAACTGATCGTACATGCTTGGCAACTTGTTCTTGATGTATGCCTCTCCTCTGTGCGAGACGTCAAGGTACACCCCCCCATTCTTCGTCCCCCTTCCGGCCACTATCTCTGAGTAGATCGCTCTTGCAACGACGTCCCGGGCTGAAAGCTCCATTCTCTTCTGATCGTACTTGGACATAAAGCGTTCCCCCTGCGTGTTAGTCAGGATTCCGCCCTCCCCCCTCACGGCCTCGGTGACCAGAATCCCCCTGACCCCTGCGGGGTAGATCATTCCCGTAGGGTGAAACTGAATCATCTCCATGTCCATTAGCTCGGCACCCGACCTGTAGGCCATCGCTATACCGTCCCCTGTGCTTTCATAGGAGTTCGAAGTCACTTGGTAGACCCTCCCGCATCCTCCAGTAGCGAGAATCACGCTCTTCGCATGGAATAGAACGAATCCTCCACTTTTGATGTCTATCCCAAACGCCCCCGACGCCCTCCCTGTCTTAGGGTCTCGGAAGATCTTGGTCACCGCGACCTCATCCATGAACGCGATTGAGCGCTTGATCACCTGATCCTGAAGAGTTCTGATCAACTCCAACCCTGTCCTGTCCCCGATGTGGCAGAGGCGCCTGTATGTGTGCGCCCCAAATGGCCGCTGGCTTATCTTCCCTTCCTTGGTCCTGTCGAACAGCGCGCCATACTGCTCTAGTTCGTAGACTCTATCAATCGCTTCCTTCGCAAAGATCTGCGCCATTCTCCAATTGCTCAGGTGCTGGCCCTCCACGATGGTGTCAGAAAAGTGGACCTGCCAAGAGTCCTGTGGGTCGACGTCACCTAGCGCTGCAGCTATTCCTCCTTCTGCCATCACGGTGTGCGCCTTTCCGAGGAGCGTCTTGCAAACCACCAGCGTCTGCGCGCCCTTATCTTTGGACTCGATTGCAGCTCTAAGTCCCGCTCCCCCAGAGCCAATAACCAATACGTCGCACGTCTTCTCAGAATATGTCCTATCCAGAGTTTCGACCTCGCCCCTTCCCACGGATGGAGACCACATCTTGGGAATCTACCGCGTGACGCGAACCCGTTTCTTGGCCATTATAACCTTGATGTGGTGCCTTTTCCGGTAGGCTACACTGCTTTGATCTTCTCTCGACTGGGGGAGAACATCGGAGGGTGGTGACGGGCTGCAAGACCTCACAAAGCTTTTAACGCCATTCTGGAAGCGCGAAGTTCCACGAGAGGGATAAAGTGCCTCATTACGGCTACAGTTTCGAGGGTTTCGACCCAGCAGTTCACGTCAGGGCTAGCGGGAGAGAGGTCAACGTATCCCCGAAGGCTGCTCGGGAAATAGCCGTCACCATAAGGGGAATGACTGTCCCAAAGGCGATAGACCTCCTCGAGAATGTCGAACAGATGAAGGCCCCGATCGCATTCAGACGACACAAACTCAAGGTCGGTCACAGAAGCCAGTTGCAAGGTTTTCCTACTGGTTCCTATCCTGTCCGCGCAGCAAGAGCCTACCTCCAAGTGTTACAGAATCTGCAAGGGAACGCGGAATTCAAAGGGCTTGACCCTGAGAGGATTGAGATAATCCATGCTGCAGGCTACGCCGGAAGAACCATCAAGGATTACGTGCCAAGAGCGATGGGCCGCAGCTCTGCAAACTTCCACCAGCTTGTGCATATCGAGCTCGTAGGCAAAGAGGTTTAGTCATGTCGACACAACAACAACAGACATCTGTGAGGTCGATTCTTACTACAAGCAGATCGTACGCCGAACTCGACGAGTTCTTCGAAAAGGAACTGAAGGAGGCCGGGTACGGGGGCCTGGAGGTTCAAAATTCCCCTGTCGGCGTCACACTCAAAGTTTACGTCGCTAGGCCGGGGCTTGCTATAGGCAGAAGGGGGACGGGGATAAAGGATCTGACGGACAAAGTTGCCGTGAAGTTCAAGCTTCCGAATCCCCAAATCGCTGTTACGGAAGTCGAAAACCCGGAGCTGAACGCGAGAATCATGGCAGCAAGAATAGCCCAGATTGCTTCTCGCGGGACGGCTTTCAGGAGGGCAGCTATGTGGTCTGTCAACAACATCATGAATGCAGGCGCGGCAGGGGTCGAAATCTCCGTGGCTGGGAAACTCCGCAGCGACAGATCGCACGGGGAAAAGTACAGAGCAGGGATTGTTCCCAAGAGCGGCGAGACCGCGGCTCGCTCCGTCAGCGAAGCGACGACTGACGTGTTACTCAAACTTGGACTCTTCGGGATAAAGGTGAAGATTGCTCTGAAGGACGCACTCCCATCCGACTTTCAGTTCAAAGAAGACGTGAAACAAGAGGAAGACAAAGAAAATGGCACAGCTCAAGGCGAAGGAACTCAGGAAGCAAGACGCTGACAAGCTGAGGCAGACGCTCTTCGACCTACGGTCGGAGCTCTCCAAGGTGAAAGGCGGCGCGGAACGAGGGATAGTGAAGAAAGACGTCGGAAAAATCAGGAGAATAAAGAGGGGGATTGCGACGATCCTGACCGTAATGCACGAAAAGGGGGTGCCTGAATGAGTATCATCGGGGAGAGTCTGAGCGTGGTGGAATCCACCGATCCGTCGAAGGTTGGGATTGAAGGAGTCGTGCTACTCGACACTGCGAAGACGCTGGTCGTCAGGTCTAATGGAAGGACCCTGAGGGTAGAGAAGGCGGGGTGTACGTTCATTTTGGCCAGGCCAGATCGTGTGGTGTCGGGCTCGGACATCTCTGGGAGGCTCGAAGACAGGTGGGGGAGACGTTCGAGATGAGCACCGCTGGTCTGGAAGTACATTCCCCTAAGAAGCAATGCGAAGACGAGAGGTGCCCCTTCCATGGGAGTCTGAAGGTCAGGGGAAGGCTTCTCAACGGGAGAGTCGTGTCAACTGCTGGGGACGGGTTCGTGGTCGTCCAGATGGAGTACCTACACAAGGTGGCGAAGTACAACAGAAGCGAGAGGCGGAGGAGCAGAGTATCCGTTCGGGTTCCCGAATGCATCGAAGTCAGCGACGGTGACGCCGTCACGATCGGCGAGTGCAGGCCCCTTTCAAAGACGATCTCCTTCGTGGTTGTGCAGTCTAAGAGAGGTTCCTAATGTCGACAAAATCTCGCGCAGTCTCTGCCAAGGGGGTTGAAGAGTTCAAGAATTACATCACGCGTGCTATTCCGCTGAACGCGGTTATAACCTGCGCCGACAACACCGGAGCAAAGACGCTGAGGGTTGTACAGGTCACCAAGGCAAAGGCGCGACTCAGTCGGACCCCGGCCGCATCCGTCGGCGACAGCGTAATTTGCGTGGTCAAGAGAGGTCCTCCGGATCTCCGGAAGCAAGTATTCGGGGCTGTGATCATTCGCCAGAAGTATCCGGTGAGGAGGCTTAGCGGTCAGAGGGTCGTGTTTGAGGACAACGCAGCTGTCATCGTTACGCCGGAGGGTGACCTCAAAGGAACAGACATCAAGGGGCCGGTAGCCAGCGAGGCCGCAGAAAAATGGCCCAGGATTGCGAACCTCGCATCAATAATCATTTGAGGTGGTTGGAAATATGAGATTCGGTTCTATGCTTTCAACGGAATTGCGCGAAAAATACAAGAGGAAAACGGTAAGACCTAGGGAAGGAGACTCTGTCAGGATAGTCAGAGGGGAGTTCAAGGGGATCGAAGGCAAGGTTACGAAAGTATCGCCTCATGAAGGGACTCTCAATGTAGAAGGAGTTACTAGGGAGAAGCAGAAGGGAGGGACTTCCCCTGTGCCCATTCCGTCATCGAACGTCCTGGTAACTGCAGTGTTCGTGGAAGACAAAATTAGAAAGAGCAGATTGGAGGCGTCAGAATAGATGGGAAAGAAGGGTGGAAGGAACAAGCTGAAGAGCATTGCCGCCCCTCGCAACTGGAATATCTCAAGGAAGGAGGGCATCTTCGTCTACAAGCCTAGCCCTGGCCCATACCCTAGCGGCTCTTCTTACCCGTTGGGGGTTATCATAAGGGGCCTTACCGGAATCGAGACCAGCTCCAAGGAAGTCAAGGTAATAGCAAAGACCGGAAAGGTCTTGGTCGATGGTAAGGAGAGGCACTCACCCAGCTTCCCATTGGGGCTCTTCAACCTCGTGAGCGTCCCTGTAGAGGGAGTTAGCTTCAGGCTCGTCCCTTGGCGGAAAGGTCTCGTGCTAGCGAAGCTATCTGCGGAGGAGAGCTCGAAGAAACTCTGCAGGGTCAGCACCAAGACGAAGGTCAGTGGGGGGCACATCCAATACGGGCTGCATGATGGGCGGTCGATTCTCTCCGATACCCTCAATCTCGTCCCAGGCGATGCGGTCCTCATCGAGGTGCCATCGCAGAAGGTACTGGGGCAGGTGAAGCTGGCAAGAGGTTCAATGGGATTGATTCTCTCGGGCGTAAGAGCAGGCCAGACGGGGAAAATAGCGGAGGTCAAGAAGGGGACAATCTCGAGAGAGCAGATGGTCAGACTCGCTCTCCCAAGCGGAGATGCCGAGATACCATCGCGCCTCGTATTCCCAATCGGGACAGAGAAGCCCTTGATAACTGTAGGAGTTGCAGGTTCATGAACCAATCAACCGTTCAGGAGAACCCGATGAGGGTAATCAAGGTCGGGAAGGTGGTTGTCAACATCGGGCTGGGCAAGTCAGGCGAGGCAATAGAGAGGGGGAAGCAGGTCTTGGAGCAGGTCACGGGTCAGAAGCCGAGCCAGCGGCGCGCTAAGAAGTCAATAAGGGACTTCGGCATCCATAAGGGGGAGCCAATTGGGGTCGCGGTCACTGTCAGGGGTGAGGCAGCGAATGCCCTCATTGACAAGCTGCTCATCGCGCGAGAGAAGAAGCTGGCTTCGTCATCATTCGATTCCAAAGGGTCAGTCTCGTTTGGCATCAAGGAGCACATAGAGATTCCAGGGATCAAGTATGATCCGGCTATCGGCATACTAGGGATGAACGTATCCGTCCTGCTCGAGAGGCCTGGATACAGCGTGGCACGTAGGGCGAGGCGGACTTCGAGAGTGGGAAGGTCTCACCTGGTTTCACAAGAAGAGTCAATGAACTACTTCAGGGAGAAGTTCGGAGTGACGGTAGTATGAAGGAAAGGCACACCAAGCAGAGGGCGTACGGGAAGTCGACCCACTACTGCAGAAGGTGCGGTCAGTATGGGGCGGTGATCAGGTCGTACGACCTAGTATTATGCAGGCAGTGCTTCCGTGAGGTCGCGGAGAAACTCGGCTTCAGGAAGTATGACTAGGTGAGCTGAATGGCTGCAACCAATGTCCTATCGAACCTCTTCGCGAGCCTACAAAATGCCGAAATGAGGAACAAGAAGGAGTGCACCATTATCCCTGCCTCCAGCCTTGCCAGCGAAGTCCTGAAGGTTCTACAGAAAAAGCGATACATCGGCGAATTCGAACTTATCGACGACGGAGTCGGAGGTAAGCTTAGGGTCCAACTGCTCGGTAGGATAAACAAGTGCGGGGTAATATCTCCGAGGTTCCCCGTCAGGTTCTCGAAGCTAGTGGATTGGGAGCACAGGTACCTCCCTGCCGTAGGCGTTGGGAGCCTAATCGTCTCCACTTCTCAGGGGGTAATGCCCCACGTGGAGGCTCAGGAGAGGAAGATTGGGGGGAGATTGATAGGATTTGTCTACTAAGCAGGTCCAGCAGCAAATCGTTGAACTCCCGACTGGCGTGACTGCAAACCTCGTCGGAAGGACGTTGTCCGTCAAGGGCAAACTCGGTGAAGCAAACAAGCACTTCGATAAGGTTAATGTGAACCTCTCCCTTGAGGGGAACAGGGTAAGTGTCACTCCGTTCTCTCACAAAAAGAAGGACAACGTGATCGTGAACACCGTCGTCAGTCTCATCAACAACATGACGACAGGCGTCTCGAAGGGTTTCACTTACAGGCTCAAGGTCGTCTACGCCCACTTCCCCATCTCGGTTAAGACGAAGGGGGATGAAATCCATGTGGAAAACTTCGTTGGCGAGAGATCGCCTAGGGTTGCGAAGATAGTTGGTGCTTGTAAAGTCACGATCGACGGAGACGACATAGTCGTAAAGGGAGTATCGGCGGAAGACGTTGGCCAGACTGCCGCCAACGTCGAACTCGCTACGAAGATCAGGCGAAAGGACCAGCGCATCTTTCTCGACGGCGTGTATATCTACCAGAAGGGGGAAGGCTTCTAACTTTGCCGAAAGGGAAGGTCTCAGAGGAGAATAGGCTCAAGGCCCTGGTAGCCAAGAGGGAGGAAGTTGCCAAGCGCAGGCCGAGGTTCGTGCGACAGGAAAGCTGGCGCTACGTCAGAATCCATCCAGAGTGGCGGAAGCCAAAGGGCGTCGACAACAAGGTGAGGCGCCAGGACAAGGGGTGGCCTGCACTCGTGCGGGTCGGTTACAGAGGGCCCGTCGAATCTAGAGGGCTGCATCCTAGCGGCCACTTCGAAGTCCTCGTGCACCGCCCGGCCGACCTTGACGCACTCGTCCCGGGGAGGGATGTGGGGCGAATCGGAAGCTCAGTTGGAGCAAAGAAGAGAGAAGCGATACTCAACAGGGCAACGGAGCTTGGACTCAGAATCATTAACCCGACAGGGCTGAGGAGAATTGAACCTAAGGAGTAGGCGGAGGCTGGCGGCGTCCGTCCTGGGCGTAGGCGAAGACAGGGTCATCTTCGATGAGGAATACAATGACCTGATTCAGGACGCAATCACCAGAAGCACAATCAGGGGCCTAATCGGTTTCGGAGCAATCAAGGCTGCTCCCGAGAAGGGAACCTCAAGGGGCCGATTCCGCGAACGGTCCACAAGACTCAAGCGCGGGCGCGGAGCGGGGTCCACGGAGGGGACATCAAGAGCAAGGAATCCGAGAAAGGAGATGTGGATCACCAAGGTCAGAGCGTTAAGGTGGAGGTTAAAGGTCGCAAAGGATAGGAAGCAGATAAGCAAGGCGTCCTACAGGGCGTTGTATAAGCAGATAAAGGGTGGACAGGTGCGCGGGGTTAAGCATCTTCTCGAGCTTATGAAGGAGAGTAAGAAATGAAGTCAAGTTACGTCCCTCTCCTACGCAGAAGGAGGGAAGGGGTTACAGATTACAAGGCCAGGATGCGTGCAATCACCTCACATAGTGTGCTGCTCGTCGTCCGCGTGTCGAACAAGAACGTCTCGTCACAATTCGTCGTTCCGAAGGTGAGCGGGGATGACATTGTGGCTTCTGCTCACTCCCGGGAGCTGGTCAAGCTGGGTTGGCATGGCTCTTTGAAGTCCACCCCTGCCTGCTATCTGCTTGGAATGCTGGCTGGGAAGAAGGCACTGGGAGATGGTATCAAAGAGGCAGTCCTCTACAACGGTCTGGCTCCGTTCATCAAAGGCGGTCGGGTCGGTGCCCTGGTGAAGGGCGTGGTAGATGCGGGCATCGAGATCCCCGTTGGAGAAAATGCGTTTCCCTCTCAAGAGAGGCTCACTGGGAAGACGATTGCTGAATACGCGTCGAAGCTTTCAGGCGAATCAAAGGATGCTTACAAGAAGGAGTTCTCAGCTCTCCTCAAAGCGGGATTCAATCCCGAAGAATATCCCATGCAATTCGAAAAAGTGAGAGCCGCGATCATGGAGGGGCGTAAATGATGTCGTACGAGAGGTCCGGAAGGCGTCAGGAACAAGAAGAAGAAGTGTGGGTCCCGAGAACCAAACTTGGAAAGCTCGTCAACGAAGGTAAAGTAGCTTCACTGGATGAGATATTCAGGAGCGGGCAAAGAGTCAGGGAGGCTGAGATCGTCAAGAAACTACTCCCTGACTTGCGAAACGAGGTAGTTGGCGTTAGCGTTGTACAGAAACAGACTGACGCAGGGGAACTGACGAGATTCTCCGCTGTGGTTGCGGTGGGCAATGGCGCCGGTTGGTTCGGTGTGGGAAAGGGAAAGGCGATGCAGACCAGAGAGGCGATCGAAAAGGCCACGAACGCTGCACTCCTCAACATAATCCCCGTAAAGCTGGGGTGCGGAAGTTGGGAGTGCAGGTGCGGGAGGGCGCACTCCGTTCCCTACAGGATTAGGGGAAAAGCAGGGAGCGTGACAATCGAGGTTATTCCGGGTCCTCGGGCCTTGGGGCTGGTCGCGGGTCCCGCCCTCAAAAATCTCCTGCAACTCGCCGGAGTCAAGGACGCCTGGATCAGGACCTTCGGGTCTACAAATACGATGTCGTCTCTTGCTAATGCCGTCTACGATGCTTTCAGGATGTCTCACGGGTTGAGCGTATAGGGGGTCTTGATAGTCTTGGCTTTGCTCGTCGTCCTGAACCTTCACGGTGCGATTAACGCACCTGCTCCTGTTCGAAGCGCCTTGGAAGAGCTCAAACTGGAGAAAAGGTTCTCCGCGTCAGTAGTACCTGATGACCCGTCTACGCTGGGTGCTCTCAGGCTCTGCAAAGACAGGCTCGCCTGGGCACCGATTGATGAGGAGCTCTTGACCACTCTTTTGACGAAGAGGGGTATGGTGAGCACAACGAAGGCACTAGACCAACATGCGCTGAAGGAAATGGGTTACAAGGACCACGGGGAACTAGCGACAATGATGCTGAAAAACGGCATCCGGCTTTCTGCAGTAGAGGGTCTCAGACCCTTCTTCAAGCTCGCCCCTCCCAAAGGTGGGTTCAAGCACTCTATGCGCAAATCCAGGTCGGAGGGTGGAGTGATGGGAAGCAACCCTGAGTTACTGGACCTGGTTAGGAGGATGGTCTAGCGTGCCAACAAGAATCCGAAAAAGCAGGAAGTACAGAGGAAGCCGGACCCACGGGTATGGTCAGATTGGCCAACACCGTCATTCAGGGTCAAGGGGAGGCCACGGAAACGCTGGCTTGCACAAGCACAAGTGGAGCTGGATGATCAAGAACGACCCGGACCATTTTGGGAGGGACCCCTTCCGGCCCCCAGGGTATGTGAAACCCACAAGCTGGGTGAACGTGGGTGACCTCGACGCGATCGCGAAGGAAAAATCTGTGGACCTGGCCTCGATGGGAATCCAGAAGCTCTTGGGTTCCGGGAATGTGAGCGGTGCCTATGAGGTAAAAGTCGATGCATTCACGAGGCGGGCTCAGGCTAAAATAGAAGCTGCGGGCGGCAAGATAGCTGTCAAGGAGTAGGCCGCTTTCAATGGCTTCGATGCGCGACTTTATAAAAAGCGTGGGCACGGTTCTCCCTGAAATTCCGAAGCCTGAGAAGAAACCCTCACTTAATGAGCGGTTCATTTGGACGGGCTTTGCACTTATCGCCTACCTAGTGATGGCGACTACCCCCCTCTTCGGATTCGGAGGGCCCGGAGAACAACAGGACCAACTGGCGTTCTTGCGTGTAGTGTTCGCATCAACCCAAGGAACGCTGATGGAGCTGGGCATAGGGCCGATTGTAACCTCGGGGCTGATTCTGCAGCTCCTCGTGGGAAGTGACATCATCAAGCTCAAAATGAGCGACCCCGACGACAGGGCAATTTTCGGAATTTCGACGAAAATGCTCACCATGATTGTCATAGTCGGAGAGTCGGCGGCCTACATCCTCGGCGGAGCTCTCGGAGGAGCTTGCACCGCGTCTGTAACCACAAACTGTCTGACCCCGAGCAGAGATGTTGTGATCTTCGGTCAGCTCTTTGTCGCGAGCATACTTGTCTTGCTGCTCGACGAGATGATCCAGAAAGGATGGGGACTAGGAAGTGGCGTCAGTCTCTTCATTCTAGCCGGAGTTTGCCAGACTGTGATGTGGTACAGCTTTTCGCCTGTGACCTTCGCGCTAACTTCGACTACAACGGCGTTTTTCGGTTTCGTCCCGGCCCTGATCAGCGCCTTCTTCACCAACACTCTTCCAAGTATCGTTGTTCGTGATTTCAAGTACCCGAGTCTGCTCACCTGTACCCTCACCGTCGTGATGATCCTTGTCATTGTGTACATCGAAGGGATCAGGATTGAGCTCCCAATTACCTCAATAAAGTACAGGGGCTTCCAGGGTGTCTATCCGATCAAACTCCTCTACGTCTCAAACATTCCCGTAATCCTCGTGTCCGCTCTAGGCGCGAACGTCACCTTCTTCACAAGGATCCTCTACAACTACTCCGGGAGCGGAGGGAGCTGGTGGCTCCCGTACATAGGACAATGGGCAAACGCCAATTCATCCTACCCAACAGGAGGGCTCGTCTATTACATGACTGCTCCTCAGAGTGTTGAGCAAACCATCGCCAGCCCTATTCACTCTGCGATATACCTCGCATATCTGGTGGGAATGGCCGTGGTATTTGCAAAACTCTGGGTCGAAATCGGCGGCTTGAACCCGAAGCAGGTTGCCAAGAACCTGATGGATGCGAACGTCCAGGTCCCCGGCTTCAGACGTACGGGCCTGTCCATAGAACAGGTTCTTAACCGCTATATCCCTACGCTGACTATAATCGGTGGCATCTTAATCGGGCTTATAGCTGGTGTGTCAGACCTCTTCGGTGTCTTCGGGACGGGCATAGGAATCCTGCTGATGTGCGACATCATACTGCAGTACTACCAGATGCTCTTGAAGGAGCAGGTAGAAGAGATATCCCCTGCTCTAGCGGGCCTCATTGGAGCGGGATAGACCCTTGAAGCTCAGAGTGGTGGTAGTCGGAATTCCCGGGGTGGGGAAAACTACGGTCGTGGAGAAGTTGTGCTCGAGGCTGCATGGCGCGAAACTTGTCACGTTCGGCACAGTCATGTTTGAGGAGGCAAGCAATCGAAAGTGGGTTAAAGGGAGGGACGACATGCGCAAGCTCCCGGTCGAAAAACAGAGGACGCTTCAGAGTGCAGCAGCAACCAAGATTTCAAAAATGGCCAGTCAAATCGTGATAGTCGACACCCATCTCTTCATTAGAACGAAGGAAGGGTTCTGGCCGGGGCTTCCTTTCGGAGTCGTGAGGGAACTGAAGCCGACCCATCTCGTTCTCGTGGAGGCCAGCCCGGATGAGGTTGCGGCTCGAAGGGTTGCGGATGCGGTCCGATCTCGGGACACGGTGTCTAGAGAGCAACTTGAGATCGAGACACAGCTCGGACGCTCTTTCCTATCCGCATCCTCGACAATTAGTGGGGCTCCTATGCTGATAGTCAGGAACGCGCAGGGGAAGGCCGATGAAACGGCCGAAACTCTGGCGGCTGTCATCAGGGAAGCCGGGCAATGATCACGGCCCGCCCCGATGACTTAAGGAAGCCTTGCAGACTACGCACCATTCGGCACCTATCTGTAGTGGCTTTGACGGCTGAGATTGTTCTGCTTGCTATGGTGATGGCTACGCCGCCGAGTTCTGCCTCCTCAAGCACTGTAGTGTCTGCCAGTGTCACGACGGTGACCGTCACCGCCCCTTCGGTGACTCAATCCACGACCAGCTCGTCCCCGTCTCAAGCCCCTTCCCCCAAAGTAACGCTAAGCGCGACTTCGGAAGGGGCGGGTGTCAGAATCGGGATGTCTGCATCCGGACTTGCAGCCAGTCGGAATATCAGTGCAACATTCGGAAATGTGCGACTCGTGTTAACAGGGACCTGCACTACAAGTTCCACGGGGGCGCTCAGCGGCTGCTACTTCTCTGTGCCTGGCCTCCCCCACGGTTCGTATCCAGTAGTCGTATCGGACGGAATCAACAGTCTGACGATCTCGTTCACAATTCCAGTGGTCAGTATACCGGAGTCCACCCTGCTAGTCACGACTACCTCGATAGGACTGAGTCTTGTGACTCAACTTGTCACGCGAAGAATAGTCGACCTCGACGCGGAGAGGCGTATGAAGGCGGAAGTCTCAGCATTCAACAAGGAGAAGAGAGAAGCCACACTCGCGAAAGACAAAACAAAGCTCGAGAAACTGAAGAAACGAGAGCTTCCGATGAGGCAGGAACAAGCGAAGGTTTCAACCGCAAGGCTGAAGGTCACTGCCATCACCTTCGTACCGCTCCTGGCCGTCTACTATCTGATGGCCTCCTTTTTAGGCGGATTCAGCGTCGTGGTGGCGCACTCACCCGTACCGATTCCATATCTCGTAGGTGCCCAAGGAACGATGGCGCTGTTCTGGTGGTACATGCTGAGCTCTTTCACCTTCTCCACGATCCTCACGAAACTCCTTCATACGACCACGTGAAGGTTCCAAATTGAAAGCGATTATCATATCAGGAATGCCTGCAGTGGGGAAGACGACCGTATCCAGAGTGGTTTCCGAGACTCTCGGCGTCTCACTCATAGGAGGAGGCGACGTATTGAAGGAGATGGCTGTCGAGCGGGGCTACTCCTCTGGCGGAGGCGGAGACTGGTGGGACACGGCTGATGGGATGGACTTCCTGAACACCAGGAAGAAGTCGTCAGGGTTCGATAGAGAAGTAGACAACAGGCTAATGGAAAAGGCCAAGAAGGGCGGGGTCGTCATAACGAGCTATCCGCTCCCTTGGCTTGTCCAATCCGGGCTGAAGGTGTGGCTTTCGGGAAGTGCAAAGAGCCGGGCACAAAGAATGGCAAAGCGCGACGGAATGGCGGTTTCTCGATGTCTTCAGATTCTGAGAGTCCGCGACAGAGAGAACCATGAGCTCTACAAGAAGATCTACGGGATCGAGTTCGGCAAGGATCTGAAGCCCTTCAACCTCGTGGTAGACACAGACTCAATCGATGAATCTAGGGTTGCGGAGATTGTCCTGAAGTACGTGAGTAACTGGACTGATTAATATGCAATCTCAAGAAGTGGTCGTAGTGGATGAGGAGCCCATCGACTTCGAACACGGATGGGATCCGAAGGCTCGTCCAATAGAGGTAATGCTTGATTATGGCCTTATCGCGCTCGACAAACCTAGGGGGCCTACGAGCCACGAAGTGGTGGCATGGGTCAGGAAGATATTAGGCGTCGAACGAGCTGGTCACAGTGGGACGCTCGACCCGCCCGTGTCGGGTCTTCTGCCCGTGGCAACTGGTCAAGCCACCAAAGCGCTCGGCCTGTTACTCTTGTACCCCAAGGAGTACAAGGGGGTGATGAGACTGCACTCTTCGGTGCCAGTTAGTACTCTCAAGACAGTTATTCACGAGTTCCAAGGCGAAATCTTCCAGCGCCCGCCGCAGAGGTCGTCAGTAGCCAGGCAGGTAAGAAGCAGAACGATCCACGAACTGGAGATTGACGAGAATAGAGGAAACATCCAACTCTTCAGGTGCCTCTGCGAGTCTGGAACCTACGTCCGGAAGTTGGTATACGACATCGGTGAAGTGCTCGGCGTGGGCGCGACAATGGTTGAACTGCGTCGCACCAAGGTTGGTCCATTCGATGAAGCAGATGGGATCGTGACCATGCATCAGCTAAGCGACGCGGTGTATAGGTTGCGGAACGGCGAGGATGTCGGGCTTAGATCGCTCATTCGACCTGTCGAGGAAGTAGTTGGGCCGACAAAGAAGGTGACCATCAGAGACTCGGCCGTGGATGCAATCTGCCACGGGGCGCGCCTCGGTGTTCCGGGGCTCCTTTCGGCCTCCGCGGGAATTACCAAGGGTGATCTATTGGTCATGATGACCGCCAAGGGAGAGCTTGTGGCGGTAGGGAAAGCAATGCTCTCCACCAGTGAGATGGCAACGCTGAAGAAAGGTCTCGCCTGTTCGACCGAACGCGTCATAATGAAACAGGGGACATACCCGAAATTGTGGAAGAGCAACAGGGGCCAGAAACAGACGTTCGGAACGCAACTGACCGCGTCGTAAAGAATTCGAGTCGGCACCAGCACAATGACTCGGATATCCACGGTCACTAGGTGTGGGAGGAATTTACAAAAACGCGCGATTGCAAACTCAAGGAGAGGAATAACGGCATGTCGGCGGAATTGTGAGGGGTTGCTGGCTAGTTCCCCGCGCATCCGGTGCCGCCGCTTAACACTTAAGCGGGGATGTGTGAGCGCACAATCGCCGGGGTCGCCTAACCTGGTAGGGCGCAGTACTGAGGTTGCGTAAGCCTGGAACCACTCTGCTGGCGAGCCTGTCTCGCGAAAGCGGGTTGTGGGTTCAAATCCCACCCCCGGCGCTTCACCCATGAGTTAAGTGCAGACGCCGACCGGACGTATATCGGAAATGGAACGGGCCGGGCTCACTTTGAGGACAAACTTTCGGGAGCACAACAACGATCTGATCGAGGAGTTTTTGAGGACACTGCCGTATCTGTCGAAGGCTAGGCTAACGAAGTACAGAGTAACTTTGACCAAAATGTCCAGGGACTTTGGAAAGGCCTTCGACGCACTTGCCCAGAATGAACTCAGGGAATATCTGGAGGAAATCAATGGGAGGAGAGACTACTCTGAATGGACCAAATTGGATTATCGGCACTTCGTCAGGAAGTTCTTTGGTTGGCTGCACGACCCCAGTTTCGTTGATTGGATCAGGCTCGGCAAGGTCTGGAGCCGAGTCGGCATCAATCAACTCCTGAGCGACCAGGAATTGCTCGCGATGAGGAAGGCGTGCGACAACCTGAGGGACAGAGCACTGTTGGAGACGGCCTACGAAAGCGCGTTCAGGCCTCACGAATTACTTAGCCTGAAGAAGAGCTCCGTGTTGTTCGATGAGTTCGGCGCCTGCATCTACCTCGAGGACGGGAAAACCGGGCCGCGACGAGTCAGGGTCATCAATGCTGCTCCTCTACTCGCAGATTGGATCGCCAATCATCCGCTGCGGGACAGGGAGGCTCCGCTGTGGGTCGACATCAGTGGCGATACAACCCATAGGCCGTTGCGGTTGATAGGTCTGTCGAAGCTCTACAAGAGGACCGCCAAGAAAGGGGGAGTCAC
>Ga0187772_10000573_pt1 | contig 16584 bp, 15 predicted proteins | sample 0116_SJ02_MP15_2_FD_133137 | JGI IMG/M metagenome (GOLD analysis project Ga0187772, IMG submission 133137) | Tropical peat soil microbial communities from peatlands in Department of Meta, Colombia - 0116_SJ02_MP15_20_MG | ecosystem: Environmental > Terrestrial > Soil > Wetlands > Peat | place... | reverse complement strand
TTTTGTTTCCTCATATGAAGTTGCTGGAGCAAGATATTCCATCTCACTTACCATAAAATTGCCTTTGATCCCATCAAGATGCCGAACCTCATCTACAATCGACATCAGCTCTTTGCAATAGGAGATATTAGCATCTGTGATCTCGGTTAGGTACCTCAATTTCACACCTTTGCTTTTGGCATCGACGAAGGAATTCTTTATCGACTCGATCGCAATAGCCAACGGTGGTCTTGTGTGATCCATGCAGGTGTCAATATGTTGTCTAGTTTTAGAGAAAAATTGCAATTCTTCACTGATAACTTTCTCGGTACCGTAGGATACTTCCGTCTTTTCGACAAGGTCATTGAATTGCAAAGGAAATAGTCGTGGTTATAACAGCTTTCGGATTATTAAACATTAGAGAGATTCAATCTAAATTCTAACATCTGATCATTAGGTTCGTAAAGATCGCTCTAATCAAATCTTCCTGCTTCCCATTAGTGCCAGGACGTTTTCCTCTCGTTCTTATTTTTGCCCCCTCCATCATCCTAGTGTGGGAGACGCGGGATTATATCATCACTGTCCCACTCTTTGATCAGGAAATGTGATATCTACATTTCAACGGATATGGTATTAGTACTAAATCAATTCGGATTTGATCAACAACAACAAATAGTGTTTTTTCGTTATCCAGAGTGTAATGACTAACCTATGTCCATTACCTAGACCTACTGGAAAATTTTTTATGCCTATCACAAGAACCTACGGATACTGAAAGTCTCATCTAGTAGCGATCTGGTTTGAACTCGGTAACTCCTATTGAATTCTTACCGGAGGTATGCTTGCAAGCATTACAAAGATACTCAAATGTAAAAGTTATAATGACGTTATTAGCACGAATCAAACTAGCAAAGTATTACCCGAGATACTTGTGGCATTGTGTGTCACAACGTCCGACATTCAATGCCTTTTTATAGTCACTTTTTTATATAAAATACTAAGTATGGCATCTTTTTGTGCATAGTGACAATAATAGCAGATCGTGCTGGAAATTTACGTTTTCCAGACGAAACAACTACAAAATATCCACATGATGGAAGTGTGAATGAAGCTGAAGTTGAGGCATCCTGATAGACATTCGATATATATAAGTAATGAGTCGTCAGTAATAGAAGATGAGGACAAGATGTCATTCATAAGTGATTGCTTTTAGCAACTCAAAAGAACCCTTGTATCATTCCGTTGTAATAAAAGATAAACAAGGGTTTTGGAAAAGAATATTGATTGTAGATGATGATAATGATATCACAACAACTTTCAAAGCAGGTATAGAAGAGAGCAATAAAAATGATGTTAACAAAAGAATCGAGGTATATACATATAATGATCCTGCAATAGCATTATCAGACTTCAAACCAAATTTCTATGATCTTCTTTTGGTTGACATTAATCTGCCAGAAATGAACGGATTTGAACTATGTGAAAAGATTTTGGCGATCGATATTAATGTAAGAGTTTGTTTCATGTCTTCTGTAGACATAAACCGTGAGGGTTTGAGAGAGATATATCCATCACTCAGCTTAGGATGCTTTATCAGAAAGCCAGTTACTATAGATTATCTACTTAAACAAATTAGGTCGGAATTGGACTAAGTGTATGTGTGGATGATGTGATATAATTGTCTGTGTTAGCTCTTTTTTATATATTGTTGCACTATGCTGGGAACGGCTTCGAAAGTCTTGGGTAATTATCGCCTTTTAATGACGATAGAAGTTAAATATTCGGTATCGCTATCTTCATTCTCTCGGTATCATCAAATACCCGGTAACACCTATCATATCCGATAAAGAGGACAAAACCAGAGCGGAGATAAAGAAGAAAGCGAAGTCATAGAAATCATTCACTTCATGCACCCGCAAGCTCATCATTGAGTAGATAAAACCAGTTGCCAAAAATCAGGGCCCTGCCCACATTAGAATCAGTAAGATTCAAGCTGATAAGGTGATCCATATGGACCCTTACCGTTACATCATCGCCTTCTGAAAGATACGAGGATACTCTAACATCATTCAACGCTTCTGGGTGTATGCGTATATGTTAGTGTATGCGTATATGTTAACAGCACCACTTATATACAAGAATTTGTCCAAAACTGCACATGAGAAAATCGAATTCCGAAGGGGCTAAGGCGATATGCCAACGATAGTGCATTTTCAGATCCCTACAGATGATATCGAAAGATCTAAAAAGTTCTATAACGAATTGTTTGGATGGAAATTCGACAAATTTACTTCTTCCTCTGGTTCTGACGCGCCAGAAGGAATGGAGTATTGGATGATATCAACTACGGATTATAAAGGGAATCAGGGTCTGGTTGGAGGTATGATGAAAAGACAATCATCACAACAGCAAGGAATCGCAAACTATTTCGATGTAAAATCAGTTCAAGAATATTCTGCTAAAGTAGAACAGTTGGGAGGAAAGGTTACAACCCAAAAAACACCGGTGCCAAGTATGGGTTATTTTGCTATATGTACTGATACAGAGAATAATACCTTCGGTATTTTTGAAGCGGACGAAACTGCTAAATGAAGAATGACTTCATTATTTTCGGATTAATCAATCATCTATGAATTATTGCTGTGTTGTTGTTCTTCGGCTTCTTCCATAGGGGCTTCGGCTTCCACCACTTCGGCTTCTTCCATATAGGCGTGGGCTGGGGCTGGCATCGACCCTGGTGGGGCGGCTGCGGCTGCTAAACAATCAACCTATTTTATTTTTTTATATTTTTTATCATTATTTGCAAGTTTTCATACAAGCCGGGTTTGTTATAATTTACCAATTGATCAGAAATAAGCAGGATTGCATGTAATTGATTGTGATGCAAATAGCACACATTTTTGCTCCTTTAGCAGCAGTCTAATGAGTAATGTCTTGTAATTATAATGTCGGTTTTTTTGTATTTTTGTCTAATTCTCTGAACCGCTAAAGCTTTGTGCACATCTCGTTCTGCAATCGTGAAATTTACCATAGGACAAAGAAGATCAAATTGCGTATCCGGCTAATCTCCCAGCTGTAGTTGCGTATCCGGCTAATCTCGGAAGAGGTAAGAACTGCTAAGGAATGTTTATCGTCACCGAATAGTGGATTTGCATAGAACTATTATAGTAGACTTGTGTGAAGCTGCTGCAAACTATAATTCATACTTATATGGTTAGCATCTTGAGATGCTAACGGTATCCTGCCATCATATTTTAGTCTACGAAGATTGGCATCTGAGTTTCAAAGAAATTGGTGTATACCACGTCCGGAATGTTATCCTGGTTCTGGGATTATGGTTCAGTTCCAACAACCGCAATCTGGCTGAGTGAATTAATCCCTATTGGATCTCCGATCACGCCGAGGAATACGCGTGTGAGATATGGACATACTTTTTCAACAGCACAATCCCTCGCAGCATACATAGATTCAGTGCATCCAAGGGCAAAACAACCAGAGATATTTTAGTTCACCACTAGGTTTCGTAGAATCAACGCGAAAGGCTTTATCAGCATCATGAGTCTCAGGGACACCGCCTGGAGATTGTTTTAGTATATTATTGTAGATTTATGTAACAGTATATTCTACGTATACCTTTTTTAAGATCATTCTAGTTACTATCAGTGGATGTCATCAAAACCAAATGCATTAGCAGCGTCTGTGATTATTGGAGTTTTAGGACTTGCAGTGATAAGTATGGCAGATTTTAATAATCTGACTATTGTACCACCAGTATATGCACAATCACAAACCTTTACTGCTAAACTAACAGGCAACGATGAAACACCACCTGTAAGTACTGCAGCAACAGGCACAGCACATTTTCAATTGAGCTCAGATGGAAAAAAATTGACTTATGATCTATCTGCCACAAATCTGAAAGGCTTTATGATGGCTCACATTCATCAAGGTAAGGCAGGAGAAAACGGACAGCCAGTAGTTGAGTTATCAATGGGAAAAGGAACAATTACATCCTCTGACCTCAAAGGACCATTGGCAGGTAAACAGATATCAGATCTAGTGAATATGATCAAGAGTGGAGGAGCATATGTCAATGTTCACACTCAGCAGAATCAAATGGGCGAAATGCGTGGACAAATAATGGGTGGTTAATAGAACAAACATCATTTTATTTTTTCTTATCACTTGGTGCAAGTTCTATTGGATCTTGTCCGTTATGCGTCAACATAACGGAGAAAGAACAGGGAAATCTTAGAGGAAAAAATCCTATCAAGATAGGCTTGGTTGAATAGACCTAAGATAGGATACTTGCTTGAAGCTTGTAAAGTAGGACCACGTAAAACTTATCATTTAATAGTTTAACTGAAACAACCAATAGGTAGATAACACTTCTAAGCTAAACACATTAGCGTACCATACTGGTATTGCCCCCACTACTACCGTAATAAATACTAGGTGGTACCCTTCTTAGAGACGGTGGGATTTACAGTATTTTTAGATTTGTGATGGTAGGTTCTGCTGACAAACCATATTGCTGTCTTAGCTTTCTTTGTTGTAGAGACATGACATTAGATGAGTATGTTGGTCCTATGTGTCCGATTGTTACGTAGATTATGACCACTGCAATAATAGATACTGTCATTACAATGATAGCTCCAGCTACAGAACTCGTGTATATCTTATCCACATCAATCTTTGCCATACACTGAATAGCATTAAACTGGATTATATGATGCATGCAATAAGTTGCAATCATTTGCAGAAGTGACCTTGTAGCTGTTTTATCTCTAACTGTAGACGATTTATTAATTTCGATGGGTGTTACCGCAACCATCCTACATAGGATAGAGAATAGAGGTGGGATGGATCTCTAATTCCTTTTACGAGTTTAACTCAGCCTTTGTATGAAAAGGAAAATTTGCAAACACTTAAGATCCCTGATTATCTTCTAACCTTTCTTTCTATTCTTTAATTTTCTTCTCAAGATATTCTTTTAAGGCTGAGGCATTGTTAAATCTCTCTTCTTTTGCACCATAAAGGAAGGTAATTGAGTCTTCTTCTTTTACCTTTTTAATGATTGTATTGACCGCTTCATTCTTCTTCTCTAATTCCTTAAAGTATTTACTTTTGAACTGATCCCATTTCTTCTCATCGTGAGCAAACCATTTCCTTAAAGAATCACTTGGTGCTATATCTTTTTGCCACAGATCGATATTGACCTTATCTTTGCTTAAACCGCGAGGCCAGAGTCTATCTACTAATATCCTAAAGCTATTTGAGTTTCCCGTTGGATTATTGTAAATCCTTTCAATCTTTATCATCAGTTGGATTTGATTCCTCTATTATGCATAAAAGGTTTTGTCAAATGTATCACAAGGATTAGATAGATACTTGATGTTGACAGGGACAGAAACAAAAATGATTCACATACATCTAATAATTCATTTTGGCAGTACTTCACAGAATCTGGTATAAGTGCAAGCAGAAAAACAATATCCTCTTCGGAGAAATGTCTTACGAAATTATCTACGACCCTTTTAATCTCCAGCGAATTCTGATTACTCGTGCAATTTGATGTTTTACTATTCTTTTTTTGAGCATGGGGTGGCAGGTGTAAGAACAGCATTACAATAGGTGATGTTAAGCTATTCTAGTTTCGCTATCTTTTCGTTCTATGCCTGCTGCCTTAAGCCATGGGTTGGTTTTGACTGCATCTCACCTCAATCCAATTTATTGTAGAGAATAAGAAGCTTCTATCAAAACATCAGAAGGGACGAGCACTGGCTGCTGTCGAATGTGTTGGACCATTATTATCGTGATTGTTGTTGGTGTTGCCGCTGCCACTAATTCCTCCGATTGAATTTTGATAATAGCCACCTGGACCGTGATAATCGCCGACTGAATTTCGATTATAGCAATTGTCTACTGTTTGTATGGATGGGGGATCCTCATGTGTTTTCGATATACAATGGTAGAATTTGTTAATTTGTTTATCGAGTTTGGCATTGCCTGTGTCCACTTGTTCTTGGACTACTGGCAGTAGTGCTACGTGCCCCACTCCATGAGCTCGTCTGGCCATTGCGAAATTAATAGAAATATTTATCGTTAGAATTGAGAAGCCGATAATAATAGCAATCAATATCAACAGTGGAGGATCATTCATGTCGTTAGTATATTTGCAGTATCTCTTCATCCTTATATGATTTGAGGAGGCATAGACTTCCCTCATGATCATTTATATTTAGTTAGTAGTAGTATTATTACCCTCTGCATTCCCTATGAGCAAGAGTTTATGGAAGAGCATCTGCTAGAAATGTCGTTTTGGCTTTGAGCACTCGGCATATTATTATTTTTTTGCTTTTCGCATCGAATTTCGATCCGATAACCACCGTTCCACAATAATGAAACATCAAACGCTCTGTTTGTCAAATTTTCGTGTTGAAAGAATGTAAAAGACCTTTTCCAGTTCTCTATGCTTAGCTGGTCCCTGCTTCCTGTGTGTGCTAAGAATTTTTCAAATAAAACGAATTTGTGCCATTGTTGTATGCGAGGTCGGCCATATTGACAACCTTAAAACCATTCTTGTAGAGATATTTCATTTCTTCTGTAAATAGAGACACAGTAGTACTATACGGAGCACGACTATTATCAATTCTATGATATACCAATATCGGAATGGCATCTACAGGTTGTCCTAATCTATTATATTTTTCTTGACCACTAACAACTTGAATGAATCTATTGAGCATTTGGTTATCATTATAAAAATATGTTATTCTATCATAATCGTGACTCCAACCTACGATAGAATATCTGTTTGCAAGGGAGATCTTACCAGCAGGTAGATACGGCCTACAGTCATGTTGCTGAGTATCTTGTCTAAAATGATCACAGTGGAGAAACATCAGCGGATAGTTACCTGATCTAGCATAGCTATAATACTGCGAGACCTTGCTGACGATAGTCGCATTATCTCTGCCATTGTCAAATGGATATGCAAACATAGTTACGGGAATTCCATGATCAAGAATACATTGCTTCGAATGTCCTATTTCATAATCCAGTTCGCTGTTAGGCATATTTGTCATATTCCGTAAATGATTCATTGTATGAGATCCTATTTGGTATCCTTGTTTGTATAGTGTGGTTATATCGTTCCACGTCATTTGTTCGACACCTTTTCCAGCAAAGTTAACTATAGAGTTAGAATTCATCTCCTTTGCTGATTTTCCCACAAAGTTACAGACGATAAAGAAGCTTGCCTTGAAGCCGTACATATCTAGTATTGGTTTTGCGTTTATGAACTGACTTTTGTATCCGTCATCAAAATTTATGATTGCTAATCTGGAAGGAACTGTACTGACATTTATAATATTGGTGCTCTTACCACTGGCAACATGGGAAATAGCACCTGAATTATGTGATGCAAATACTAATGTTATCGGGATAATGAGTACTAAATTTATAATTGAAACTGTAATTCCTCTAAACAAAATTAAATCCCCAAATGTATGTACTAGGCAATTGCTTTCTATTTAGCCATTTCCTCCTTTTGTTTTTCAGAAACAATCAGGGAATTTTCGCCGTTTATAAAAGGTGCCGCAGTCAATTTTAGTGCATACTGACTGCACACCGAGATCTGAGCCGTTGCCCGTCAAGCCTCAACAATTTTCTCTTAGTTCTGACTGTAGTTCGGCTGCGCGGACCATTACTTCAATCTTCCGGGTTCCTTTAATAATAGCTCATTATTAACTCTTAACTACTTCTGTCTCGGGCCTCAGTACTCTGCACTATAGGCTTGTCTGTGTATATTTAAATAGTAGAACTAAAAGAAATTCAGTTGTCAATGGTTAGAGATAAATCAAGACTTCCTTTTGAAGTTACAAGAGACCGAGACGAAAAACCAGAACCAGAAAAAGGAAAAAAAAGAGTAGAAGTATTTGTCAATCCCGAGAAAGCTGTTCTTGTCTTGTCAGCAATTAAGAAAATGAATCTAGAAGCCACACTGTATGACTCGAGGGGTTACGGAAAAGAAAGGCAGATGATTACCGGAGGTGGAAGAGGTACAGGTAGGATAGAATTACCTTCCACAAGACACACAGTAATGACCATAGTAGATTCACATCGCTTAAAAGATGTAATAACTGCGATAAGAGCAACGACTAGTAAAGAAAGACCTGGGGGAGTAATAGCAGTGTCGCCTATCGAAGATTTGGTGAATATGTAGAGAAGGTTCGCTTCTACTGAAATAGTAATGCGTTTTCTTTTCATATTCTGCTAACCCATCTTTTACTCTTGCAACCTTTTGAACAAGTTCACTTTTTCTGATAAGATATTTACTAATAAGAACTGCTCCCTTACTGTTATTGAACCGATCTTTGATGACTACTATAGTCCTGTTGATCGTTGAACCAGGCTTATATGAACGACCTAGTATACTGCTTCTGATAATCTTATTCGAATTAATAGGTTGGCCTATCTAGTCTGCTCCAATTAATCCTAACAGATCAAATCCCTCCGCAGGTTTTGATTCTATCTGAGCTATTGATATCAGATGACCATCAGGGTCTTCAATGATAGTATGCATGCCAAAAGATTCCTGTTTTGGTTCCTTAACGAACTTTACGTTCTTTTGCTTTAACTTGTTAATAGTAAAATCAAAGTTGTTAACCATAAAGCCGACCAATACGCCAATTCCAGTACTTATTTTGGCTTTTCCTTTAGCTGGATGTAAAGCTATAACCGTGCCACTACCAAAGAATTCAGTCCACTCATCAGATTGACTTTTAACGGGTAGATTAAGCACATCTCGATAGAATTTTACAGATCTTTCCATATCTGAAACTAGAAGTATCACGGCTCCTACTTTTTTGAATAGCCCATCCTCATGCATGCTATTACTGAAACATTATCTGGACGGAGGATTTATAGATTTTGCTGACTGGGAATGATAGAGGTCAAGACCATAACTTTCCAATACCCCCATAGGTGACACCTAGTTGACTAGTACTCATAATTTTTGACAGTTATTATAACACTTTACAATGTAGTCTTTTGAGTTTATTTAAGTTCTTCACTGACTGGAAGGTTAAAAGTAAATGTCGCTCCCTTACCATCAGAGTTGTTTTCAGCCCATATCTTACCTCCGTGTGCTTCAACAATACTTTTACAGATAAATAATCCTAGGTAGGCCACGTTAGGAAGGGAGGCGCCCCTATGCCCTATGCTTGATGCATATAGTGTCATAGAAGAATCACATCAATCTATAGTACACGGATAAACCAGCAACTTCACGTTGATGGTCGTCAATTAAGTAGCATTATGTTAGGGCTCGAATAATTTCCCTCTTGCTTTTTGATATAATATCGAAATATCATGGGACCATTCTACATTGTGCCATTGATTCAGAAAGTGTCTAAATGTTACGTGGATGAACTGTTTTTGAAAATCTGGGTCTACATGAATCTTAATTTTCACTCGTACATATGGACCCAAGAATTATGGATTCAATTGATTTTTTATACATGGCATAGTCGCCCATCAAGAAATAAAATTTACGTAGTCTTGTCTAACATGTATCAGAATATGCCTAGTAGGATATGTTAAGGTTGGAACCGGGTATCCTACTAGGCTAGGGTATTTTATGATTCGAATTTCTAAATAAAAAGATTGTGAATCATTAATACGGAATATAATACTGAAAATTCTTGGAGTTCGATTATTAATGCGCACTCACTCGCCAGCCGGCATTCTTTATTCCATCTAGAATTGCTTTATTTTTCCTCCCCTAGCTATACCAGTACATTTTTTAATGTGGTATTTTTATTTCCTGACAGTGAGCGTGTTATGTGCAATGCTATCACATGAGAGAGTTCCAAAATTCTATCACACTCATACTGAGTTAGTTACGTACGTACTTGTAGGACATCATAGCACGCCATAGCCCAGGTCGGAGTGATACATTACTCTACCTAATGTTGTAAACTGGAGGTTTTAGTCCCAATGCATTTTCAACAATAATAAAATATGATCTAGTATTGACTATAATTTAGCTTTTCGTCTGTTGACTATAAGGCAAAGTTAGAAGGAGGTATCTATAGAAAAACTGAGTATCGAAAAGAAATATCGTCCAATATATTAAAAGTAAAATACAATCGTTCTGAATTCTCTAATAAAGTGTGTATTGAGTCTTAGAAAGAGGATTATAAGAGTAATTAAGAGTATGATTCGAAAGAAGAGTAAAAGGAGAGTGGAATATACATAATAAAAAACGAGCAGTATAGACTTAGCCGGTCATCATCAAGCAGATTACACTTATTGCATTTAATTCTATAATATGGATCAATTCAAGTTCTATACGTGTTCAAAAAATCGTCATCATCGGCTACGTATTCATATACAGATGAGGTCGCCGACTCTTCAGCCTTTGACATTAGGGAAGATGAACTAAATGGAAAGCAATAGACATATTCGTGTCATCTGGGTTTAATACAAGAAATACTATGTCTCCATTGAAAAAAAGCTGTACTTGTATGAGGATACTCATGCTTGTCTATTTTCCTTTATCTCAAAAAAACCGAACAAAAAGAAAAAAGGCAAGGAAGCAAGAATCCTTTTATTCACATTCACATATAGCGTGGAAGTATTAAGCTAACCATATGTGAACAAATTCAGTAGAGCCAAATCGGACGGAAACGTATGCACTGATATGTTTGTGGGTATGGATGTTCACAAGAGCTATCTGTAGGTACCCGTTCTTGATGGTAAAGGAAAGGTGCTGAAAAGGTCCAGAATACACAATGATCTAAGTAAGGTTGGAAGATACTTTGATCGCCATAACCAAGACTGGAAGTAAAGCTGGTCTTGTCTAAAATTAATAACATTCAGATAATTGTATGTTGATAAAAAAAATTGGATACAACTCCCCAGCCAGGTACACTGTGGTTGCATTGCAAGGTATTTCAAACTAGACATAACCAAATATCTGTTTGGGAAAGATAGTTAGCGAATTAATGTTATTGAGTATATATACACGGTTTGTTTAAAAGATAGATGCGATACCCAATGGATGCCCAACCTAGAAAACACATAGAACCTCACATCACAGAAAGCAGCCGCATACGAGATCTGGTATTTGGGTTTGGTGATGGGATCAATACATCCTTAGGGATTATATCTGGTGTTGGTGGTGTTGTCGTCGCTGCTGATATTGTTATTCTTGCCGCTCTTGTTGGAATGTTTACAGGTGCCAAAGCAATGGCAGTTCAGAATTACCTCGCAGTAAAGTCTCAAAGGGAGGTATTGGAATCAGAAATAAAAAGAGAAAGGTTCGAAATAGAGAACGTTCCGGATAAGGAAAGACAGGAAATAGAGGACATATACATGGCCAAAGGATTTAGAGGGGATGACCTTAGAAGAATAGTTAACAAGATAACATCTGACAAAGATGTTTGGCTCAAGACAATGTTAACTGAAGAATTGGGAATTAATTTAGAAATTGTAGGCAGTCCAATAAAAAGCGCTTTAGTTATGTTCGGAGCATTTCTCCTAGGTGGCATTATCCCAATTCTACCGTACTTTGCTGTTAAAGCTGGATTTCTACAGTCTAGTACAGCTATTGGAATAGCAATAGGGCTGAGCTTAACATCGTCATTTATCATAGGTGCAATAAAATCACGTATAGCAAAGAAAAATTGGGTTAGAGGTGGAATTGAGATGGCGGTTTTAGGTACCGGTATAGCACTTGTAGGTTACGGAATAGGATCTGAACTAAGTAAAGTTGGTATAGTAAACGTTTCGGGTGGATGATGTTTCACATTCTGGCATCAGTACGTTTTCCGAAATGGGAATTAGACTAGATCTTGGATAAATTGTGACTGCATCTATTCTTCTTAACATTCTATACAGACCAATCACTTCGAATCGGATAAGGAGGACTAGCTGATAAGAAAAACATTGGTATAGGGTGACTTAACTATTTAGTGTAAGATTATTACGGAGTCGCAATACAAAGCCATCCAACGGTTTCTGTTCGTGAAATATAGAGCGCAGATCACAGCCACGGAAGGTCTTCACATACTTATGAGTAAATATCAGGCAGAGTTTCCACTTCATAAATTAAATCCCAGATTGACTGTTGCCTATTTTCAGGTTTAAGATCGATCATCTTCAATATACAGTGATCTAGCTTTTTAGAAATTGTTGGATGATACTTAGAAGGAGGATCAACTTGGGGTCTTGTCATTTTATCGTCATATGCAGGCGGTCTTCTGCGAGTCATCATTTCATAAAATATTATTCCTAAAGAATAGATGTCTGTACGACCATCAACTAATTTATCTAAGGCAAACCATTGTTCAGGTGAACAATATCCAGGTGTTCCACCAATTTGTCCTCCTGACGCAGCAGTCAATGCAAGCGATTCTCTGTTGATATCTTTACCGAGGCCCCAATCTGCAATCTTTATTTCAGATCTAGTAGAATTTGTATACATAATATTATCAGGCTTCAGGTCTCTGTGGTAAATATTAGAACTGTGTGCTTGTGCTAAAGCATTACATGTTGCAAGAATGATTCTATTGACAGTCCATTTCCTTTCAAAAACATACCTTTCATCATTACGAAACCTTTCATCCATGTGCTGTCTAAGGCAACCACCAGCTAGATACTCCATTATGTAATAGGGCATAAAATTAGGCGGATCTCCTCCTATGTTCCATTGAAATATCTTTACAATATTAGGATGGTTTAATTCAGATAATACCTTGATCTCTCTCTCAAAACGTTCTTTATTAATCATATCAAAGTTCTTGAGCTCTTTTAATGCATATCTTTTCTTATCATCTGCTTCTATCTCATAAACTGTTCCAAAAGCACCAGAATCTAGGGATTTAATAATATTGTATTTCAATTTATATTGAGTAATATCGTTCTAAAACACATATATTCTAGTCTCTAGACCTAAGACTGATCACGCTGGCCAACCAAGGAGAATTCCTATGTCCTGTTTTAAAAACATAGTCTTATGTTGCGATTCTTATACTGCGAATTTTGTGCAAACTAAATGCAAACTTTCAATTTTTCCGATGTAGGAAGCTGATGAATTACAGGTATGGTCATCCATGTTACGATTACAGTGAGCGATAAAAGCAAAAAAATCCACGTCCACTTCAATTTATTGTACTTCAAAACTCATTTATTCAAAATCAAATATAATATGATTAACAATATATACAATTCTAGATTGTAGCTTAATTCATTCCATCCATATTTTACATGGCATTTTATCTAAAGTAAGTTTACAAGGGATCAGGCGTCGCAAATGCTGAATATGGCCATAGTAGTGAGGATTTTTGTTGCGCCTCTGCCCCTCAGTTTTTCTTAATTATCCTTTGTTGCGCCTCTTGTCATTCTATTAGTCCCTTGGTTATGTTGGTTGTATTGGTAGACTAAACGAAAATGTAGCTCCTTTTCCATCAGCATTATTCTGAGCCCATATCCTTCCACCGTGAGCCTCTACAATGCTTTTACAAATAAACAATCCTAAACCTGTTCCTTTACACGATTTTGAAGCAAATTTTTCAAATAATCTAGGTAACATCTCCGAGTCTATACCTGTACCGGTATCTTTGACAGTAACAGCAACGAACTTTTGCAGATTGTTATCTTGTTTGATTTCTTCTATGCGTATAAACACCGTCCCTCTCTTGGTAAATTTAATTGCATTATTAAGTAGATTGGATATAACTTGACTTATTCTTGCTTTGTCTGCTTCTACAAAAACAACATTATGGTCTAGAGAACTGAATACTAGTTCTGCGTTCTCATCATGACCCAATTGATTTTTAATTTTCTCTACAGTACTTGATATTACCTGATTTACATTGATTAGTTCTTTTCTTAGCTGCAATGCTTGGCCTTCAATTTTTGTAACATCTAAAATGTCGTCAGTAAGTAGCTTCAACCTCTTTGCATTCCTAGCTATGACATTTAGCTTTTCTTCTTGTGCTGCTCTGTCGATCTTTTTACCGGAAAGGAGAATTTCTGTTAGCCCGAGTATTGGTTGGATAGGAGTTCGTAATTCATGGGCCGCTATGTCAAGAAATTCTTTTTGCATTTTACTGTGAATTTTTAGCTGCTCGTATGTCTCACTTAATTTTTCATATAATTCTGCTTGTTTCCAAAGACTATCAAAGATTGAAGCATATGATAGAGAAATTGGCTTGCTATCATAGTATGCTCCCAATCCTGCTGCTTCGTAAGAACTATCCTTAGTGTCATCTTTTGTTTCTACAATTAGAGATTCTTTTCTATCAATCACTAAAATTCCAATTGTATTTTGTAAACTCTTGTCAACGCATCTAATGGATAGGTCGGGCAGTACCAAATTCACCTCATTTATTATCTGTGTAATTTGTTGGTAATCAGCTGGTATCAGGACTCTAACTTTTACACCACGCTCTATTGATTCTTTGAATAAGTGGAGTACTCCAAGCCGTACTTGGCGACGAAATGCAGTTATTGAGGAAAATATTCTCAACACCTCATATCTTGCAGATTGTACTAGATCAAAAGATCGTTTTATCGACTCCCTAGTATTTCGAATAATTTCTATGTTAGCTGGTTCGTTATACATAATATTACCGTTCCAACTGGATAATACGACCATCTGCTATTCCACACTGCTGTGCTTTGACATTCTTGTAGATAAAATGTAGTACATAATATCTAATTGTTCCACTGTAGTGATTGATGTCGGCGTACTGATTATTCCTTGTCAAGGACTGGCGAGGCTTTCATGTAGTGGCAACATAAACAGTGCACAGACAAAGCCTATTCCGACTATGATTGCTATGATTAGCATATTAGATTTCCATTCTAGAACACGAATTTGCTTGTAAAAACAAGGCTTTATTGATTTGTCATGAATCTTGCAGGCCGTAAAGTGCCACGCCGCTTCAAGTGAAAGCAAGGCAGTTGCAAATCCAAGTGCAATATATGCCATACTTTCGAAGATACCGATTGATGCTATATTTTCGAACATACTGACTGAGAACATGACTAAAAGATATAAGATTGTTGGAGATAATACTTTACAAATGATAGGTATTGGATATGATAGTTAACGTTGTAAATGTTTTAATATCTATAATATCGTGAAGACCATCCGGTTGTAAAGCTGCTTCATACCCATCATACCATAACATGTGGGACCTTGTGCCACAAAAAGTACATGTGCTGGCCTCGTCGTGTTCTAATGGAAGGATGGATCAGGATTCAACAAAGAAATTTGATCCTAATAATAGAGATGAAAAAACGATCTTATTCGCAGAAGCATATGACAAGTAAAAAAGAAATACCGCAGATAATGATCCTTCTCCTGACATCAAAATGAAGATTACATTAAAGACTAAGATATGTGAAAGGTGTGAAGGCAGTGAAGCCTCTATCAATTCGATGAACATAAAGAAAGTAATTTACCAGGGAATTGATGGTGATTTAATAAATAATGACAATGAAGAAAAGTATACCCATCCTCAGAAGCCTTCACAGCATTGGAACTGAATTGCCTTACGTTGGATCGTATTTCTGATTGACTCAGACTCCGATAATAATTTTCTACTATAACACGCTTCTAAACTCCCTTTTCCATTATTTCATGAATCCGTAATATTCCATCACACACCGGGTATTAATTTTTTCATCATATTATACAAACGATATGCAAAGTTGTACAATTACTTAATTACTGCAAGACATTATGCACATATCCGTTATTTCTTAAGTGACTTTGGTTTTCGCAGTTATACTAGGAAGACAGTAATATGATCTATGAGTAGTGTTAATAGTATCTATAAATACATCAGTCTTTGAGATAGATTGTTGATAACGACTACATGGCTATACAAAGGTATTAGTTGGATATAACAAATAAGCAGTGCGTATAATAATTCAAAATTGAACTTTATTAAACTATATAGTTTCGTTTAATGTGTAGCAACTTATGAAGAGCCAACAACCCCGTTATATATCAAAAGGACAGGAAAAAAATGAAGCTCATCGATACCACATTGTACCTGACGATTTATACCATAATTTATCCCAACGCACTCACAACATGTACTGTGGCAATTTGACTAATCTTTAATATTATTTAAGCTAATTGTTTATATTTTTGTTTTTGAATTTAAGAGAATGGAACCTGCACGATTTGTTATCTTGGCTCTTTTAATTTTAATACCAGCTGTAATTAACCTATCAACGCCTCTTTACAATAGAATAGAACCCCAATTATTTGGAATCCCTTTTTTTTATTGGTTCCAAACTGTATGGCTTGCCGTTTGTTCTGGGTTCTACCTATTATTTGCACGTGTGATGAATGAAGCGAAAAATAAGGAGGAAGAGAGCGTAAATAGATGACGACCGTCGGGTTTAGTACAATAATTCCATTTATTGGACTCTTTGTTTTGTTTATGGTTCTTGGATTTTATGGAAAATATTGGCGAAGAGGCAATCTAAATGACACACATGAATGGTCACTTGCAGGAAGAAAGCTTGGTACCACACTTGTGTTTTTTTTAATCGGCGCAGATATCTATACTGCTT
>Ga0187772_10000572_pt1 | contig 16585 bp, 14 predicted proteins | sample 0116_SJ02_MP15_2_FD_133137 | JGI IMG/M metagenome (GOLD analysis project Ga0187772, IMG submission 133137) | Tropical peat soil microbial communities from peatlands in Department of Meta, Colombia - 0116_SJ02_MP15_20_MG | ecosystem: Environmental > Terrestrial > Soil > Wetlands > Peat | place... | reverse complement strand
GCCACCTGGACAACATGGCCAAGGTCATGCTGGCCACCGGCCTGATTGTCGCCTACGGCTACTTCGTCGAGTTTTTCATGGCGTTCTACAGCGGCAATAAATTCGACGTGTTTCTTGCTGAACAGCGGCTCCACGGTCCTTACTCCCATTTCTATTACGCCTTGCTAATCTGCAATATTTTCACGCCGCAACTGCTTTGGTTAAAGAAGGTTCGCCGCAGCGTTCCGGCTCTATTCGTGATGTCACTGATTATCAACACAGGCATGTGGCTGGAGCGCTTCGTGATCGTGGTCATCTCCCTGACGCGCGACTTTGTTCCCGGCGCGTGGGGCCGCTACTCCGCCACTTTCTGGGACTACGCCACGCTCGTCGGCACCCTGGGGTTGTTTACCATGTTGCTGTTCCTGTTCGTGCGTGGATTGCCGGCTATCGCGATTTCCGAAATGCGTGAACTTGTTGCCCACGAAGCGCACTCCAAAGGTGATGACTAATGACGGAGCATCGTTCACCTCTGCATGGCGTCCTCGCCGAGTTTGAAACGCCGGAACAGTTGATCGCTGCCGCGAAGAAAGCGCGGGAGGCGGGCTACAAGCGCATGGACGCATATACGCCGTTCCCGATCGAAGGGCTCTCCGAAGCCATTGGCTTCCGGCGGAGTTTTGTGCCCTTGATTACGCTTCTGGGGGGGATTGCGGGCGGGCTCGGTGGCTTCGGTCTGCAATACTGGTGCGCGGCCATTACCTATCCGATGAACATTGGTGGCCGTTCTCTTAACAGTTGGCCGGCGTTCATACCGGTTACCTTTGAATTGACCGTTCTCGGTGCTTCTATCTGTGGCGTGGTCGGGATGTTCGCGTTGAACAAGTTGCCGCAGCCCTATCATCCGGTTTTCAACGTCGAGCGTTTTGCGCATGCTTCCACGGACCGCTTTTACCTGTGTATCGAAGCGCACGATCCCAAATTCAATTTGGCGGAAGTATCTCGATTGCTGCAGGAAGCTCATGCGCGGCACGTGACCGAGGTGAAGGATGAAGAGTAAGTCCTTCCTCATTGCGGCGGCGTGCCTTTGCGTGCTGGCAGTGACCGGCTGTGAAAACACACTCCGCCAAGACATGGCGAATCAGCCACGGCTCAATACGCTCTCGCCTGCGCCAATTTTTGCGGACGGGCGCTCGGAGCGGCCGATCATCGATAACACCGTGGCGCGTGGCTCGGTTGAAGACGACAGCTTGTTCGTCCCCAAGGACTCGAACGCGTTTCCGTTGCCTGTGACGGCGGAATTGATGTCCCGCGGGCAGGACCGCTACAAGATTTTCTGCTCGCCCTGCCATGGCCTGCAGGGCGACGGAAACGGATTGGTGACGTTGCGCGGCATGAAGCATCCGCCCTCTTATCACCAGGACCGCTTGCGCAATGAGCCGAACGGGTACTTCTACGACGTCATCGCGAACGGATTTGGCGCCATGAACGGCTATTCGGCGCAACTCAACCCACAGGACCGTTGGGCCATTGTTGCTTATGTGCGCGCACTGCAAGTCAGCCGCAATGCGCACGTCGCCGATCTGCCGGCGAATCTGAAGGAGAAACTGATAGCGGGAGGATCCGCGCAATGAGCGCGCAAGACTTCAAGACGCCGGAAAGCTTCAACCGCGTTCAGACGCTTGGTTGGGGAATCGGAGGCCTTGGTCTGCTCCTTACGATTGTCGGGGCCGTCACGTCTCCCGAGAAGTTCTATCATGCCTACCTGTTCAGCTTTTTGTTCGTGCTTGGTTTGACGCTCGGCTCTTTGGGGCTGCTGATGCTGCAGCATCTCACGAGCGGCATCTGGGGCCTTGTGATTCGCCGTCCGCTGGAAGCCGCCAGCCGGAACATTTGGCTCGTTTTCCTGATGTTCATCCCGATCCTGTTCGGGATGAAGTACCTCTATTCGGGCAACGGAACGGAGCTGGGCTGGCTGAATTCTCCGAAAACCGGCGAGCATGCGCTCACAGCGTGGCAGCAGGGCTATCTGACAACCAATGGATACATGGCTCGCGCGGTCGTTTATTTCGCTGTCTGGTTCTTGTTGGTTTTGCTCTTCAACACTTGGTCCAAACAGCAGGATGCTCATCCAGAAGACCGCGCGTTGCGGCAGCGCATCAAGAGCTTTGCGGGCCCAGGCGTCATCCTCTATGTGCTCACGCTGACCTTCGCGGTCATTGACTGGGCCATGTCGCTCTCCCCGCACTGGGCTTCCACGATCTACGGTTTCATTTTTGTCGGCGGAGAAGCCATCACGGCGATGTGCCTGATGATCCTGGTCGTCGTGAAGCTCTCCCACTCGGAACCTTATTCCGGTTTTCTCCGGGCCCGTCATCTCCACGACCTTGGTAAGTTGCTCTTCGCGTTCAACATGCTATGGGCCTATTTCGCTTTTTCGCAGTTACTTATCATTTGGTCTGGCAACCAGCCGGAAGAGATCAGTTTTTATCGCACGCGGCTGTATGGCGGTTGGGGTGGAGTTGCGGTGATTGTGCTAGTGCTCACCTTTGCGCTTCCCTTTCTTGTGCTGCTCTCGCGTGACGTGAAGCGCAGCGCCAGCCTTATTTCCAAAGTTGCCATCTGGATGCTGATCTTCCGCGTCGTGGACCTCTACTGGATGGTGAAGCCCGAATTTACCTCCTCCCCCATTCCGGATTGGCGGGACGTCGTGACTCCCATTGCCCTCGTTGGTGTCTGGGTCGGCTTCTATGCCATGAACCTAAAGCAGCGCCCGATAATACCCTTGGGAGATCCCAAGCTCGAGGAGGTCTTAGCGCATCATGAGCACTGAGCATCTCAGCCACGGCCACGCCGGCACGGGAAGGCCGGTCCACAGCGACGTGCAATTCGAAAAGACGGACGTCCGTACTTCGCCCATTCTCAAATTTTTGTTTTATCTGGGGATACTGGTCATTTTTTCTTACGTGCTGACGTTGGGAATCTATCGCGGCCTGAAAAGCTACTGGTCAAGCACCTACACGCCGCCACTGCCATCGCGGATAGAGGCGGGTCCGACAATGCCGCCAGAGCCAAGGCTGCAGGGCATGCCTGGCCACCTGACCGACCCGCAGCAGGATTTGCGGGACAAGATCAAGGCAGATACCGAAGAGAATCAGAAACTGGGCTGGATTGACCAAAAAGCGGGAATCGCGCAGATACCGGTCAGTGACGCCATGCAGTTGATCGTAGAAAAGGGTTTGCCGGCTGTGACACCACCGCCGGCGGAAAAGAAGTAGGAAGACAATGAACGCAATACGCAGTTTTGCGGTCGTGGCGGGTTTGCTGCTCTGCGGCAGCCTCAGCCATGGCCAGATGATTCCAGACAATGTGGGCAAATCCTCGAATGGCCTGCCTCCCGCGCTGGTCAATGTAGGATTTGATCCGCAGTTGAACGCGCAAATCCCGCTGGATGCACCGTTCGTCGATGAGAATGGACAACCGGCGACGCTGCGTCAATATACCGGCAAGAAGCCTGTGGTTTTGGCTTTTGTGTACTTCACCTGCCCGATGCTCTGCAATCAGGTGGAGCAGGCGTTGGTCGGCACCTTGAAGATGATCTCTTTTAACCCCGGGACAGATTACGACGTTGTATTTCTCAGTTTTGATCCAAACGATAGGCCAGAGGAAGCGCTCCAGAAAAAGCATGAGGCCATGTCTCGCTTTGCGCGTCCGGCTACGGAACCGGGCTGGCATTTTCTCACCGGGACGCGGGAATCGATTGACGCCGTCACCAAGGCCGCCGACTTCCGTTTCACTTACGATCCGAAGACCAAGCTCTTTGGCCACGCCAGTGGCATTCTTCTGCTGACCCCGGATGGCCGCATTTCACGTTATTTCTTTGGCGTGGAGTATCCGCCGAGCAACGTTCGCCTGGGACTCGTCGATGCCTCCTCTGGAAAGATCGGTACCCCGGTCGACCATCTTCTGCTTTTCTGTTACCAGTACGATCCAACAACGGCCCACTATAGCGCCACGATTCTCACGGTCATTCGCATGGGTGGAGTTGTGACCCTGCTCTGCATGGCCATCGGTTTTGTCATTTTCCGCCGCCGCGAACATCACGGCGCCAGCAACGCAAATATCGGACCGGGTACGCCGACGCAAGGAGCACATTAGAGCCGTGCAGTCACAGCTTCCATTCTTTCCAGAACAGGCCTCCAATTTCGCGTCAAAAGTGGATCCCCTGTTCATGTTTGTCTTGCTGACGTGTCTGTTTTTTGCCGTGCTGGTGACGCTGCTGGTGATCTACGCGGCGTTCCGGTACAGGCGGACGGCGCCCGGCGAAGTGGGGTCCACGCTGGAAGGCAACACGCTGCTGGAAATCGGATGGACGACGATTCCGCTGATGATCGCGCTCGTTATGTTCGCCTGGGGCGCTGTGGTCTATACGAATTACCGGATTGCCCCGAAGGATACTCTTGATATCTATGTAGTTGGCAAGCAATGGATGTGGAAGCTGCAGCAGCCGAACGGCAAAAGAGAAATCAACGAGCTGCACATTCCCGTGAACCGGGACATCAAGCTGATCATGGGCAGCGAGGACGTCATCCATGATTTCTATGTTCCGGCGTTCCGCGTGAAGATGGACGTGGTGCCAGGGCGCTATAACACTATGTGGTTCCGGCCCACGAAGATCGGGAAATACCATTTCTTCTGCTCGCAATATTGCGGGACAAACCATGCCGTCATGGGCGGCTGGGTTACCGTCATGGATCCTGCGGACTACGCTGCATGGCTTTCGGATGAAGCCGCAGACTCGAATCCTGCCGCCGCTGGAGAAAAGCTATTCACGCAGCTCGCCTGCGTCACATGTCACCTCGCCAATGGCACCGGCCGTGCTCCTTCACTGAACGGCGTATACGGGGCCAAAGTTCTTCTTGCGGATGGCAGTATTGTGGTTGCCGACGATGCCTACATCCGGGAATCCATTCTGCAGCCAAAGGCGAAAATTGTGGCTGGGTATCAACCGGTGATGCCCACGTTCCAGGGCTTGGTGACGGAAGAGCAGATCCTGAATCTGACGGCGTACATCAAGACCCTGCAGTCGCAGCCAGTGCCCGCCAAGGGTGCCGGCATTGCGCCAGCAGCAGCGGGGAAGAAATAGTCATGAGTACAGCAAGCACGGCCAATGTGGGGCCGGCATTGAAAATGCCGGAGAAGCACTATCTGAACGCCACCTACGGTATCCGTTCGTGGCTGCTTACCACGGACCACAAGCGCATTGCGCTTCTGTACCTCGTTTCGGTCACGTTCTTCTTCTTCATAGGCGGCTTTTTCGCCATGATGATACGCCTGCACCTGCTCACGCCGAGTGGTTATCTGCTCACTGCCGATACCTACAACCGCATGTTCACCATGCACGGCGTGGCCATGATCTTCTTCTTCCTGATTCCTTCGATCCCGGCGATCCTCGGGAACTTCCTGATCCCGTTGATGGTTGGTGCGAAAGACCTGGCGTTCCCCAAGGTCAATCTACTTAGCTGGTACATTTACATTGTCGGCGGCTGCTTCACGCTGTACTCCATGGTGACCGGCGGTCTGGATACCGGCTGGACCTTCTATACGCCGCTCAGCACCGTCTATTCGAATTCCGCCGTTGCTCCTGCCGTTGTCGGCATTTTCATTACCGGCTTCTCCTCGATTCTGACGGGCCTGAATTTCCTGGTCACCGTACACACCATGCGCGCCCCTGGCATGACCTGGTTCCGCTTGCCTCTTTTCGTTTGGGCGCACTACGCCACGTCCGTGGTGATGATCCTCGGCACCCCCGTCATCGCCATTACGCTTGGATTGGCGGCCATGGAACGTGTGTTCGGTTTGGGCTTTTTTAATCCAGCAATGGGTGGAGACCCCATTCTCTTTCAGCACCTTTTCTGGTTTTATTCACACCCTGCGGTGTACATCATGATTCTCCCTGCCATGGGCGTGATCAGCGAATTGATCCCCACCTTTGCCCGCAAAAAGCTCTTCGGTTATCACTTCGTCGCGGCGGCGAGCCTCGCCATCGCTGTAATCGGCTTCCTGGTTTGGACTCATCACATGTTCCTCACGGGTCAATCGACTTACGCCGCCATCGCCTTCTCGTTCCTGACTTTCCTGGTGGCCATTCCCTCTGCAGTGAAAACGTTCAACTGGACTGCCACTCTGTTCGGCGGCTCCATCTCCTTCGATACGCCGATGCTGTACGCCTTCGGCTTTCTCGGCTTGTTCCTGATCGGAGGGCTGACCGGGTTGTTCCTTGGCTGCCTGGGCGTGGACATGCATGTGCATGACACCTATTTCGTGGTCGCGCACTTCCACTACATCATGGTGGGCGGCGCGGTCATGGGTTATCTCGGGGGATTGCACTTCTGGTGGCCAAAGATTACCGGCCGCATGTATCCGGAATGGCTCGCGCGCATCGCGGCGTTGATCCTGTTCGTTGGATTCAACCTGACCTTCTTCCCGCAATTCGTGCTCGGCTATCTGGGGATGCCGCGCCGCTATCACGTCTACCCTCCGGAATTTCAGGTGTACAACGTGATGTCTACCGCCGGGGCTTCGATCCTTGCAGTTGGCTATTTGCTGCCGATGATCTATCTCACATGGGCGGCCTTCTACGGGAAGGTTGCGGGAAACAATCCATGGCCAGCCACCGGGCTCGAGTGGACAACGGCTTCACCGCCGCCGACGGAAAATTTTGCGGCTACTCCCGTTGTTACTTGGGAGGCCTATGACTTTCATAATCGGCCTGATCTCGGACTGGACGTACCTGCTGGACATCCGGGGATTGTGCCTGCCCACGGGGATGACTGAAGTACCGCCGGGCTTCCGGCCCGGTCACAGGCGGTTAGTTCACGCCTGAAACTGAATTGCAGAGGAGCACGGAGTGCATCGCACCGGCGAACTTTACGGCCAATTCGAGACTCTCGAGCAGCAGAAAGACAGCGCCACGCTCGGGATGTGGATTTTCCTTGTTACCGAAGTCCTGTTCTTCGGTGGTCTCTTTTTAACCTACACCGTGAACCGCCACCTGTACTTTACGGCGTTCGGCGTAGGTGGGAACATGCTGGACCTAAAGCTCGGCGCGACCAACACAGTTGTTCTGATCGCCAGCAGCTTCACGATGGCCATGTCCGTTTGGGCAGCCCAGACCGACCGCAAGAAACTGCTTCCTCTGTTCTTGACCTTGACCCTGATACTCGGCTGCGTGTTCCTTGGGATCAAATATGTTGAATACAAACAGAAGTTCGATCATCACCTGGTCCCTGGTCATTCGTTTGACCTCACCTATCGCATTAACCATCCAACGCCGGGCGATAGTCCCAAAGAACTCGAGGGAGAACGAAAGGAAATTGAAGACGCTATTCAGACGGAGGCTGCTGGAACTCCTCAGGAAAGATTGGTTGCGCTCAATGCCCACACGCAGCTTTATTTTTCCTTGTATTTCGGCATGACCGGGCTCCACGCCCTTCACATGATAATTGGCGCAGGACTTCTGATTTGGGTAATCAGGGAGTCTCTCAAGGGGCGTTTTACTGCCGCCTATAACACCCCGATAGAAATCGTCGGTTTGTACTGGCACTTTGTCGATATTGTCTGGATTTACTTGTTCGCGTTGCTCTATCTGATTAATCGGCACGCAGTTTGACAAAAAGTGAGGTACTTGTGTCCGAACACGTTGTCTCGCCCAAAATCTACGTAGTTATCCTGCTCGCCCTGCTCTTGGGTACTTATCTCACTGTCTCTGCCGCGCTGAGAGACTTCGGGCCGTGGAACATCGTCATTGCCCTGACCATTGCCACCACAAAAGCACTCCTCGTTGTGCTCTTCTTCATGCATGCCAAATACAGCCCTAAGCGCACGCAACTTGTCGTTATGTGTGCTGTCTTCTGGCTTGCGTTGCTTCTCTTCATGACGATGAGTGACTACGTATCCCGCGTCGACTATCGTGGCGTCCGCTATCCGGTGTCGCAGAACTTCTTTCTTACCCACTCTCCACATTCCTGAAGTCGACGGGCAGGGCAGGAAATCGACAACCAGGTTGCTTCGTCATTCCGAGCGAATTGAGCATTTCTCTCGACGCTAGGCACAAACACCGCTGCGTAGAGGCAACCAGCCACTCAGCGAACTCTCAAGTTCCAGACCATCTCGGTTGTTTGAGGAAATTTGTTTCCGGAAGAAATTACCTTGCAAAAAAGCGAGGGGAAGAACGAACCGGCCCAGCCCTCAATCCCCTAAAGGGATCCTCGGCTCGTCTCCCCCACCCTGGTTGGTTTGCAAACGATGGACCAATGTAACGTGCTTGATTTCAATACGTTAAAGTCAGGACCCTTGTAAAAATGCGCTACCTCCGGGGAAAAAATTACTCTGCGCCTTTCACTTGCGAAGTTCTTTCCCCTTTCGTTAGGTGTTCGCGCCTCCGGTCGTCTTGACCGCTCCATGCCGCAGTTGCTATGTTGAAAGACTATACTGGGCCCATTCTATTCACTGGGTGCCAGGGCTCCTGTGGAGGGAGCGCTTTTTCTTATGGCTCTCAGCAAACTGGTTGTGCGAGGCGCTCGGCAGCACAACCTTAAGAACATCAGCCTCGAAATTCCCCGTAACTCGCTGACTGTCATAACTGGGCTGTCCGGTTCGGGCAAGTCGTCGCTCGCGTTCGACACCATTTACGCCGAGGGCCAGCGAAGATACGTCGAATCCCTTTCCGCTTACGCTCGCCAGTTTCTCGACCAGATGGAACGGCCGGAAGTGGACGTCATCGAGGGACTGTCTCCTTCGATTGCTATCGAGCAGAAGACCACTACACGTTCGCCGCGGTCTACCGTCGGTACGATCACCGAGATTTACGATTACCTGCGCGTCGTGTACAGCTCCGTCGGCGTGCCGCATTGCCCGAATTGCGGCAAGCCCATCACACGGCAATCGAGCGAGCAGATTGTCCAGGCGATTCTTCAGGGCGAGCTTTGTAAGCCCGATGACCGCATCATGATCCTTGCGCCCATAGTGCGCGGACGCAAAGGAGCCTATCGCAAAGAGCTTGAGAAGCTTGCGCAAGATGGTTTCGTGCGGGCTCGCATCAACGGCGAGCTTTTGCCCCTCGACCAGACACCGGTGCTGGACAAGCGGAAGAACCACACCATTGAGGTAGTCGTCGACCGTTTGCTCGTGAAACAGGGCGCCGCTTCGCGCCTGGAGCAATCCATTGCCACGGCGTTGAAGCTGGCACAGGGCCTGGTGACCGTTGCCGTTGTAGGGGGCAACGAGCACACCTTCTCGGAGAAGCTGGCTTGTCCCGATTGCGGGCTTTCCGTACCTCAATTGGAGCCGCGTTCGTTCAGTTTCAATTCACCGTACGGCGCGTGCCCGGAATGCCACGGGCTTGGCTCCAAATATGATTTCGACCCAGCGAAGGTGATTGTGGATTGGACGCGGCCGCTGTTTGACGGTGGGCTCGGTCCGGGTTCGGGCTCTGCAATCTTGAAGCGCACGCTCGAACTTGGCGCGTATGCTCACGGCTTCCACCTGGACACACCCTTCGAGAAGTACCCTGCCCGGGTGCAGAATCTCTTGTTGTATGGCTATCCTCCGTCTGGGGGAAGAAAGGCCGCAGGGGACGCAAGCGAGAAATCCTCAAGCAAAGACAAGGGATTTCGCTTCCAGGGCATTCTGAAATTCCTGGAGCGCAATTTTGAAGATTCCAACTCGGACTCTTATCGAGAGTGGATGACTCAGTACATGTCCGCCACGCTTTGCAGTGCCTGTCTCGGCCGCCGTCTGCGTCCCGAATCACTTGCGGTGAAGCTGGGTGGCTGGTCCATAGCCGATTTCACCGCCTTGGCGCTCAGCGACGCTCGTCCGGCCGTGGACAAAATCCTTTCGCAGCTGTCGCCGCGTCAGAAGGAAGTTGCTGCACGGCCGCTCGGCGAGATTGCCGAGCGGTTGGACTTTTTGTTGGCCGTGGGCCTTGGCTACTTGAGCTTGGAACGCTCTGCCGCCACTCTTTCCGGCGGCGAAGCTCAGCGAATTCGCTTGGCCACGCAAATTGGTTCTCGGCTTCGCGGAGTGCTTTATGTGCTAGATGAGCCATCCATCGGCCTGCATGCGCGAGACAACGACCGGCTCCTCAATTCGCTCGAGCGGCTTCGGAATCTTGGCAATACGGTTTTGGTCGTCGAGCACGACGAAGACACCATTCGACGCGCAGATTACGTTGTTGATCTCGGTCCGGGGGCGGGTAATGCGGGTGGGCACCTGGTGGCTACAGGCAAGCCAGCGGAAATTGCCGCTGCTCCCGACTCGCTGACAGGGCGCTATCTTTCCGGAGCAACGGAAATCGCTGTACCAGGTAAGCGGCGCAGTCCGAATGGCAAGAGTATTCAGATTCTTGGCGCTCATGCCAACAACTTGAAAGACGTAGATATCACCCTGCCTCTCGGGCTCTTCACGGTGGTGAGCGGAGTTTCCGGATCGGGAAAATCCACGTTGGTTAATGACATTCTCTATCGCGCGCTGGCGCAAAAGCTCTATCGCTCCATGGAGCCGCCCGGCGCGCACAAGATGATCCTTGGAATCGAGCACATCGACAAAGTGATCGAAATCGATCAGGCCCCGATTGGGAGGACGCCGCGCTCCAATCCCGCCACTTATACCGGCGTATTCGCGCCGATTCGAGAACTTTTTGCCATGCTGCCTGAATCGCGCGAACGCGGGTATAAGCCTGGACGGTTCAGCTTTAACGTGAAAGGCGGCAGGTGCGAAGCCTGCCAGGGTGAAGGCTTGCGGCGCATTGAAATGAACTTTTTGCCCGATGTGTACGTCACCTGCGAAGTCTGCCGCGGCCGCCGCTACAACGCCGAGACCCTTGCCGTGCGGTACAAAGGGCACAGCATCAATGACGTCCTTGATCTTCCTGCCACGGACGCGTTGAAGTTGCTGGAGAATATTCCGCACGTGCAGCAGAAACTGGCCACGATGGTGGAAGTTGGTTTGGGATACGTGCAACTGGGGCAGTCCGCCACCACTCTTTCCGGTGGCGAAGCCCAGCGCATCAAACTGGCGCGGGAGCTTTCCAAGCGCCAGACGGGCCGCACCATCTACATTCTGGATGAGCCCACGACCGGCCTTCATTTTGACGATGTACGCAAGCTGGTCGACGTCCTTCAGAGATTGGTCGACTTGGGCAACACGGTTCTCATCATCGAACACAATCTGGATGTCATCAAACAGGCGGACTGGATTATCGACCTCGGCCCGGAAGGAGGCCAGGGCGGCGGGCGGATCGTTGCCCAGGGAACGCCGGAACATGTGGCGCGAACCAAGAAATCGTATACCGGCCAGGCGCTGGCGCGCGTGCTTCACATGAACGGCGCATCGGCTGCGCAAAGTAACGGCGATCACAAGGGCGCTTGATGCCTGGCCTCTCACACTCGTGCGCTTGCGTGTCCGCAGCTTTCCTTCGTACAGTAATGAGACCTGCATGAGTGTTTATTCCATTCAACCGGTAACGCTGGGTGGTGTGCGAACCTATCCGCTTGCCGCGCGCAAAAGCAAAGTTACAGTGAAGGATCTGGCGAAACCAACGCCGCGCGCCACCTCCGTCACAAAGTTTCTGGATTCGTTGCCGAACATTCTGGCGGCTCGGGATTTGCAAGATATTGCCGCGTCAATCCATGCGGCACGCCGGCAGAAACGCGCAATTCTTTGGGGCATCGGCGGCCATGTCATCAAGGTCGGACTCGCTCCGTTGCTCATCGACCTGATGAACAGAGGCTACGTTTCGGGCCTAGCCATGAATGGCGCCGCGCTCATCCATGATTTCGAACTTGCCATGGCGGGAAGCACGTCCGAAGACGTCGAAGCCGTTCTCGGCAAGGGCGAGTTTGGCATGGCCGAAGAAACCGGCTGGGGCATCAACGAAATCGCCAAGCTTGCGCACCGGGTGCGCATCGGTTGTGGCGAAGCGGCCGGACAGTATCTCACGAGCGGCATTGTCGAGCCGAAGTATCCTGAGCTGAGCGTGCTTGTCGCGGCTTACAAAAAAGGCATTCCGCTTACGGTGCATCTTGCCATCGGCACAGATATCCCGCATATGCATCCTTCTGTAGATGGGGCCGCGCTCGGCGCCGCTTCCATGCATGACTTCCGGCTGTTCTGCGCGCTAGTTCAGCAGATGGATTCAGGCGGTGTCTATTTGAACTGGGGCTCGGCGGTGGTGCTGCCGGAAGTATTCTTGAAGGCGGTCTCCGTGACGCGCAATCTGGGCACTCCCCTGCGTTCCATCACTACCGCAAATTTCGACTTCATTCAGCATTACCGTCCCATCACGAATGTCGTGAAACGTCCGACAGCGGCATCCCATCCAAAGAAAGGCGACATTTCGCGAGGTTTTGCGATCACCGGGCACCATGAACTCATGTTCCCCCTCCTGGCTGCCGCGCTCGTGGCGGGATGGCCGGCTGCCAGAAAGCGTACCAAGTGATGAACCCATTTGAAGAGACCGCGCCGCCCCGAGAAGCAGACGACAATTTACAGAAAGCCGCGTCACAAGAAGAAGTTAACCTCGCTATTCCATCCCCGCAGGAAAGCCCGCAGGCGTTTGCGGCCGAGCAGGGAGTGCCACCCTTACCTGCTCAGCGTGTCTACCCACCTGACTTGCAGATCTCCTGGTCGTGGCAGCACCTGATCGTTTTTCTTTTTTTCATCCTGATCAGCATTTTCTCCGTTCAGGCTGTTTTTGTCTCTCTCTATGCCCCCCAGCAGAAAATGACGACTCAGCAACTCGAAGACTATATGCTGTCCAAGCCGATCGTTACCATTGGCAGCACCATCGCGATTTATGCGCTGCTGCTCTTTTTCCTCTATGTGACTCTGGCACTGTTGCGCGGGCAGCCGTTCTGGCAGACGCTCGGATGGCGCAAGCTCCCTCTAAGAAGTGACGGATTGCCGAGGCATCCGCTGATCTACTTTTTCACAGGCTGCGGCTTGTCTCTTCTGGTGTTCGCGCTGACCTCCGTCATTCAGACGCCGGAAAACACACCCATCGAGCAAGTTTTCAAGTTCAAGCAAACGGCCATGCTGTTTGTCGCAACGGCCGTGCTAGTCGCTCCCCTAGCCGAGGAAACGATTTTCCGCGGCTATCTGTATCCCATGTTTGCTCGGTGGTTTGGGGTTCTGCCGAGCATTGTGGTGACCGGCGTCCTCTTTGGCCTCATGCATGGCCCGCAACTCGGTGGGGCCAAGAGCCTGATTGCGGTGATGTCTTTGGTTGGCATTGTCTTTACTTTGGTGCGGGCGCGCACGGGCAGCGTGTTCGCAAGTTATTTGATGCATTTGGGCTACAACTCCCTGATAGGAGCCAGCCTGATTCTTGCCACGCACGGGTTCACACAAGTGCCCAGCCATCATTAAACCGCCCCGCTCCGAAATCGTTCGATACAATGGAAAGAGAGGATTGTTTGAGGCATGTACGTCGCACAACCCATTGAGTGGACCGAAAAAGGCGTGATGATGCTCGATCAGCGCCGCCTTCCGGCCGAAGAGATCAGCTATACCTACACGGACTACCGGGAAGTCGCCAAAGCCATCCGCGAAATGGTGATTCGCGGCGCTCCGGCCATCGGTGTGGCAGCCGCGATGGGGGTCGCGATCGGCGTAAAGAAATCTTCCGCCACGTCGGTCGACGGTCTGAAGGCAGAATTCCCCGTAATCTGCGATACCCTCGCCAAGACGCGCCCCACGGCGGTGGATCTTTTCTGGGCATTGGAGCGCATGAAGCGCCGCTTCGAGCAATTGCTTCGGTCTCACGCGAACCTAGCCTCTATCCGCAAGGCAATGGTCGAAGAAGCCCAGGAAGTTCATCGGGAAAAGCTGGCCACGGATGAAGCCATCGGTCGCTTCGGCGCGGAATTCATGCCCAAGGAAGGCCAGGTGATGACGCAGTGCAATGCGGGCGCGCTGGCCACCGCCGGGATCGGCACGGCCTTGGGAGTGATTCGCGTTGCGTTCGAACAGGGGTGCAAACTGCACGTACTCGTACCCGAGACGCGTCCGTATCTCCAAGGCGCGCGGCTTACAGCGTGGGAACTCCATCGTGGCGGTATTCCGCTTACCCTCATTACGGATAACATGGTCGGCCATTTTCTGAAGACCGGCAAAGTGGGTGCAATTGTTACCGGAGCAGATCGCATCGCCGCAAACGGCGACACAGCCAACAAAATCGGCACTTATCAGATTGCCGTACTAGCCAAGGAAAATAACGTTCCGTTCTATATTGCGGCACCAATTTCCACGTTTGATCTGTCAATTCCGGATGGAGAACATATTCCCATCGAGGAGCGCGCCGCGGAAGAAGTCACGCATATCCAAGGTGTTCGCATCGCTCCGGACGTCCACGCCGCGCACCCGGCCTTCGACGTGACACCCAGTCGTTATATCCGAGCTATCTTTACCGAACGTGGCGTGGCCACGGCGCCCTACACAGAGTCTCTGAAGAAGCTGGCGGCTGCTCCTGCGGTGGTCGCAGCCCGCTAAGGCTGCTAGTCGTATCCCAACGACTCCGGTATCGAGTGGCGGACGAACTCCAAATGCGCACGGCCATAACCCGCGATCGCCAAACGCTTTAGGGTGAGAGCAGGGCTCAGGCTACTTTCAGGAGGCGTCGTATTTCCCAAAATAATTCGCGTCCTTTCTTTCCCACGTACATCAAATCCCTGCAACACATAAATTAATGCCTAACCCCGGCGGATTGTGATAGGGTTACCATCCTTCGCCGATAGGCTTGGCCGGCGACCGTCTCCGCCATTTTTCGGGTCTCGATTATGACTTATCGCATCTTCGAAACAGTCCCGAAATCCCTTCTGCAACACAAACTAGACAAAGGTTTTCTGGCGTTTGCAAGCAGCCTTTTCTGCGGCCGCAACTCCATTGCGCTTGCCCAGGCCGCCTCTCCCGTGCCGAGCATTTTTAACCCGACCTCCACTCCTGCGGACTCCATCCATCGGCTGTCCCTCTTTGTGCTCACCATTACCGGCCTCATCTTCATCGTCGTTTTTTCTCTTCTGGTTTACGCTGTGACTCGATTCCGTCATCGGCCTGCCGACGACGAACGCGAACCGCCTCAGGTCTACGGCAGCAATCAGATGGAGCTGGCCTGGACGGTGATACCTGTTCTGATTGTCTTTGTTCTTTTCCTGGCCACGGCTCGCGTGATTCAGTCAGTGCAGAACGCGGTGCCGCCCCCCGGCACAATTCAGGTAACTGCCGTCGGCCACCAGTATTGGTGGGAGTTCCGCTATCCCGAATTAGGTGTGGTTACGGCGAACGAACTTCACATTCCTGTTAGCGACAGGGCGCATCCGACACCGACCTTTGTGAAGCTTCTTTCGGCCGATACCGACCACAGTTTCTGGGTCCCTCAGCTGAATGGAAAAACAGATTTGATTCCCAACCGAATTAATTCCACCTGGATCGATCCTCACGCGACTGGCTTATACCTCGGCCAATGCGCGCAGTACTGTGGTACACAGCACGCCAAAATGCTGTTGCGCGTCTATGTTGACTCGCCCGAGCAGTTCGCCAGCTGGGTCGCGGCCCAAAAACAGCCCGCGCATAATTCGGATGCGGTTTCAGCAGGTAAGCAGATCTTTGAGAGAACCGCCTGCATCAATTGCCACGCCATTTCCGGGACGGTTGCCAATGGGACCTTTGGGCCTGATCTCACCCACCTCATGAGTCGCGACACCATTGCCTCCGGCGCCGCGTTGAATACGCACGAGAATCTCAGACTGTGGATCCATAGCCCCGACGCGCTCAAGCCCGGCTCACTCATGCCCGCGATGAACCTGAGCGACCATGACCTGGATGCGGTCACCGCTTACTTGGAGTCGCTGAAATGAAACCGAGGCTTTCGCACTATGTCGACTGAATCCATAGCGCTAACCGGTGTTCAAGAGCCCTCGCGTTCACTCGGCGACGTCCTCTATACCTGGGTCACGACGGTTGACCACAAGCGCATCGGCCTCCTTTATATCCTGTTCGCTCTTCTGTTTCTGGTGTTGGGTGGAATTGAAGCCACCATCATGAGAATTCAGCTTATCGTTCCCCACAATCATTTCGTCTCTCCCCAGTTTTTCAATCAGATGTTCACGATGCATGGCACCACGATGATTTTCTTCGCGGCCATGCCGATTCTTTTCGGCTTTGGGAATTACCTTATTCCGCTGATGATCGGGGCGCGCGATATGGCCTTTCCCCGGGTCAACGCATGGAGTTTCTGGCTAACAGCCTTCGGTGGTTTGCTGCTTTATTTCAGCTTTGTCGGCGGGAATGGGTTGTATGGCGCGGGCGGCGCCCCAGACGTGGGCTGGTTTGCATATGCCCCGCTGACCGCAAAAGCTTTTTCGCTCGGGCACAGCACCGATTTCTGGACGCTCAGCCTGCTGGTTTCCGGCATGGGAAGCATTGGCGCTGCCGTCAATTTTGTGGCCACGATTCTAAGCCTTCGCTGCCCGGGCATGACGCTGGGCAAAATGCCGCTTCTGGCCTGGCTCTTTCTGGTGACGGGCGGCCTGGTCCTCATCGTCAT
>Ga0187772_10000571_pt1 | contig 16589 bp, 12 predicted proteins | sample 0116_SJ02_MP15_2_FD_133137 | JGI IMG/M metagenome (GOLD analysis project Ga0187772, IMG submission 133137) | Tropical peat soil microbial communities from peatlands in Department of Meta, Colombia - 0116_SJ02_MP15_20_MG | ecosystem: Environmental > Terrestrial > Soil > Wetlands > Peat | place... | reverse complement strand
GTATTTCGATTACTCGCGAAAACCGGGCGAGTGGGTGCCGAACATCCACGGCGGGAGGGAGAACTTGGAAGCCATCAGCCTCATCAAGTCTCTCAACGAATCAATCTATTCCGTCTACCCTGATGTCCAGGTGATGGCCGAAGAATCGACCGCGTGGCCCATGGTCTCGAGACCGACCTACGCCGGAGGACTTGGTTTCGGCCTCAAGTGGGACATGGGTTGGATGCACGACACCCTGCACTACTACGGGACGGATCCCCTCTTCAGAAGATACCACCACGACGAACTGACCTTCAGCATGTGGTACTACTTCTCCGAGAATTTCATCCTACCACTATCGCACGACGAGGTCGTGCATGGGAAGGGCTCGTTGCTGAACAAGTTCCCGGGGGATTCATGGCAGAAGTTAGCGAGCCTCCGACTCCTGATAGGGTACATGTACGGGCATCCTGGAAAGAAGCTCCTTTTCATGGGCGACGAATTCGCCGAGCGTGACGAATGGAACCACGAGAAGGGGCTGAACTGGGGACTGTTGAATGAACCCGCAAGCGTGGGCGTGCAGACGTGGGTCGGGGATCTCAACAGGTTCATGAGGAACGAACCCGCCCTCCACGAGGCGGATTTCGATCAAAAGGGGTTCGAATGGATTGATTACAAGGATTCCGACAACAGCGTCGTTTCGTTTGTTCGACGCCCCAGGTCTGGGTCGAATCTCGTGTTGGTCGTATGCAACAACACCCCTGTCCCAAGGGTTGGCTACAACCTGGGAGTCCCGGTTCCGGGGTCGTGGACTGAAGCGCTCAACAGCGACGCCAAGGAGTATGGGGGGAGCGGGGTCGGGAATCTCGGCCAAGTCGAGGCAAGGGATTTCGGTTTCCACGGACGACCATACTCGATTTCGCTCACTCTCCCGCCTCTCGGTTGCCTATTTCTGAAGTCAGAGGCAAATCTCTACCGCCCTGGCTCGAAAGCTTAATTCAGATGCAAAGGTCGCCGGCCCGAATGCGCCGCTTCGTATGTATTCATGGGCACTTCTACCAACCTCCGCGAGAGAACCCGTGGTCTCGTGAGGTGGAGAGGGAGGCGACAGCATCCCCGTATCATGATTGGAACGAGAGGATTGCCGCCGAATGCTACGGTCCGAACTCTGCATCCCCGCTCCTTGACGACCATGGGAAAATCCTGGATGTGAGGAACAACTACTCCAGGATGAGCTTTGACTTCGGGCCGACGCTTCTCCGATGGCTGGAGTCGCACTACTCGGAGCTCTACGAGTCTATCCTCGATGCAGACAAGGAAAGCCTGAAGCTTTTCTCAGGCCACGGTTCTGCCATGGCCCAGGTCTACAATCACATGATCATGCCTCTCGCCAGCGCGGGTGACAAGAGGACTCAGGTGCTGTGGGGTGCCGAGGATTTCGAGAGGAGGTTCGGCAGGTACCCGGAGGGGATGTGGCTCCCGGAGACCGCAGTGGACACGCTGACGCTCGAGACCCTCGCTGAGGTTGGAATCAAGTTCACAATTCTCTCTCCTCGCCAGGCCGCCGCAGTAAGGCGAAGCGGAGGAGACTGGCAGGACGCGTCGAGTGGGCGGATCGACACACGCCGCGCCTATTTCGTCCAACTCCCTTCAGGGCGGTCAATCGCCCTTTTCTTCTATGACGATGGCGTCTCGAACAGAATCGCATTCGGGGACCTCCTCTCAAGCGGCGTGCACATGTCCGAGGCGTTGCTTGGAAGCTTTTCGGGCCAGGACGAAATCCAATTGGCGAACGTGGCTTCGGATGGCGAAACCTACGGTCACCACCACAGAAACGGGCACATCGCCCTGACCCGGTCTCTTTCCGAAGTAGAGAAGGGGGGCCAGGCATCTCTGGCGAACTATTCCTTGTTCCTATCCCTATCTCCTCCTTCAACTGAGGTCAGGCTCGCCGAACCCACTTCATGGAGCTGTTCTCACGGGGTGGAGCGATGGAGGAGCAACTGCGGCTGTGGTTCGGATATCAGGAAGGGGTACAATCAGGAATGGCGCACCCCCCTGCGAATTTCCTTCGACTGGCTTCGAGACCGGCTGTCCGAGGTCTATTCGGACAGGGGGAACAGGCTCTTCTCAAACAAGGCGGCTGCAAAGGATAGCCTGGGTTCCTGGGGAATTGGCAACGAGGCCAGGAACATTGCCTACCTGAGAACGCAACTGAGGCGGGGTTTTTCAGGGGATGACCTTCAGGAAGCAAGGAGCCTCCTCGAAATGGTCGAATGCGGGGCCCTCATGTACGCCAGCTGTGCCTGGTTCTGGGAGGACATCACCCGTCCCGAGACGAGACAGATGCTTCGTTATGCCGCACGGGCGATGGAGATTTCGAAGGATGTCTCCGGGCTAGACCTCAGGCCAACGTTCAGCGAAATCATCGGGACTGCGGTGCCAAACGATCAGAGCTTCAAACCTGGGAAGCAACTCCTCTCGGAGCTGGTTCGGGGAGGAGTTCCATGAAGGCGGGAAGGTCGAGCGGCGTGCTCCTCCACGTCACTTCCCTTCCTTCCTCCTATGGGGTTGGGGATCTAGGTCCTTCCGCCTACCGCTTCGTGGACCTGATGTCGGAAGCGAAGCAGTCGATCTGGCAAATACTCCCTCTCACACCCGTAGGGGACCACGGTTCTCCCTACAGCCCACACTCACTCTTCGCCGCCAACACACTGGTCTTGAGCCCAGAAGGGCTAGCCCAGGATGGGTTCCTGCAGGAGCCACCGAGCCCAGTCTTCGTGTCTGACCCCAAGAAGGTGGACTATCCTGAATCTCTCCGCTTCAAGGACGATCTGATGGATAAGGCATACAGACTCAGCTTTGACCGCGCCAAGGGCGAAGGCGCGTACTCCGAATTCTGCGGTCAGAATGCAGAATGGCTGGACGATTTCTCCCTGTACGATGCTTTAACGCGAGAATACGGAAGGCCATGGATGAAGTGGCCGGAGGGGGTGAGGCGCAGGGAGAAGACCGTCCTCGAGGAAGAACGGGTGAAGCTCGACCCATTCGTCAGGAAAACGAAATTCTCTCAGTATCTCTTCCAGAAGCAGTGGTCTGACCTGGCATCGTATGCCGACTCGCAGGGAGTCAAGATCTTGGGGGATGTACCATTCTATGTCCTTCACGACAGCTCTGACATCTGGACCCACCCGGACCTCTTCAAGGTCGCGGAGGATGGAAGAGCAAGATTCGTCGGAGGTGTGCCGCCTGACTACTTCAGTAGGACCGGGCAGAGGTGGGGAAACCCGGTTTATGACTGGGCACAGATGGAGAAGAACGGTTACCGCTTCTGGAAGGACAGGGTATCTCGAGGCCTAGACCTCGCAAACTATCTTCGCCTTGATCACTTCAGGGGGTACGTGGCATATTGGGAAATTCCGGCCGAGTCCGGCACAGCGGAGGTCGGAGAGTGGGTCCGCCTCCCCCCCAGCTTCCTTGGTGAGGTGAAGAGCGCGTTCCCTGACCTCCCATTCGTTGCGGAAGACCTCGGTGAAATCACAGACGATGTGCGGCAGGCCATAGATCGCCTGGGGATCCCTGGCATGAGGGTGCTGCAGTTCGGATTCGACGGTTCCCAGGACAACCCTCACTTCCCGTCAAATCACATAAGGACCTCTCTGGTCTGCACCGGAACTCACGACACAAACACGACCCTGGGGTGGTTCGAGGAGGAGGCCACCCAGAAGAACATAGACGCCCTTGAGGAGTCAGTGGGGCACCAAGTCACTTCGAAGTCCGTTTGCGGAGACTTCTTGGAGATGGCCATGGGTTCGGTCTCTGACACGTGCGTCACCCCATTCCAGGACCTGCTCTGCCTCGGGGGTGAGGCTAGAATGAACAATCCAGCTTCGTCCGTAGGAAACTGGAGGTGGCGGGTCATGCCGTCTGACCTCTCGGGGGGTTCCTTCCACAGGCTAGCAGAGCTGACCGTTGCCACCGGTCGCGGATGAGATGATGTCTACTTCGCAGAGGAACGCTGGAGCTGCCTCACCCTGGTCTGAACTCCTCTGACGAGCTCAGCTCTTAGTTTCTCTCCGGACAAGCCGAGGCCTCTCACCCTTACCAAGACCTTCACCAGTTCCGCGTCACCTAGCATGAGGGCCCATTTCTCGAAGTCTCCCCTCCCCACGTGGAACTCGAGGGACTTCGCATCCACTGTCTTCAGCTTCTCCCCAAACTCCTTTAGGCTGCGTGCTACCACGTCCATTGGCATCCCGATGTCGGCGTAGAAGTAGAATGCCCGCTCGGGAGAAACCGGTGCTAGTATCCTTTCCGCAAGTCCCTTCGCCACTGACATGTTCCATCCCGTTTTCGCTCCCTTAGTAAGGCTTACTCAATGAACTGTCCCTCGATGCTGGCTCCCTCGGCGATTCTTCTGTGGGGGCTGACTTTGGTGGAGGCGAGAGTTGCTCCCTTTTCTATGTCGACATCGTCACCCACCACGCTCAGACCAGTAATCCAGGTCGGGTTCGAAGGAGACGAGCCGACTCTGACATGGCGGCCGACTATGCTGTCTTGAATCGTCGCGCCATCCTCGATGACTACGCGGTCCATGATGGCTGACCGCTCGATGGTTACATCTCGTCCGAGTATGCAGAAGTTGTCCACGCAAGAGTCCCGAATGATCGACCCGTCATCTATCTGGCAGTGCCTACCGATGAACACGCTCTCGTCGAGCTGAATCTTCCTCGAGATAGCCTTCTGGAGGATGACCCTCTTCCTGCGAATCGAGTCCGCGCTCCCTCCTTGAATCCAGACGTTCTGAAGACTTGGAAGGGGCTCGCCAAGGTAGGCCTCTCGTCTCGTAGGGTCACCAAGGATTCCGGTGACCGCCGAAAGGTACCCCCTCGGGGTCCCCACGTCCAGCCAGCTTCCCCTCATGTAGTAACCATACACCGGATACCTCTGAACGAGGTAGGGGATGAGGTCAAGCCCGAAGTCTAACCTTTTGTTCACCCGTATCATCTCCTTGATCTCGGGCTCCTCGAACACCCTACGTATCTCGGGTGAAATGAGATAGATTCCAGTGTTGGCCATTCGGGAGGGGGCTTCCTCCTTCGACGGCTTCTCCACGAACCTCTTGATCATTCCGGCTTCGTCTGTTTCGGCTATGCCGTAGGACTCGACTTCGCTGACCGGGGTGAGTGCGACAACCATGAAAGCGCCGGTCCTGTTCTGAAAGGCCAACATGTCTCTCAGGTCGATCTCGAAAAGGTTGTCGCCCTGCACCACGAGGAACTGGTCGCGAACATCGTAGTAGTCCATCATGATCCTGACAGAGTCGGCGCTCCCCAAATCATCGATCCGAGGCTGATACTTGATGTGCGCCCTGGGCCGTATCCTATTCTGGGCGGAGAATCCTTCCCCTTCTCTGAAGTAGTCAAACAGGCTTCGGTAGTTGATGTACCCCTTCGCCCCGAACACGAAGTTGCGAACCCCCTGTCTTGCGAGCTCGAGTAGAGCGAACTCTACGAGAGGACGGTTGAAGATCCTCACGACTGCCTTCGACGATTCGGCTGTGAGCGGCTTGAGCCTTTTCGCTTCGCCACCCACAGGGATCAGGGTCATTAGTCCCGCAAGGTCGTCGGCCGCCAACGAGGCCAAGGGCATGCTCCCGCCTAATTCCATCTTTCGGTCGGAGTCTGCTTCGATGTCAGGAATAGGTTGAGGAAGCCGTGATTATTCCCGTCCCTGTAAGGTAGACCTTGGGGGTGCCCGATGCGGAGGTAACATTGGCGTAGCCGGCATCCAGGAGACGCCTCAACTCTGCCTCCATGCCCGAGGCCTCGACTCCTAACTTTGTGGCCAGCTCTTCAATTGTAAGGGCTCTCTCTGGGGATTGGGCTCCCAGGACTAGCAACGTCGAAAGCAGCTTCTTCGATCTCTCACTCATACCTAGACTCCCTCTCTGCTTCCTGATATGTCTCCAGAGTCCTCCGGGCGGCGTTCTCCCAGCTATACACCTTGGCTTTCTCCCTGCCCTTCTGAGCGAGACGGGTTGCTAGTTCCCTGTCCGAGAGCACTCTCACGGTGGCTTCGGCTATGGACGAAGGGCTGTCGGGCTCCACCTCCAGTCCGTCCACCGTATCTTCTACGATCTCAGCCAGTCCCCCTACCCGGGAAACGACCACCGGAACCCCAGACGCCATCGCCTCCAGAGCGATAATTCCGAAGGGTTCGAACCGTGAAGGGACTACTACGACATCCGACGATCTGAGCGCTCCGACAAGTTCAGCGTCGCTCACGAACCCGGCAAAGGTGGTTTTCTCCTTGACTTGGACCCGCTCTGCTAGGGATTCGAGTTCACCGCGCATGTAGCCATCTCCTATGAGCAGGAGCCTTGACGCAGGGATCGACCTTCTTATAGCGGGGTAGGCCCTTATGAGGTCGTCAAATCCCTTCTGCGAAGTGAACCTCCCGACCGCTGTGATGAGCTTTTCCCCTCCTTCGACTCCCCATTTTTCTCTCATGGCCCGGGTATCAACCGGGCCTTCAAACTTCAGAGGATCGACGGCGTTGGGTATGTCTGCGACCTTGCTTGTCGGAGTCTTGAACATGGAGATCACTTCTGATTTCATCCATCCGCTTACGGCTATGACCCTGGCTGCCTCGAAAGAGCCCCACCACTCCAGCCCTTCGACCAAGGCGGATTCGGGGGAAGGCGAGTGCGAGGAGCGCGAGGCTTCTGTGCTGTGGAACGTCACAACCAGCGGCGACCGAAGGAGGTGCTTGGCCGCAATCCCCCCGGAGACTGTGAGCCAGTCATGGGCGTGAATTATGTCGGGCGCTCCGTATTTCCTTGCCAGCTGTCCCACCCTCTTCTCGAAGAAATGATTGAAGAGAAGAACCCACGTGTGGAACGTCGGGGTTGGGATGTCGACCGCTACCCTATGGATGTGTAGAGACCCGAGCTCTTCCTCGTAGGGAGCGCCTGGGAAGTCCAGGGTGACGACGTGGACCTCATGACCCATGTCTGCCAGTGCCCTCGACATGCCTTCAACGTGTCGAGACAGGCCCCCGATGATTCGTGGGGGGTACTCCCAGCTAAGCATGAATATTCTCAGCGCAATCCCCCCCTGCAATTGCAGCCGATGATCCTCATGAGAACCGCCAAAGATTGCACATGTGCAGTAATTAGGATTATGTCTCCTTGCAGGTGATAATGGCTGAGGTGGTGCCCTTCGGAATCTTTTAAACGAGCCCGTGATTGCCGCCGTGGCCGACTCGCCCTGGTGCGCCATTGATTACAGCCATTTTCGTCATGGAGATAGGCGTCGACAGCAGAATCCCAACCTACAGCGGGGGCCTCGGGGTCCTGGCGGGAGACATGGCCTACTCATTCGCCGACCTCGGTCTCCCCGCGACCTTCGTCACCCTTCTCTCAAGGAATGGGTACACATCGCAGAAGCTTGACGGAGCTGCTGGTCAACTCGACGCCCCCCAGAAGTGGGATTGGGGAAGAATGTTGTCCCCCGTCGATGTGAAGGCAACCTTGGAGATCGGCGACAGGATTCAGACGGTCGGAGCATGGGAGTTCAAGATTCGAAGCAAGGCAGAGACGAGCGTGCTCTTCCTTGACACAGACTACCCCGGGAACGACCAAATGGTCCGTGACGCCGCTGACCGCCTGTACGGGGGGGAGCCTACGCATCGTCTGGTTCAAGACATCATCCTTGGCATAGGCGGATACAGGGTGCTCAAGGCTCTGGGCCGCGAAGTGGGAATCTACCACCTCAACGAAAGCCACGCCGCCCTGGCGACGACCGAGCTGCTGAGGGACACCGGGAGCATAGATGCGACGAAGGGAAGGTGCGCATTCACAACGCACACGCCGATCGCAGCGGGTAATGACGTCTTCCCCCTTGAGGCGGTGGAGGGTGCCCTCCGAAGCTACACCTGGGTCGACTGGAAGTCGCAGGCCACCGACGGAGTGATCAACCTGTCGAGGCTAGCCTCGAAGTACAGCGGCGTGACAAATGCAGTTTCAATGAAACACATGTTTGTCTCGGAGAGGGTGATTGGCCACAATCACATCACGTTTGTCACCAACGGCGTCTATCACAAGAGATGGGTCCACCCTGAGCTCAAGAACCTCTTTGATTCTCATGTCCCGGGGTGGCAGGAGGTTCCGTCTTTGCTGGTGAGGGCGATGGGGATACCTTCGGAACAACTGGCTAGGGCCCACACTGCCGCGAAGAAGGCCCTTGTCTCAATTGTCAACGCCCAGCAGCCTCATGCCTTCGAGGAAACACCGTTCACCATCGTCGTAGCGAAGAGGATCACGGGATACAAGCGGAACGGAATGGTCCTAAGCGACCCAGAGCGGCTTCAGAACATGGCCGAGGGCATAGGGCCTGTGCAGGTGGTCATAGCGGGTAAGACCCACCCGCGTGATGGGGCGGCCAAGGGAATGCTCGCGGAAATAATTCGGAAGGCAGATAATGTCAACCGGAGCGCGAGAAGGGTTAGGGTTGCCGTTCTCGAAAACTACGATATTGAGATGGCAAAGGCGCTCGTTGCGGGAGCCGACGTCTGGCTCAACAACCCCCGGAGACCCTTGGAAGCCTGCGGCACGAGCGGAATCAAGGCGGCAATGAATGGTGTTCTGAACATGAGCGTCAACGACGGCTGGTGGCTCGAGGGGGGCATCGAAGGAATCAACGGCTGGGGGGTCGGAAGAAGGACGGACTGGACCGACCTGAGCGAATCCAATGATGGAGAGGATGAAAATGACCTCTATTCCAAGCTCTCAAACGAGGTACTCCCCACCTACTATCATCGCCAAGACAGGTGGGTAGAGATGCAGAAGTCCAGCATAGCTACGGTGGGCCCCCTCTTCAATTCCTACAGAATGATTGAGGACTACGTCACGAAGGTCTATTCGAGAGCGGCGGCTGCCCAGTAGTTTATAGGGCGCTCTCGAAGCAATTCGACTCTGAACCATGAATAAGCGCCTAGGCGCCGTAGTCGTAGTCGCGCTTCTCGCGATGGAAGGCCTTATGCTGCCACTGGCAGCCACGAACGCCGCATCGGGGGACTCAGTCCGGATGTCGGTGTCGACCGACAAGTACACCTATCCGCTTGTGGGAACTGTCACGGCGACAATAAGCGTCACGAACCTCGAGCCGGAGACCCTGTCGGGTCTAACTATCAACACAACAGTCTACGACCCGGCGAACGTCGAAGTCCTGGCTTTTCCTCTCATAACGGCAGCATCAATCGGTGCCCTGACCACAACTGACTTCAACGTGTCTACTTCATTTTCCCTTTCCGACGAAAACTACTTGATAGTAAGTACGGCAAGCTTCAATGGGACGCAGGTGGGGTTGGCAAGCGTTCCACTCGTTGTCCTAAGCACAAACGGCAGAGCCCCCCTTACGCTGGCGATGGTGTTCCACATGCACCAACCGATCTACCTCAACCTCCAAGGACAGTTCGAACAGCCTTGGGTCCAGGTTCATTCCGGAAGTGACTTCCAGGACAACGGAACGTGGTATGGCGCCTATCTCTGGCACGTGGTCATGCTCGAAACTCACCCAGACATTCACGTGACCTTCAACCTTCAGCCTTCGCTGCTTTACCAGTGGAACGTCACCATGACCGATTTCAAGTACAACAGTACTTTCAGCGCCTACCCAGGAGGGCAAGCAGAAATGCAGAGAGACCTTGCCGCGGTCAACGCCACAGTAGCCGGCTACCGGAGTCTCGCCGCTGACGGGCAGGCTGAAATACTAACGTCGCCTTTCTATCATCCCCTCTCGGCCATACTGGTCCAGCTGGGCTTCTCGAGCGACCTCCTGGCCCAGATTGAACTAGGAAAGAACTACACAGACCAATTCATGGGCGTGCAGGCCCAAGGCATGTGGACCCCAGAGATGGGCTTCACCATGGGAATGGTCCCGATCATGCAGGAAGCCGGGATCAAGTACACGGTCTTGGATGGCAAGTATCACTTCTCAGGGGCTTCGGGGCCCGGGGGGTCCGAGTCCATGTACCAGCCCTTTGAACTAGACGGCGCGAACGGCAGCCACATTATCGTTTTCTTCAGGGACACGGAGATCAGCGACAACCTCACATCTGTCTGGAACAGCATACCGAACTCGAGGGTGGCTGCAAGCGACTTCATTGCGGCCGTGGCCAACGTCTACCGGAGCAACCCCGGGGGTGTGCTCACCATCGCATCGGACGGCGAGAATCCGATCGCCCTGGGAGACGGACTAGTCAGCGCGCTCGACTTCAATGCCATCTATGGAGCCATCGAGTCATCACAGAGCTGGTTGCAGACCTCCACTCTGGGCTCGATAGTCGCGAATCACACTGCCCCGGCAAGACTCACTTTCGTCCCAACCAATTCCTGGTCTGGAGGTCTTGGGCTCTGGATAGGGAACCCCTCAAAGACAGCGATTTGGGAAGCCATAATCTCGGCGAGAAAAACACTAGTGAATCTCACGAGCCAATACGGCGCTAACAACCCAGAAATCAAGAAGCTCTGGAACTACCTGTATATCGCCGAGGGAAGCGACTGGGAGTGGCAGACTCCTACGGGTCCCGCTTGGTTCGCCATGCAGGGATACAGATACGCCGCCGCCGCGTCCCAGTATGTGGCTCCGACAGTGAGCGTAACGAGCCAGGCCTCCCCATACCTGCTATATGCAGAAGTATCGGCCGGTATCGCAATCGCAGCCGCGGCTGTGCTAGTGGCCTGGCAAAGAAGGAAGCACTAGACGACGGCCTCCTCTGACGCAGAATCAAAGACATGCCCGTTAGGGCTCGTTAGATTCATCCATACACTGCTACCTATGTCGGCCCTGAAGTTCGTAGATGCTCTTGCTACTATGTCTTGCTTTCCTCTCTTGCCGTGGACGAATTGTTCCGAACCCATCTGCTCGGATCCGAACACCGATACCTCCACGTAGTTCTCTGTACTCTGTTGCGTAACGCTGACATCTTCCGCGCGAATTCCATAGGTGACTTTCTTCCCTAGGAGTCTCGTCAGCGAGCTCGATTGAGACTGGTCCAAGGGGAAGCTAAAGTCTCCACAGTTCAGGCTCAATTCGGATCCGCTTGACGTAATCACTCCTTCAAGGAAGTTCATGGCCGGGCTGCCGACAAATCCCGCTACGAACTTGTTCGAGGGGTGGGCGTAGACCTGGGCGGGGGGTCCGACCTGTTGGATGACCCCCTGTTTCATTATCGCTACTCTGTCTGCCAGGGTCATGGCTTCCGCTTGATCGTGCGTGACGTAGATGGTCGTGGTCCCGATCCTCTTCTGCAGGTTCTTCAGTTCCACCCTGGTCTGGACCCTGAGCTTAGCATCGAGGTTCGAAAGCGGCTCGTCCATCAGAAAGACCTTGGGATTCCTCACTATTGCCCTTCCCAGGGCCACTCTCTGCCTCTGCCCCCCGCTGAGTTCCCTGGGCCGCCTTTGCAGCAGTTCAGTGATTTCGAGGGTGGCCGCTGCCTTCGAAACCTTCTCTTCGATTTTCTCCTTCGGTTCCTTCCTCATCTTCAGAGGAAAGGCGAGGTTATCGTGAACTGTCATGTGCGGGTACAGTGCATAGCTCTGAAAGACCATTGCGATGTCCCTATCCTTCGGGTGCACATCGTTTACGAGCGATTCGCCGATGTAGATGCTGCCATCAGTGGGCCTTTCCAGACCTGCCACCATTCTGAGCGTTGTCGTTTTTCCGCATCCGCTGGGGCCAAGGAGGACGAGAAACTCACCGTCTGCAATGTCAAGACTGAGATCCTTCACGGCGGGTGAAGCCTTGTAGACCTTCGTCACGTTTTGGATTGAGACTCTGGCCATTGCTGCTTATCCCTTCACGGAACCTGACGTAAGACCCGTGACCAAATACTTTTGGAAAATCATGAAAACAATGAAAACAGGAACCGCCATAATGAGAGACATGGCAGAGAAGGTCCCATAGTATGTGTATGTGGGCGTAATAAGCGAGTAGAGAGCCAGGGGCAGAGTCCAAAGGCTGTTGCTCTGCAGCATCACGTGCGCGAGTGCAAAATCCAGCCAGGAACCCATGAAAGCCCACAGGGAAACGGTGGCAATGCTAGGCAGTGTGAGTGGGATGAGTATCTGCCAGAATGCCCTGAATTCGCTCGCGCCGTCTATGGTGGCCGCTTCGTCCAGGTCCCTCGGGACCGAATCGAACGCGCCCTTCATTATGAATATCGAGAGTGCGAAGGAGCCTACGGTGTACGGGATTATGCACCCCAGGTACGAATTGACGAGCCCGAGCGTTGCGAAGATTAGGAACTGAGGAATGATAGTGACCACGCCTGGAAACATCGTGGGAAGTAGGAAGGAGAACATCAATGCTCCTCTCCCTGGAAAGACTCGCCTCGAGAATGCGTATCCAGCGGGCAGAGTGAGCGCTACCGATGCAAGGACCGTGGAAACGGTTATCACCAAACTGTTTCGCAGCCAGTCGGCAAATGTGCCCCCTGTGACCTGCAGATTAAGGACTGAAGCGAAATGATCGAGCGTGGGGTGATCTGGAATCGGCACGAAACCAAGGAGGAAGTGCCAACCCGTGGCTAGCGTTTCTCCGGGCGTGAACGCCGTCGAGACCACCCAGAGCACCGGGTAGATCGAAATCACAGCCATGATTATGAGGAAAGCGTGCTTGAGAGCTGACTGGACTACCTTGCCAACCGTCCACCTGCCCCCCGCGCTGCCTTTCATGAAGACTTGGTCACCCCCATGTACCTCGTCCAGAGCAGTCCTGGGAAGAACAGGAAGACGAAGGCAATCAAAGCGTAGGCGGCGGCGACAGAGAAGTTAAGGAGGCCGCCAAACGCGAGATTGTATGCCTGGGTTATGAAGATTGTAGTGCATATGCCCGGACCACCAGCAGTGATCAGATAGGCCGAATTGAAGTTGTTGAACGTCCAGATCGATCCCAGGAGGAGGCCGAGTATGATAGTTGGTCTGATCAAGGGTATGGTTATGTGAAGCATCTGCCTGTAGCCTACCGCGCCGTCGATGGACGCCGCTTCGTACAACTCGGTGGGTATGCTCTGGAGGGCACCTGAGAAGATGATCATCATGAATGGGTATCCGAGCCAGATGTTCGCGATCACGATGGCGGGGAACGCCCAGTGACAGTCTCCAAGCCAGTTGATCGGGGCGACGCCAAACTGTTCGAGGAACTTGTTGAACACTCCATATTGGAGGTCGTACATGCCCTTCCAAATCAGCAGGGTGATGAAGGATGGCATTGCCCAGGGCACGATGAGGAACATTCGGTAGACGTTCTTCCCCCTCACCTTCGAGTTCAGGATGAGCGCGAGAAGGAGACCCAGGGCCACGGTTGGAATGACGTTCGCGACGGTCCAGACTACGGTGTTCTCGACGATGACTATGAAGTCTGGATCCGAGAAGATGTAGGAAAAGTTCGTGAACCCAATGAGGGAGAATTCCCTGATGTGGCCGATGTTCATGTTGGTAAATGAGATGTAGATGTCATACGCGAAGGGATAGAGGACCAGAAAAAGGAGCCCAATCAGAGCCGGCAGTATGTAGAGGTAAGACGTCTTACTGGCCTTGAGTCTCTCAAGGACTGACGCCAATATCATTAGTTCCGAACCCGAGTTATATGTCTGTATTGAATCCCCAAACCACGGTCGTGGTGAGCAGTCTAGAGCCTCCAGCCAGTTGCATGAAAAAAAAGAAGGAGAGGCAGTCCTAGGCTAGGCTGCCAAGTGCTTTCAGAATTGTTTGTTCTACCGAGTTCAGACCTGTCTGGATCGCTGAAGCGGCGATGTTTTGAGTTGACGTGCTTGGTGCGATGGTCGTCAGATAGTCGCCCGTAGCGGTATAGGCTTCACCCATGGCCGGAAAGTTCGGCGTGGCTGCGCTCGTGGCTGCCTGCGCGAGATACCCTGCAGCGGCTGGGTTGCCTGAAATAGTGCTGGTGCCCGCTAGCACCGAGTTGCTCGGAAGGTCACCTGCCAGAGTGAACTCGTCAGCCTGGTGTTGCTGGTTGGTGAACCACGCGACGAAATCGAATGCTGCAGCTGTCTCAGCGGCTGGCTTTCCTGAGGCTACATACCAGCCCTGTGCACCAATGAGGGGTGACATGGGCAAGCCCGTCGAGCTGACCGTTGGAAGCGGAGCGATTCCGTAGGTGATGTTTGACTTGACCCAGGTACCCTCGTCCCATGGGCCATCGATTATCATTGCAGCGTTGCCAGAAGCGAACATGCTTGTCATGGTGTTGCAACAGGTGTTGTATGGCATGTAACCGTCGTTGATGAATGTGTTCCTGAATTGAATCGACGCAGCTGCTGCGCTACTGTTGAGGAGTGGTTGGTTCGGGTTTGTTGAGTTGAAGATCGAACCGCCAAAGCCCGTCAGGAAGGGCCACCACCAGTATCCGCTGTCGAGTGGGAACACGATGCAGGCCGTCGTTATCGCTCCCGATGCGCTGGTCTTTGTCAGGCTTGGACACATCGAAAGGAGCTGGTTTGTCGTGGTTGGTGGGCCATTGGGCAGCAAGGCCTTGTTGTACACCAGGGCAAGGCCGTTGATGTTCTCCGGGAGGCCCCACAGGTGGCCTTGGTAGGTGAAGTCTTGGACTGCGGCTGGGAAGTACTGGCTCATGAACGTTGAGTTCACATACGAGTTCAGGGACGTGATGAATCCTCCTCCGACAAATGTTCCTGTCCAATCGCTCGGACCTCTGACAACGTCCGGTGCTTGGTTCGCGAGGGACGCGACCTCGAAGTCGGATTCTTGCGTGCTTGAGTCATGGGTCTCTAGGTTAAGGTGGATGTAGGGATACGTTGTCTCGAAGCCTGCCACTGTCTCGTTGAATGCTTGATACTCAGTAGATCCAGGGGAGTAATCCAACCAGACGGTCAGAGTGACCGGCGCCTGCGAGGACGTCGCGGTAACCGTGCTGACTGCTGTGGTGGTCGCCACTGCTGTGGTTGTCGCCACCGCAGTAGTGGTCGCCACGCTCGTTGCTGTTGCTGTCGCTGTACTGGTCGTGCCCGTCACCGTCGATGCCGCATAAAAGTAGACGCCTGCTCCCACTGCAAGAACTAGGATGACAATTACAACTATTGCGATTGTTGTGCTGATGCCTCTTCTAAGAGATGCTTTTCCGTCGTTTGTTTTTCTCACTTGAATCGTCGAACTGGAAACTCACTTTTGGGTTATAAGAGCATTCCCTTGTGCAGTTTCTCCAAGCAAAGCAGCGGTGACACGGGCTGATAGTCGACTGTGGGACCAAATCTTTTGGGAAGCGGCCGTCGTCTCACGTCCGAGCAGGTTAATAGCCCCACCCTCCGGGTCCGGCCACCCGGAGTTTGAACCGCCTAAACAGATCCTTCCAGTTCGATTATGCGCCCCGGCTTGGCCCCGAATGGGGCTCAGGAGGGATTTTTGGGTTGAAGCACCACCGCGGGGTCCTCTTTTTCGACCTCGCGTTCGAAGCCCAGGCCCACTTTGTCGAAAGAGACCATGAAACAGTCTATCCCTTCGAGCTGGTCGGACCTGGCCCGCGGTCGGGGGGAGACACCTACAACGCCGTCGATGCGGTCGATGACGAAATCTACTTCGGGGGATGGGTGCACTCGCCAGCTGTCTACAACGGTCGTAGGAACGCGGGAGGCACGATCTCTTTCAGGAATAAGTTCAGCCACCTCCACTCATACGACGTCAAAGAAAGGAAGGTGAAGGTCCTGTGGACAGATACCCTCCGGCATGAGTCAGAGTGGGCGGGAGAGGTATCGGAGGTGGTGTACGACCCAGTGGGGGACAGGCTGGTCATTGCGAGAGGTGACGGGCACAAGAATCTGGGGATTTTTTCAGCGAACAGGAGAGACGGAAAGGTTGAGAGGATTAGCGACCTTCCAGGCCTAAAGGGTGCCCAATTCCTCGATTACCTCTGCTTCGACGTCCAACGTGACTGGACCAGGGGTATGGAAGCAATCCAGACGCTCGACGTTGTTACGGGGAGGTGGTCGTTGACTCCTCTGGACTATCCAGAAATCTCCGTCGACGGAGGGAGCGTCCGGAGTCCTTCCCCCGGCTGCGCCGTGTCGGCGTACTCGAATCTGTTCTTCTTTGTCCACGGAGGGGTCGTGGTTGGCGACACGGTTGACGCTCCTAAGGAAATTCGCTTCCTCAGACTCTTCGACTTCAGGACCCCTTACGCCCCTACGAGGACCATGGCCAAATCGGTCGTTGGGGGAGCAATGGTGGCTTTCAACGCCTATTCCCATGGGGCAAGGAGTCCTGGGAGCGGACCTGATTCCTCCCCCATCGCGGGACCGTCGGTCCTTCTCTACATCACTCCCCCTCAGGTGAGGATCGTCGGGGCTTTTGGAGCCAGAATCACCGGTTTCGAGAAGGTGGGGAGCGAATTGCTTGTGGCCGCCTCGAACGAAGCTAACCTGGGCTCAGGCGACGCCACGCCTCTCGATACGGGTCACAGGGACATCTCGGTGTTCGACCTCGGCCGACTCCTAGATGCGTCTCCTCCGGTGACCTTTCACGCCCTGGGGACGCAAGTCTCCAACGAGAGCTGGGGAGGGATTCCGAT
>Ga0187772_10000570_pt1 | contig 16593 bp, 11 predicted proteins | sample 0116_SJ02_MP15_2_FD_133137 | JGI IMG/M metagenome (GOLD analysis project Ga0187772, IMG submission 133137) | Tropical peat soil microbial communities from peatlands in Department of Meta, Colombia - 0116_SJ02_MP15_20_MG | ecosystem: Environmental > Terrestrial > Soil > Wetlands > Peat | place... | reverse complement strand
CTGCCTGCTATATCGCCGGCATCTCGTACTTCGGAAATACCCTCGCCGGTGACGCCTGCTATGTGCTCCTTTTCTTTGGGGGCTTCGCTCTTCTCGACCGCCCTAGCCCCCAACCACGCGCATCCGAGCCTCAACCCTCAAACCTGTAGCGCTGGCTTTCATGCCAGGCTTCTTGGGGTTCTTCTTCGCTGCCCACACGCCGCCTTTGCATGTGGGGGTTGCCTTTGTAGGGCCCGCCTTCCGAGGCGGGCCGTCACGTCAGCCCACGCATTCCGCTTGGCCGAATGCAATCGCACTGTCCCCCTCTGCTATAATTCGTTCTTACCCGTATGACCAAATTCGCGACAGAGTCCGTCATAAGCCCTGAACTCCTCGCCAAATACGAGCCCGTTATCGGCCTCGAGGTTCACGCTCAACTGCTCACGCGGACAAAGATCTTCTGTGGCTGCTCTACGCGTTTCGGCGACGCCCCAAACTCCAACGTCTGCCCGGTCTGCCTCGGCCTGCCCGGCACTCTCCCCGTTCTTAACAAACGCGCTGTCGAAATGGGCATTCGTGCCTCGCTCGCTTTGAACTGTACTGTTCACGAGCTCTCCCGCTTCGCCCGCAAAAACTATTTCTATCCCGATCTTCCCAAGGGCTATCAAATCTCCCAATACGAGCTTCCGCTGGCCACAGGCGGTTGGGTCGAGATCGAGCATAACGGCAAGACCAAGCGCATCGGCATCACCCGTCTTCATCTCGAAGAAGACGCCGGCAAGTCGCTCCATGACGGCTTCCCCCATTCCGGCGAAAAGACCTACGTCGACTTCAATCGTTGCGGCACGCCGCTTAGTGAAATCGTCTCGGAGCCGGACATGCGCTCCCCAGACGAGGCCTATGCCTACCTCACCACTCTCCGCCAGATTCTTCTCTACACCGGCGTGAGCGACTGCAACATGGAAGAAGGCTCGTTGCGCTGTGACGCCAACGTCAGCGTGCGCCTTCGCGGTTCGAACGAATTCGGCACCAAGGTGGAAGTCAAGAATCTCAATTCTTTCCGCTATCTTGCGAAGGCTCTGGAATTCGAAATCGAGCGCCACATCGGCGTTCTCGAATCCGGTGGCCACATCTCTCAGGAGACTCGCCTCTGGAATCAATCCGAGGGCCGCACCGAGCCCATGCGTTCGAAGGAAAAGGCCCACGACTACCGCTATTTCCCAGAGCCCGACCTTCTTCCCGTTCACGTCACCGATGCCTGGCGGAAAGAGATTCGCGCCTCCTTGCCCGAGTTGCCGGGCGCCAAGCGCGCTCGCTTCGTCTCCAGCTTTGGCATCACCGGGTACGACGCCGAAGTTCTGACCGATTCCCAATCCCTGTCGAGTTACTTCGAATCCGTCGTCAAAGCTGGCGCCCCCGGTAAAGCCGCCGCGAATTGGATGCAAACCGAACTTCTCCGCCGATTGAACGATTCTGGCAAGGAAATAAGCGCCAGCCCGGTTTCACCCACCGCTCTTGCAGAGCTGGTTTCCCTGGTGGAGTCCGGCAAAATCACGGCGGCGGTTGCCAAGAAGGTCTTCGCCACTATGTTCGAAACCGGCCGCACCGCTGCCGATATCGTCGCAGCCGAAGGTCTGGGCGCTCAGGTCAGCACCGATGCGATCGAACAAGCCGCTCGCGAAGTCATCGCCAAAAATCCGGACAACGTTGCCAAATTCAAATCCGGCAACGAGGGCGTGTTCAAATTCTTTGTCGGCCAGGTGATGAAAGCCACGAAAGGGCAGGCTAATCCGCAAGTCATCAACGATATCCTTCGCAAGCTCTTATCCTGATTCCAGCGAGGACTCATGCTCAAAATCGGCGACAAAGCTCCTGAATTCATCCTGACATCCGATGAGAGAAAAGACGTCTCCCTTGCGAATTTCAAAGGGAAACGCGTCCTCCTCTTTTTCTTCCCGAAAGCAAACACTTCTGGTTGAGCAATTGAGGCGTCCGAGTTTCGTGACGCAAAAGCGCAGTTCGATAAACTGGGAGTGGTCGTTATTGGCGCCAGCGCGGACCCCGTCAAGTCCTTGCAGAGTTTCCGGACCAAGCAGAAACTGAATTTTCCCCTTCTGAGCGATCCCACGCACAGGATGATCGAATCCTATGGCGCCTGGCGCACCAAGAAATTCATGGGCCGCACCTTTAAAGGAATTGTGCGCAGTAGCTTTCTCGTCGGGGCCGACGGAAAGATCGAAGAAGTCTGGGACGAAGTAAAAGCCAAAGGCCACGCCGCCGAAGTCTTAGCCAGACTCTCCGCCTGATCTGCCGCTGTGTAGTGGTGGGTCTTCAGCCTGACGAACGAAGGGACCCAAGCTCTTCTCTTGGGTTGTCTTCCGTGCTCTTCTCTCCCAGCTTTCATGTAGCGCTGGCTTTCATGCCAGCCCTCTTGTTTTCTTCTTGGCGGTCACCTGTGCCGTTTTCCGTGTGGCTCTTGCGATCCCCCCGCCCCTTATAACTCCACCGCCAACCCTTCCCCCTTTGGCCGAATCAACATGTTGTCAATCAATCGCGTCGTCCCAATCCGCACTGCCATCACTGCATAGCATCGCTTTGCCACTCTTACCACCGGCTCAAACGTCTCCGCGTCCACAATCTCCGCGTAATCCACCCGCGCTCGCGGCTCATTTCCCAGAATCCTCATCATCGTTCCCTGCAATTCCAGGGAATCCCGTACCCCCGCGGCCAACTCTTTCCCCGCTGTTTGAAGCGCTCGATACAACACTGTCGCCGCCTTCCTTTCCTCTGCCCCCAAGTACGCATTCCTCGAACTCAGCGCCAACCCATCCGCTTCCCGCACCGTCGGGCAGACCACTAACTGCACATCCAGATTCAGATCCTGAACCATCTTCTGGATGATGCGCACCTGCTGCGCATCCTTCCTCCCGAAATACGCGTAGTGTGGCTGCAAGATCTCAAATAACTTCAGCACCACCGTGGCCACGCCGCGGAAATGGCCTGGACGCGACTTGCCCTCCAGCCGCTCGCTGAGCCCTTCCACATGCACGTAGGTAGAAAAACCTTGCGGATATATCTCTTCCACGGAGGGCAGGAACAAGCCATCCACTCTCGCGTTCGTGAGCTTCTCCACGTCCGCTTCCAACGACCGCGGGTACTTTGACAAATCTTCGTTCGGCCCAAACTGCGCCGGATTCAGGAAAATCGACCCATACACCGTCGAGCACTCCTTCTTTGCCCGTTCCACCAGCGCCAGGTGCCCCGCGTGCAGCGCCCCCATCGTCGGCACGAAACCAATGATCCGCTGTTCCTGCCGCGCCTCCCGTGCCTTCTCCTTCATCCAGGAAATCGTTCGAATCGTCTCCATGCCGGTCGCATCCAGACGCTAAGACTTGGCCGCCGCCTTTCTCTCTCGGTAGAACGTGATCAAATCCGTCCCCACGCCTTTCGCTCCCAGTTGTCTGAGCATTGTGGTTACCTGCCCTCGATGATACGTGCTGTGATTCACTACGTGCTGCATCATCTGCCAGCGCGGATTGCGTGCCGGACCAGAACTCATTGTCTTGTAATCCACTTCTTCTCCCAGTTCGCTCTCGTTCAGCCTGCTCACGTATTCGAGCCAATGCTTTTCAATCTCCGCCCATCGTCCCCGCATGCTCGCCAGGTCCGCGAACTCGTTCGCATCGGGAAATCCCGAAGGTGAACGTCCTTGCAACCTCTCCAGCCAGATCCACTCCACTGCCCAGATGTGCACCAGGGTATCGCGCACCGAGCTGAAGCTTGATCCCATCGCTTTCGTGAACTGCTCAGCAGTCAGCGCCTCCGCAGCCCCAATGATCTTGTGATCGGCCCACGCATTAAACGCAAACAGCTCTCTCATCTCTGCCGGCTTCATCGTTCACCTCTTTCCACAAAACGACAGGGGCGCCCCGGTCTGCGCAAGGCGCCCCTGCTTGCATTGTTTCTCCACTCGCTTAACGGGCTATGGGGATAGTTTTGCGGTTCTTCACGTTTCCCGGCGCATGATAAGACTCCACATCCGTCGGGAAACTTCCGTTCTGCACGTCCGCGCAGTATTCGCGCACCGCGTTCCCAATGATCTCTCCGATATTGGCATATCGTCTGGCGAACTTCGGCGCATCCTGAAACGTCAAGCCCAGCATGTCGTGCAGCACCAGCACCTGACCGTCGCAATCCGGACCAGCGCCGATCCCAATCGTCGGAATACGCAGTGTCCGTGTGATCTCCGCCGCAAGCTCCCGTGGAATCGCCTCTAACACAATCGCAAATGCGCCCGCCGCTTCCACGGACCGTGCGTCGCGCAAAAGCTGTTCGGCCGTCGCTGGTGTTTTGCCCTGCACCCGGTAGCCGCCCAGCGCGTTCACCGATTGGGGCGTCAGCCCGATGTGTCCCATCACGGGGATCTCCGCTTCCGTCAGCCGCGCAATCAGCTCCAGTCGCCGCTCTCCACCTTCCACCTTCACGGCCTCCGCGCCGGCCTCCTTCACAAACCGCATTGCGTTGCGTAAGGACTCGTTCAACTCTCCGTGGTAGGAGCCATACGGCATATCCGCCACGACCAGCGCTCGCTGCACGCCCCGGCGCACCGCCTTGGTGTGATGTAGCGCTTCCTCCAGCGTGAGCGGCAGCGTGCTCTCATATCCAAGCGCCACCATCGCCATCGAGTCGCCCACGAGCACCACGTCCACCCCGGCTTCATCCATCAGCCGTGCGGTCGGATAGTCATAGGCCGTCAGGCAGGTGATTTTCTTGTTTTCGGGATTTGCAGCGGTTAAGCTCTTCCGCTGCATCAGATCGGGCACGGTGATCTTCCCATTGCCCAGATTCGGCAGGATACTCATGTCGGCCTCCGGTGCCGTCCCCTGACGTCGGGGTACAGCCCTCTTCCAGACCACCCCACTATAACAAAAAGTGATTCACATCACCAATATTTGTGATTTCTCCAGCCGCATCTGCGCGCGTCTGCGTTCCGCCTTCGTTAGCCCGCCTTCACGCTTGCCTGCGCTCGCCCTTTCCACTGTCCTCCCTGTCCCATCCAATAACGCATGGCCGATAGCCATGTCGCATAGCTGTAAAACAATGCCGCCAGCGGCAACAGCGGCGCCCACAGCGGTGACAGTCGGTAAAACCGCACTGTCGGCAAATACGTCAACGTCATCATCGTCCATGCGGCCAAGCTCACTCTCCACACCAGCGGCTGCGCATCAAACGCCAAAACCACCGGCAAAACGTAAGTCGCCACCATTCCTGCCAGAGTTCCGAGCAGCAACAGCACCGAATATCCCAACTGTGTAAACGCCGTGCGTGCGATCAGGTCTCTGATCTCTCCAAACGTAGAGTAACCCCGCAAACTGACGCTCTTCCGCGTCAGCCCCATCCAGATGCTCCCGCCGCTGTACTTCACGGCCCGCGCCAGCGCGCAGTCATCAATCACTTCCCGACGAATGGCTGCAATTCCCCCAATTCTTTCCAGCGCCTCTCTTCGTAAAAGGATGCAACCGCCCGCAGCGCCAGCCGTCTTCGATTTCGCGTCCGCAATCCACTTGGGCGGATAAAGCTTCAGAAAAAAATATAGAAACGCAGGAATCAGCAATCGTTCTGGAATCGTCTTCGCCTGCAGCTGCACCATCAGCGATGCCAAATCCAGCTTCTGGCCTTCGGCCCTTGCCAGCAATCTCCGTAGGGTGTCCGGCGCGTGCACAATGTCCGCGTCCGTGAACCAGAAATACTCTGGGGCACTCGCCCCGGCCGCGCCTATGCCTTGCTCTAACGCCCAGAGTTTTCCCGTCCATCCCGGCTGCAGCTCCACAGCCTGTAGGATGCTCACTCGCCCTGTACCTCCCGCTGATTCCGCCGCATCTCGTGCCAGCGTAGCCGTCCCATCCTCGCTATGGTCATCCACCACAAAAATTCGAAATTCGCCTGAGTACTCCTGTCCAATCAACCCTTTCACGCAGCCCTCAATCGTTTCTGCTTCATTGCGGGCCGGCACCACTGCAGCGACGCTCGGCCATCGTGGCGGCGCTTCGTCAGCCCTGCCGTTATCGAACGCGCGAAGCTGCCAAAATCCCCCGCGAAAAAACGCCAGTACAATCCAGATGAGCAGGGAAATTCCGGCCAGAAGGATGGAGAGAGTGAACACGCCCTATTTTGTCACGTGTAGCACAGGGCGAGCGCCCTTTGTGAGCCCTGCGGTCTCGTCCTGATTTGCCCGCGCGAAATGCCGTAATCCAGCATCCTTACGCCAAATTCTCAGCTTTAATCGGCAACCGCCTCACCGACTTTCCCGTTGCCGCTAGAATGGCGTTGCACACCGCCGGCGCGATAGGAGGCGTGCCTGGCTCGCCAATACCGCCCGGACCATCCTTGCTCTCGACGATGTGCACTTCCACGATCGGCGCCTCATTCATCCGCACCATGTCGTAATCGTTAAAGTTGGCTTGCTCTACGCGCCCATTGGCAAGCGTGATTTCGCCCTTCAACGCTGCCGTCAGGCCATAGATAATTCCGCCCTCAATCTGTGCCCGAATCGTTTCCGGATTCACGTAACGCCCGCAATCCACCGCCGCGACTACCTTGTGCACCTTCAGCGTCCCGGCCTTGCGGTCTAGGCTGATTTCCGCCACTTCCGCCACAAAGCTCCCAAAGGACTCCACCACCGCAATGCCCCGGTAGCGCCCTGGGGCCAGCGGTTTCCGCCACCCCGCTTTTTCCGCGGCAAGATTCAATACCCCCAGCGGTCGTGGCTCTTTCGCCAGCATTTCCCGCCGGAACTCCAGGGGATCCTTCCCGGCAGCCTTTGCCATTTCATCCACGAAGCATTCCGCAATGTACCCGTTGTGAGAGTTCCCCACCGAACGCCAGAATCCCACCGGCACACCTGGCTCCGTCATCACGTACTCCACCAGGAAGTTCGGAACTTCATACTTCAGCGTCGCCAAACCCTCCACCGAGGTTTCATCGATGCCATTCTTCACCGATCCCGGAAAGAATCTCGACATGATCGACGGACCCACAACCCGGCTCCGCCACGCCACGGGTTTTCCCGAACCGTCGAGCCCTGCCGTCAATCGCACCATTACGGACGGACGGTAATAGTCCGCCTGCATATCATCCTCACGCGACCACGTCACCTGCACGGGCGCGTTCATCGCTTTCGAAAGCTGCACCGCTTCGGCGATAAAGTCCTGCTCCGCGCGCCGTCCAAATCCGCCGCCCAGGTACGTCGTATGCACATTTACCTGTTCGGGCTTCAGGCCCGTAATCTTTGCCCCTGTCAGCTGCGAAAAAGTCTGAAACTGGGTCGGAGCCCAGATATCGCAGCCATCCGCCCGCACGTTCGCTGTACAGTTCATTGGTTCCATCGTCGCATGTGCCAGAAAAGGCACTTCGTAGATGGCGTCCACTTTCTTGGCCGCGTTGGCAAGAACGCCGTCCGCGTCGCCTTCCTTCCGCGCGATCGCCCCGGTTTGCTCCAGGCGTTCCCGATACAGCTTCCGGATCGTATCGCTCGAATTCTTCGCGTTCGTGCCCTCATCCCAAGCAACTTCCAGTGCCCGCCGGCCTTCCATGGCGGACCAGGTGTTATCCGCCACCACGGCCACGCCCGTGGAGACCTGCACCACGTCTTTTACCCCAGCTACTGCCTTCGCCTTGCTCGCATCGAAACTCTTCACCTTGCCACCAAACACGGGGCAGCGAGCGACTACCGCGTGCAACATCCTCGGCTCCCGCACGTCAATCCCAAACTCCGCACTGCCATCCACCTTCACCGTCGAATCGATCCGTTTTGTCGCCTTTCCAACAAATTTGTAATCCTTCGCTTCTTTGCGCTGGGGATTCACCGGCACAGGCAACATTGCCGCTTCTTCCACGAGTTCACCATATCCAATTCTCTTGCCCGTGGACTTATTTACCACACCGCTATCTTCCGCTTTGCAGCGGTCAACGCCGATTCCCCATCGCTTTGCTGCCGTCGCCACAAGCATTTCCCTCGCTGCCGCTCCCGCTTTTGCCAGCGGCTCCCACGACCCGCGCACGCTGCAGCTTCCGCCCGTTCCCTGTAATCCGAAGATAGGGTTCAAATACTGCGGCGCCGCCGGCGCAAATTCCGTCCGGACCTTCTTCCAATCGAGGTCCAGTTCCTCCGCGAGGATCATCGACAAAGCCGTCGAAATTCCTTGCCCCATCTCCGATTTGTCGATTAGCAGTGTCACCGAATCGTCCGGCGCAATCTGCACCCACGCATTGATGGGCGCCCCTTCTTTCGGCGGAGTTCCCGCCAGCGCCTCATATTTTCCTGGCAAATAGAAACCAATGACCAGTCCCGCAGTGCCCGCCGCTCCCTTTTTCAGAAATTCACGGCGGTTTACCGCTTCTGTTGTCGGCATGCTCTCTCCTGTCAGGCTAAATCCTTGGTACGAATGGGCAACCTTCGAATCCGTTTACCTGTCAGCGCAAACAGCGCGTTGCATACCGCTGGTGCAATCACAGGCAATCCTGGCTCGCCAATCCCCGTCGGCTCTTCCGTACTCGGAATCACGTAGACCTCAATCTTCGGTGTGTCCGCCATGCGCGGCATGGCATAGTCGTTGAAATTCGATTGTTCCACTTGGCCGCCCTGAATGGTAATGGCGTCAAACAGCGCGGCCGAAAGGCCATAAATCGCCGCGCTTTCCACTTGGGCCCGCACGCCATCTGGATTCACCGGTCGCCCACAATCCACCGCATAAACCAACCGGTGCACTCTCACCGCTTTGTCGGCGACGCTCACTTCCGCCACGCATGCCGTGTAGGATTCAAACGAGTAGTAACCCGCAATACCGCGCGCGGTGCCCTTCGCTAAGGGTGAACCCCATGCGGCTCTCTCCGCGGCCAGCTTTAGAACTCCCTTGAGCCGCGCCGTTTTCAGCGGTTTTCCCTCTTTCGGATTCGTAAAGTCGGGAATCGTCCGGTCGTCGCCGATTTGCCGCAGCCTGAACTCCAGCGGGTCCACGCCCGCCAGGGCGGCCAGCTCGTCTGCGAAACTCTCCACCACAAAGCCGCTCGACGAATGCTCCACTGACCGCCACCACGCCCGCGGCACACCGGACTTCGCCAGTATGTACTCGACGCGATAATTCGCCGCCTGATAAGGAATGAACGCCGCAGTTCCAAACTCTCCTGGTCCCGCCGTCTCCTCGCCCTTCTCGTCCCACATCGCCGCAATCGCCGTGGACGTCTGGAAATGTTTCCACGCCGCCACTTTGCCGTCGCCGTCTATCGCTCCCGAAAGCTTGTGGTATGAAGCAGGACGATAAAAATCGTGCTGCATATCGTCTTCCCGCGTCCACAGCACCATCACAGGCTTCCCAACCGCTTTCGCCACCTGTGCCGCTTCCATGGCGAAGTCCGCCTGGTAGCGGCGTCCAAATCCTCCGCCCATCAACGTCGTGTGTACAACTACAGATTCACGCGGCAGCCCCGAAACACGGGCGATCACATCCTGCGCCCACTGTGGCGCCTGCGTGGGAACCCATGCCTCCGCCCCGTCCGTCCGGATGTGCACCGTGCAATTCATGGGTTCCATCGATGCATGAGGAGCAAATGGAAGTTCGTAGGCTGCATCAATCTTCTTTACCGATTTAGCCAGTACGGCATCGGCATCGCCGTCGCTGCGCAGCGTTTTTCCGGGCCTCGTTGCATTTTCCAGGAACTGCTTATGAAGAGTTTCGGTGGATTCGCATGCGTGCGGCCCCTCGTCCCAGACAATCTTCAGCGCGTTCCTACCCTGCATCGCGGCCCATGAACTATCGGCAAGCACAACCACGCCCCCTGCCGTGAACGCTCCCCTCGCGACGGGTTCGATCGTAATTACATCGCGGATGCCTGCCATCCTCTTGGCCTCCGTCGCGTCGAACGACTTCACTTTTCCCCCGAACACAGGGCATCGCGCTATAACCGCGTACAGCATCCCCGGTACGCGCACGTCGATCCCAAATTTCGCGTTGCCGGTCGCCTTGGCTTTGGCATCCGTCCTCTGCCGGTCGTGGCCAACGATTGTGAAATCCTGCGGGTTCTTCAGGGGCACCGTATTCAGGTCAGGGATCGGCAATTTCCTCGCTTGGTCGACGAGTTCTCCATAGGTAAGGAAGTTCTTTCGTGCCCCATGCAGAATTCCGCCGTCCTGTGCCACGCATGTGTCTCGGTTCACGTTCCACTGTGCTGCTGCCGCGGTGATCAGCATCTCCCGGGCTGCTGCTCCCGCCCTTCTCAAGGGAAGCCAGGAACCGGCTACGCTTCCGCTTCCGCCCGTCCCAAGATCGTAGGTCTTCGGATTCGTCGCCGCCTGCTCGATTCCCACTCGCTTCCAGTCCACGCACAATTCCTCAGCAAGAATCATGGGTAGGGAAGTGATCACTCCTTGACCCATCTCGGACTTGGCGAGAATTAGCGTCACATGATTATCCGGTGTGATGCGCACCCACGTGTCGAACGGATTCACCGCCGGTTTTTCCTGCTCTGCCGCGGGATCGGTGCCCGCGCGCGTGTCCAAATGAAAACCGATGAGCAAAACTGCGCCCGTTGCAGCGCTGCTCTTCAAAAATTCACGGCGATCGAGAGAGAAAGTCTGAGCCATGACAATCCTCGCAGTCTGCGGCGGTCGCACGGACGCGTTCTCAGAAGGGAGGTTACTTAGCGGCTTGCAGCGTAGCTGCTCGATGAATTGCCTTGCGGATGCGCTGGTAGGTGCCGCAGCGGCAGATATTCCCGCTCATGGCATCGTCGATGTCTGCATCGGAAGGGTTTGGTTTCTTCGCCAATAGGGCCACTGCGCTCATAATCTGTCCGGATTGACAGTAGCCGCACTGCGGCACATCTTCCTCTATCCACGCGCGTTGAACCGGATGCGAGGCGTCGCTCGAAAGGCCTTCAATGGTCGTGATCTTCTTTCCCGCCACGCCGGAAATCGGCGTAATGCACGAACGCGTGGCCTCGCCGTTGATATGTACCGTGCAGGCCCCGCATAGCGCCATCCCGCAGCCAAACTTCGTTCCCGTCATGTTCAACGTGTCGCGAAGCACCCACAATAGCGGCATCTGGGGATCGACTTCGACTGTGGTGGATTTTCCGTTCAGTGTGAATGTGACGGGCATAGCAGCCTCCCTCAGGGATGGGAAATTATCCTACACCATCTCCCCCTATAGATGGAAATCTGCGAAAAACCAGCCAGTATAGTTGCCTTCTTCGTATGGCTGCTTGTGTAGTGTCGAGTCTTTAGGCCTGTGCCATTTCTTCTCTTCGTAGGGACGTTTCCGCTTGTCCTGACAAAGGAAGAGGGCTGAGCCGCCGCGCTCCTGGCTGATAACCACAGACCGCTCGGCCTAAGCTCCCGGAGCGCTGCCACAACCCCTCCTGAACTGCTACCATTACCATGCTCCCGGGGACCCTGTGGGGCTCTCCGCGCTCGGGTGATGTACCTAGCGAGGAAGTGCGCGTGGATTCGACCCGCAATCTGGTTCTTTCTCTGTTCCGCGCCCAAGAGCGCGGGAATCGTTCGCTCCTCGCCATGGCCAGCCTTCTCGAGGACTTCACTCGCGCGGGCACTCTTCATGCCAGGCTGGATTCGCTGGTTGCCTTCTACTCTTGGGTGCGGCGCAGCGACGACCGCCTTCCCGAACTTCGCCCCCCCACAGAAGCGTTCGCCAACACTGGTCCGGAGTGGCGGCGGGAGCGCGTCTGGCTTTCCGTCCTGGAATCCTCTTCCGTACTCCGCGATCGCTACAACGCTGGCATTGCCTCCATTCTAGATGAGACGGATGCCGTTTCTCTTTTTGCTCAAGCAGGCCTTCCCACGGACCGCGGCCTCATATCCGAAACCTTCGATCGCTTCTTTCGAATCGTTCTTCCCGCTCCCCGCGAAGAAAACGACCTGGCCAAACTTCTTCTCAGATTGTTCCCTACGCAAAGAGACGTGGACCGTTTTTTCAGCCGATCCCAGGATGAACTGAAGGAGTTGGCGGCGCAGGTTGCCCCGGTTGAGATTCCGGAAGCCTGGGAAAGGCCGGTCGCCGCCTTACGGGATGCATTTTATCTCCTCGCCGCGCGGGTCCAGGGCCTCGGCCTGTCCGAAAATTTGCGCATCCGTGGCCAGGGTGGACCCGTGAAGCAATCGGCGTTTCATCGCTTGATGCGCACTTCGGACGCCCTGCTCGAAGCGCTTCGAGAAAAGGAGAGCATCCCGCAGACGGCTCAGAACTGGAAGTCGGCCGTGACGGATTGCCGCGCCGAACTGCAAGCCATCGTCACACATCTTGACGCAAGCGGTGTGAATCTCGACATCGTCTATGCCATGGACGTGATTGAACAGAGTTTAAAGCGCATGGAGCTCATCTCGGGTGTTCTCATCGCGCCGCCGGGGCCGGCCAAGATGGTCACCGCGATTCGGCTTTTGCGCGACGTAATCCGTGGACGGGTGGAAGACCGCAGTCTGACGGGTCTGGTGCGAAGCAACTTTCGTCTCTTGGCCAAGAAGATTGTGGAGTGGGCCGGAAAGACCGGCGAACACTACGTCACGAACAATCGGGAAGAGTATCGCCAGATGTGGTATGCCGCTCTCGGTGGGGGCCTCCTCACCGTCGGCACCGCCGCCATCAAATTAATGGTTACCCACCGTGGCTGGCCGCCTTTCGTGGAAGGTTTTCTCGCGGGGCTCAACTATGCCGTCAGCTTCGTCCTGATGCACATCTTTCATCTCGCTCTCGCCACTAAGCAGCCTTCCATGACCGGCGCGGCTCTGGCCAGCATCGTTCACCGCTGCCAGGACAGTTCAAAGAGCGATGAACTGGTCACATTCGTTCAGCGCATTGTTCGCTCACAACTCGCCGCCGCTTTCGGCAACATCATCGCCGTCGGAGCAGGAGCAGTCGTTTTCAGCATTCTCTGGAAGTGGATTTTCGGGCAGCCGTTTCTCAACGTGGAGACCGCCGATTATGCCGTCAAATCGATGAATCCGATGCACAGCGGCACAATCTTCTACGCCGTTTTGACCGGTGTCATTCTCTGGCTTTCGAGTTTGGCGGGTGGTTGGATCGAAAACTGGGCCGTCTACCATCAACTGCCTCGGGCCATAGCGGAACATCGCCTGGGCTCTTCCTTCAAGCCGGACACGGTTCAGAAGTTTTCCGAGTCGTTTGCGCGGAACATCGCTCCCTGGGGAGGCTCCATCGTTCTCGGTTTCATGCTGGGCATGACGCCATCCATCGGTAATTTCTTCGGTCTCCCCCTGGACGTGCGTCACGTCACTCTTTCCACCGGAACTCTGTCTTTGGGAATTACTGCACGCGGTCTGGAAGTGCTCGGCAGCGGCGCGCTCATTTGGGCCGGGCTGGGAATCGCTGTAACCTTCGTCATGAATCTCGGCGTCAGCTTCTATTTGGCGCTACGACTCGCACTTCGTGCCCAGGATATTTCGCCAAGCGACAGTCGCGAAATTTGGCGCACCCTTTGGCGTCGCTTCTGGGCGAATCCACGCAGTTTCTTCTTCCCTCCGGCCCCTGATCCCGTTCCTGCCACCGAAACCTACACCTCGCGTGGCCTGTCATCCTGACAATCCCAGGCAATCGCTGTTGTGGGGCCCGCATTCCGGATCGCAACCTATAAATCCATCGCCAACGCGTGCTGCCTATTTTTTCTGTGGTGAGAATGCCTCACGCCACCGGCGTCGCCGGCTCCGGCGTTGGCCGGGGCGGCTCATGCTCCACGCCCCTCCACCCCACAGCCCGCCCGCTCACCGCCTCTTTCACCGATCGGAACAGCACGATATACATCAACTGCCGGTAGTAAAACCGCTGCAGAAGCACAGGAATCAACAACGTCCAATCTTCATGCCGCTCCAGAGCGAACGCGATCACACAGGTCAGCACGTCGATAATCAAAAATCCAAGGAAGAACACGACGGACCGCTGCACATCCGCCGTCGTCCAAAGCTGCGGGATCTGCGTAATGTGCAATTGCGCCAGGCCCCACAACACGATGCTTCCCAGGAACAACAAATCCAGCAGCGGCGAAACCAGCGGCAACACAATTTGAAAGATGAATATATTCGGCAGAGCAATCCACCCCAGCGTCCCATACTTCCACTGGAACAACGTGCTGCTGTGCTTCCAGAACGACTGCAACGTCCCGAACGTCCACCGGAACCTTTGCCGGATCAGCGCACTCGGCGTTTCCGGTGCTTCCGTCCACGCCAGCGCCTCTTCGTCATACGTGACGCGCCAGCCCAGCCTCCGGATCGCAATCGTCAGGTCCGCGTCCTCCGCCACTGTGTCCGCCGTAATTCCGCCGGCATCTTCGATTGCCTTCTTGCGCCACGCGCCCAGCGCCCCGGGCACCACTGTGATGCAGTTCAGCAAATCAAACGCGCGCTTCTCCATGTTTTGGCTGGTTACGTACTCCAGCGCCTGCCAGCGCGTCAGCCACCGGGAACGGTTCCCAACCTTCACGTTTCCTGCCACCGCCCCCACGGTTGCGTCGGAAAAATGCCGCAGCAGTTTACGGATCGCGTCGGACTCCACTTCTGTGTCCGCATCGATCGTCACCACAATTTCCGTCTGCGCCTGAGACAGCGCGTTGTTTAGTGCCGCGGCCTTCCCGCGATTCACCTGATGGATGATCTGCACCGCTTCATTCCTGCCGAAATTGCTCTGCAGCAACTCGAGTGTTCTATCCGAGGAACCGTCGTCCACTACGATCACGTGAATGTCTTTCAGGTCAGAGAGCAGCACGGAACTGACCGTCTGCACGATCACCGATTCTTCATTGTGCGCTGGAATCAGCACCGTCACCGCCGGCGGCAGATCCGCCAATTTCGCGTGGTCGGGCCTCAGTTTCTCGATGATTGCCAGGATGCCGATAATCAGCGCTCGGCCGCTGACCAGCACAATCCCCAAAATAAAGACCGTTGCGATCGCGAAGCGGCACCACTGAAAAATTCCGAAGATAACTCCGTCCGCCCGCGCCACCATCCGCTCGCGAAGCGTCAACGGCACCATTACGCTGGCCCGTTGCTGCCCTAGCAGGTCTGAAACCGACGTCAGTTCATAGCCTTTCGCGCGAAGCCCGTCAATAATCAGGGGCAGCGCCTCTACCGTCTGCTCGCGCTCCCCGCCGCCGTCGTGCAGCAGCACGATATTGCCTTTGTCTGCCTGGCGCAGCACATCCTCCGCAATCTCTTTCGCCGGCCGCTGCGGCTTGTTCCCATCCACACGCCAATCGTCCGGATCGACTCTCTGCCCGACGATGATGTAGCCCAGATCCTGTGGATATGGCAGTTGCGCCACTTCCTCGGCGTACTCTGGCTGGTGATCGATGCCATACGGCGGTCGGAACAGAATCGACTTCACACCGAGCGTGCTCTCGATCAAACGCTGCGTCAGATTCAGCTCCCACTTCAGCTGCGTGCGCGAAATCTCGTCAAACTGCGGGTGCGTGAACGTGTGATTGCCGATTTCGTGCCCTTCGTTGTACTCGCGCTTCAAGATGTCCGGCGATTGGTTCGCTTGTTCGCCCACCACAAAAAACACCGCCGGCGCATGCTTCTCTTTCAAAATGTCCAGAATTCTTGGTGTCCACCGCCGGTCCGGGCCATCGTCAAACGAAATCACGATCTTGTTTTTCGCCGCCCCGATCTGGTCAATGTCATACGACAGCGGAATCGCATCGTATTTCTCGCTCATGATCAGGTCGCTGATGTTGTCGTATGTGAACGACCGTCGCCCCGGCTTAGGCACGTCGATGATCCGCCAGATGTCCCCTTCGCCTTCCAGGATCAAGTCCGGCCCCGGCGGCAGATCTTTCAATTTGTCCCGGGTGGCGTCGTCGGCATTCACCGCATCCCAGATCGGCCAGATCGACGTATCCGCAGAGCCCAGCCGCCACAGCGCCGTGCCCTGCACTCCCAGCCGCTCGCACGCTCTCAGTTCGTTGTACGCCGTGACCGCATCCACAAACCACACCTGATGCGTGTGATTCTGTTCGTCCACATATGAATAATGCGGGTTCAGCGACGCCGAGTCGAAGTCGATGTCCGCTTCCGATTCGTGCGCATGCAGCAGCGCTTCCTGTACGCTGAACTCTTCTCCGCGCCGTTCTTCTTTCTTCGCAGACTCGGTCCAGTCATACGCATAGTTCGCGATGCCCACAACAATCTTCTGTGCCGGAACCACGTCGCGAATCTGCCGCAAATTCTCCATGAACCAATCCTGCGCGGCGATCGGCCCCGGTGGCGAAGTCAGCCAGTGCTGGTCGTAATTCATGAGGATGATGGCGTCTGTCTCCCGGCCGAAAAAGGCGTAGTCATAATCGTCATCACGGGCCGGCAACGCGATCATCAGCTTCAGGTTTGCGGTATGCAGTCCTTGCGCCAGCTCCGCGATGAACTGCCGGAAATTCGGCTGGCTCTTCAGCGGCACTTCTTCGAAATCCACCACGATGCCAGACTGGTGCGCTTCCACCGCATACTGAACCACGTCCCGCACGAGATGCTGGCGCGCCTGCGGACTCGCCATCATCCCTTCCATCTCTTTAACCTTCCACACCGCGCCGTCGTAGTTG
>Ga0187772_10000569_pt1 | contig 16597 bp, 15 predicted proteins | sample 0116_SJ02_MP15_2_FD_133137 | JGI IMG/M metagenome (GOLD analysis project Ga0187772, IMG submission 133137) | Tropical peat soil microbial communities from peatlands in Department of Meta, Colombia - 0116_SJ02_MP15_20_MG | ecosystem: Environmental > Terrestrial > Soil > Wetlands > Peat | place... | reverse complement strand
TTTATCATTTTTCAGAGTGAGCGTCAAATCGAACAAAAAAACCCTTCTCCCACTATTCCATAAAAGACAGTAAGGAGAAGGGTTCTAGTTTAAACGATTATCAGCGGTTGACGATTCTCGTTAAGCTCTCTGGCTCACGTTTCGCTTCGAGGCCTTTAAAGGGTTCAATTTGAAATTATCTTCTTTAACTTCCTTCTTGACATGAGTGGCAAAATTGCAGGGTCCTTTTGCCCATTTAACGGTGGGCTCACAATAGGTCTTGCAATAGGAACCTACTTCGTAAGTGACCACTCGGTCACATCCCTTGCAGGACTCCACGACGGGATAACACCTCCCACCGTTGTAGGAACAGCCTGTCTTCTTCATGAAGATGCATTCTGCTCCCACTTTGACGGTTTGACAAACCATGGCGATCTCCCTCCCTTCTCATTGAATTTATTTTTTCAAAGTAGCTGAAATTACTGAGGTTTGGTTGTTTCACAAATAAGCACAAAAAAAAGAGCTACCAACTTTCGGTAACTCGATTTGGTCTCCAACCAAACGAGACTTCTTCTTTTTAATATATTTCTTCTATTTTGTCAAGAAAAAATCTTGACACGATTTATAAACTTGGTTATTCGTCAACTAATCCAGACGCCATAATTCATTTTCCTTGTTCCTGGATTTCCTCCTCTTCCGCCAGGGGAGAGGGGGATAATTAACTTATTTTCTAAGCAATCTAAGAATTTAAGGTTCGTATGCTCTTTCATCATTCATCTACTCTCCCTAAGCTGACTATAACCATCATGATTATTCATCTCTTAGCTACCTTTGCAGGTATTCCTCAACTCCTCTTTGCTTCACCTCGACTTCCCGGTGTCACCCCAGAGATGGAGAGCCCCGAATTTTGGATTAAAAAGATCAAACATCCGACGAATCTATTACTAACGCCTGAGAAGATTCAAGAGATGAACGAAGAAAATCTAAAAAGACAGGAGCTTCGTCTCTGTCGAATAAGAGATCTTAAAGAAGATTGGCGAAGGGAGGAAATTCTCTCTTTCCTAAGAGAGGATTGGGAAAATTTTGGAAGGACCGAAGAGGTGCGATATAGCAAGAACGGAGTCCCCCTTGGAGAATTTTTCTGGAATAAACTAAAAAACGACCTGAGGCAGGAGCCCACCCAAGAGACCAGCCGGATGCTTTTTGCTCTCATCGTCAAACGGACAGATATCCGTGTCTTCCCCACGGACGAACCTTCCTTGAGTGGACCGAACCAATACGAGTTCGATCGATTTCAGCATTCCTCCATCTCCCCTGGGTCTCCGGTGGGTATCTATCGTTTCAGTCAAGATAAAAAGTGGGGCTATGTCCAGACCCAATTTATCCGCGGATGGATACGGACGCATGCCCTGGCCATCGCAAAAGAGAGAAAGGACGTCGTGGATTATGGAGAAGCCGGGGACCGATTGATCATCACGGGAAATGCCATCACTGTCTTCGGTGATTCCTCTTTTCGACAGCCGGCCTTTACTGCCCAGATGGGAGATTCTTTCCCTCTCCTCTATAGTCCTGGCCGAACCAAAGAACCTCAGCCGTTCTACGTCATCCATATCCCATGGAGAGAGGACAACGGGGAACTCAGTTTTCGGAAAGGATACATCCGGTCGGAGGAGGATGTCCGTCAAGGTTTCCTGCCCTATACTCAAGAAAACGTTGCCCGCCAAGCCTTCAAAATGCTCAGCCACCCTTACGGTTGGGGAGATAGGCTCGGTGGCAGGGACTGTTCCCGGTTCATCATGGACCTCTTCAGGACCTTCGGTATTCTGATGCCCCGAAACTCGAAAGAACAGGCAATGGTTGGTAAGGATCTGGGTTCAGCAGAGGGGAAACCTACCAACGAAAAAGAAAGGCTCTTAGATCAAGCTATTCCTCTGGCGACCACCCTTCGACTGCCCGGTCACATCATGCTCTATCTTGGGAAAGATAAGGGGAAGCACTATGTCATTCACAGTATCTGGGGAGTCCAGGAATCAGAAAAGGCTGGCCCAACGTTAGAAAAGATTGGAAGGACTGTCGTTTCTGACCTAAGCCTCGGGGAAAAAGGGCTCAACCGATCGTTGTTGGATCGCATCACCGATATCCGTATGATCGGATCAACCTTTTAAGTTGAATCGAGGGCGGTATCTCTCTGAAACGATGCGGAATTTAAAGAGGTTGAACAGGATAAAAACAATTTGAAGGCTTTAGTGACAGGAGGAACAGGATTTATTGGAAGCCATCTCGTCGAGGGGCTTCTTGATCGAGGGGTCCAGGTCCGCTGCCTCGTACGAAAAAGAAGCGATCTGAAGTGGCTTAAAGGCCTCCCCGTCGAGATCACTCTCGGGGATTGTCGTGACAAGGCTTCATTGACAGGGGCTGTGAAGGATGCCGACCGCGTCTTTCATCTCGCAGGCGTCACCAAGGCGATCCATGAGAGAACTTACTTTGAAATCAATGCCTCCGGAACAGAGAATCTGATCCGCGCCTGTCTTGAGAATAACCCGCGCCTCCAGAAGTTCGTCTATGTTTCAAGCCAGGCCGCCGCAGGGCCGTGCCGGAATGGGGACAAAAAGAGAGAGTCTGATCGATGTGAACCCGTCTCAGCTTACGGTCAGAGTAAACGAATGGGAGAAGAGTTAGCCCTTGCCCATGCTTATGAAATTCCTCTCGTTATTTTACGACCTACCGGGGTTTATGGACCCAGGGATAAGGATTTCTATACCTTATTCAAATGGGTCTCTAAGAGGATCAAACCCTGTTTTAGCGGGAAGGTCAGCCTCTGTTATGTCCAGGATGCGGTCCAAGCCATCCTGCTGGCCGCTGAGTCGCAAACAAAGAGTGGCGAAATTTTTTTTCTTTCCGATGGAATGGACTATTTTATGAGAGAGGTAGGCGACGTCTTTGCCCGGACGATGGGGGTCACCCCGCTTTCCGTTCCCATTCCGGAATGGCTCATTTTCGGAGTCGCCTCTCTCTCGGAATATCTCTCCGCCCTTTCCGGGAAGCCCCCACTGATGAGCAGGGGAATGGCGGAACAGATCTGCCAGAAAGATTGGACGTGTGACGTCACAAAGGCAAGAACCGTGCTTGGCTTCGACCCCCAATATCCGCTTTCACGGGGGGCCAGATTGACCTACCAGTGGTACAAAGATCAAAAATGGTTATAGGAGACCATCGGAATGATAGGAGAGGAACTCCGGATTGAAGAAGTAAAAAATCAACAAGACCTCATGACTTTCATTCGATTTCCCTGGGAGGTTTATCAAGGGGATCCGTATTGGGTCCCACCCCTGATCAAAGATCAGCTTCTCAAATTCGATCCCAACCATCCCTTCCGCGTCCATTCCGAGATGATCCTTTTTCTGGCCTACCGGGGAGGAAAAGTGGTAGGAAGAATTGCGGGGATCATCGATCACCACTACGTTGAGTTTCACCAGGAGAAAGTCGGTTTCTTCGGATTCTTCGAATCCATTCCTGATGCAGAAGTTGCAAGAACGCTTCTTTCAAGGATTGCGGATTGGTTGAAAGGGCATGGAATGGAGAAGATGGCCGGGCCGATGAACCCTTCCACCAATGATGAATGTGGTCTGCTCATCGAAGGATTCGACTCTTCCCCTTGCCTGATGATGCCTTATAATCCTCGTATATATCCTTCTTTGTTAGAGGGCTTTGGGCTGAGGAAGAGGATGGATCTCTATGCCTACCTGCTGGAAGAGCCGACTTTCCGGCTCGCTCGCTTGGACCGTATCACGGAGAGGTTGAGGAAAAGGGAGCCTCAACTTTATGTCCGCCCGATCCAGCTCCGCCGGTTTGACGAGGAACTGAAAATCGTTAAAGAGATTTACAACCAGGCTTGGAGCAAAAATTGGGGATTCGTTCCAATGACCGACGAAGAGATCAACCTCACGGCTAAAGAGCTGAAGCCTCTGGTCGTTTCTGAATTGATCCTCTTCGCCTACTGGGGGAAAGATCCGGTCGCTTTTTCAGTTTCCCTCCCGGACTATTATGAGGTCCTTAAACACCTGAACGGAAAGATCGGGCTTCTGGGGGCGATCAAGTTCCTTTACTATTCAAAAAAAATCCATAAGATTCGAGTGATGCTTCTGGGCGTGAAACATGACTTCCAGAAGAAAGGAGTGGAAGGGCTCCTTTATATCGAGACGTTTAAGAGGGGGAACAAGAAAGGTTATCACGAAGCAGAATGTTCATGGATTCTGGAAGAGAATATCCTGATGCAACACGGGATCGAAGCGATGGGGGGAAAACGCTACAAGACCTACCGGATTTATGAAATGCCCCTCCAATAAGAAAGTGGAAAGCAGAGGGTGGAAAGTTCTCGATTAAATCATAATAAACCACCCGCTACGTTCTACTTTCTACTCTCCTGATTCCACCATTGATAAAGGCGAGGGCCAAAGACCATACAGCCTATGGCCAGTGTTGCTCCGACCAGAAGATCGATTACATAATGGTATCTCAGGTAAATGGTGGAGGCGATGAGGGTGCAGATCACAGGGAAAAGGAGATAGAAGAGAAATCGCTCATAGCGATAGGCCAAGCATAAAACGATGAGGACGATCTGCGTATGGCCGCTGGGCATGCAGTCCCGCTTGTTATGTTCCAAGGCATTTAACGTATCTCTGACAAAATCGGTGATAAAGCTTCCTTCAAGCGGAACGGAGTAAAGATGGGTTAGGGCATAACGGGGCCCGACAGCCGGAAAGAGGATATAACCGATAAATGAAACATAGTATCCGAAAGCCAGGACGAAAATCGACCGATCCAGCTCGACCATCCGACCCTTCAAATAGAGGACGGTGATGAAAATCACCGGGATGAAATAATAGCTGATGTAAGCCAAGGACATGATATCCGTCAGCCAGGGGACGATCCAGCCCTGCACCCATAGGGTGGGTTGGACCCCGAAGATGGAAAAATCAATTTGGATCAATCGGGGGTCGATATCCGGCTGGAGGTGCTGGATCAAATCGCCGAGGGACTCATAAATCAGGACGACGAATAGGATGGGAGAAAAGTGATGGATGAATGTTCCCGTCTTTCCCGTTACCTTTCGATCCCATGATAGTTTCAGGACAAAGACGAGACCTAACAAAACCAAGTAACGGAACAGCAGGGAATGCCAGAGTGGAATACGGCCATGAAAAAAAAGCGTCAGAATGAGCAAACCGACCAGGAAGAAAAGGGTCAGCCCTTGAACAGGAGCGATTCTTTTCATTTGTGAGAAGTTTATATATATTATAGAAGAAGAAAAATCAACCCCTCACCCTCTGGCCAGGGCGAGGGGAGGAGAACGGAAATGCGATATTCGCAGTACTTGCTGCCCACATTAAAAGAGGTCCCTTCCGAAGCAGAGGTCCCAAGTCACCAGTTGATGCTTCGGGCAGGAATGATCCGGAAGATCGCCTCCGGCATCTATTCCTATCTCCCTCTTGGCCTTCGGTCCATTCGAAAAGTGGAAGCCATCATCCGCGAGGAGATGAACCGGGCCGGAGCCGTTGAGGTATTGCTTCCCTTTGTTCAGCCAGCGGAGCTCTGGCAGGAGAGCCATCGGTGGGAAGAATATGGAAGCGAGCTGGCAAGGTTCAAGGACCGACACAACAGGGAGTGTTGTCTGGGGCCCACACACGAGGAGGTCATCACGGATATTGCCCGGAAAGAAATCCGATCGTATCGCCAGATGCCGCTCAATCTCTACCAGATCCAGACGAAGTTCAGAGATGAGATTCGGCCTCGCTTCGGCGTCATGCGGGCTCGCGAATTTATCATGAAAGATGCTTACAGCTTCGATGTGGATGAAAAGGGAGTGGACGAGAGTTACCGAAAGATGATCGAGGCCTACACGCGCATCTTTACGCGATGCGGTTTAAAGTTCAAAGCGGTGGAAGCGGAGACCGGTCTGATCGGAGGAAAATTCTCTCACGAATTTATGGTTCTGGCTGAAACCGGAGAGGAGACCATTGTCAGTTGTACACATTGTTCCTATGCGGCCAATATTGAAAGAGCGGAATTTCGAAGACAAGCTAAAGAGGGGCAAACCCATGATAAAGGATCTCAGAAGCCTCTCCAGAAAGTGTTAACGCCCGAGAAGCGAACCGTGGAAGAGGTCACCCAGTTTCTCAACGTCCTACCAAAGGATTTGGTAAAAACCCTCATCTTCGAGAGTGATAAAGGATGTGTCGCAGCCCTGGTCCGCGGAGACCATGAGATCAGCGAGAAGAAGCTGAAAGAGGTATGGGGCTCGGAAAACACCCAACTGGCCGGCGAGGAGACGGTGGAAGAGATCACCCATGCTCCCAAAGGGTTCGCCGGGCCCATCGGTCTCTCTGTCCCTATTCTGGCCGACCTTGACATCCGGGAGATCGTCAATTTTGTCACCGGAGCCAACGAAAAGGATGCCCACCTCATGTATGTGAATGCGGCCCGGGATTTTCAGGTCTCTCAATTTGTGGATATCCGAAAATTTGCTCCCGGAGACCTGTGCCCTCTTTGCGGGAAAGAGACCAGGATGGACAAGGGAATTGAGGTCGGTCACACCTTCAAGCTGGGGACCAAATACAGTAAGGCCATGGGGGCCACTTTCTTGGATGAGCAGGGAAAGGAAAGAGACATTGTCATGGGGTGCTACGGGATCGGCGTGGGCAGAACGGTCGCTGCCGCCATCGAACAATCCTACGATCGGAATGGAATGATTTTCCCCATGCCGATCGCTCCTTTTCAGGTTCTCATCCTCCCGGTCAATATCAACGTCGCCCTGCTGAGGGAGACGGCAAACCAACTTTATCAAACCTTTTCTGAGAATGGGATAGAGGTTTTATACGACGATCGCGAAGAAACCCCGGGAGTAAAATTCAAAGACGCGGATCTCATTGGGATTCCGTTGAGAGTGACCTTAGGAGAAAAGAACTTGAAAAATGGGCTGGCGGAAATCAAGAAGAGAAAGACCGGAGAAATCCTGCTGGTGAAGAAAGAAGAGGTCCTGTCGAAGATCAGAGAGATGATTGATCGGGAGATGGGGGGATAGATCAATTTCAAATTGCAGATTGCAAACTGGAAATCCTGGGTTCGAAGCTCTATCAAAGAGATGGGGTTTCCGGTGGAATAAATCCGAACCTCTCGCGAATGGCCCGCAGAAAACGGGGGCGATAGATCAACTCGAATGTCTCTTCTTTTCCAGGGAAAAGGCCGCACGCTGCCCGTTTCACATTTTCGACAAGCTCCTGCGCTTCTTCAAGTAACATATCATCTTGCTGGATCGACAAGATAGAAAAATCAATTAAGAACCGCAGATAACGAAGCTTTCGGTTCTCCTCTCTGATTTCTTGCTGATTTATTTCCATTTTCTTGCAAAATTCCCACCTTTCTTTCTTAGGTTCTTGCGGGTATTGTATCCCTCTTTTGTAACCCCCTTCTATTCCCCCCTTAATTTAAGGGGGGGATGAAGGGGGGTTAGGGAAGTGAAAAAGCCCTTCACTTTTTTATATAACAGGCGACCATATTCTAGTAAAGGTCCTCAGCCAAAAATGGACAGGGCTGGGTCGGGGAATTCTATATCTTGTCCAATCCTCTTTTGAAATCTGTGTAATCAGAAGGCTCTGAAAAAGACTTTAGGGATTCTTCAGAGGCCTCATAAATTATTCGTTGACAGCCCATGGGAACATTTATATGATAGGTACAAAACATATGGAATATTAAATCATGGCCGGCGATCCCAAAGATAAGATCATCTTTGCTCTCGATGTAGAACACTTCACAGAGGCCCAACGTTGGGTGAAGCTCCTGAAGGATCATGTGGGGATTTTTAAGGTAGGGAAGCAGCTCTTCACCCACGCCGGGCCAAAGGTTATTGACATGGTCCTCCAGAAGGGGCAGAAGGTCTTTCTCGACCTGAAGTACCACGATATTCCCAATACCGTGGCCAAGGCAGGTCAGGAAGCTACCAAACTGAATGTGGCCATGTTCAACCTCCACGCCCTGGGAGGATTCGAAATGATGAAAAAGACCGTCGAAGCCTCTAAGGCGACGGCTAAGAGTCTTGGCACTCCAAAGCCTCTGATCCTGGCCGTGACCATCCTCACCAGCATGGATGAAAACGCTTTAAAGGAGGTGGGAGTTCAAGGTTCGATTCTGGAAGAGGTGGGACGTCTTGCCTCCTTAGCTTCTAAGGCCGGGGTGGATGGAGTCATTGCTTCCCCACAAGAAATCGGGATCATTCGGGAGAGATGCGGAGAGAAATTTCTGATTGTCACCCCGGGCATCCGTGCTCCTTCCGATAAAAAAGACGACCAAAAGAGAACCCTGACGCCGAGAGAGGCGATCTCTGCGGGGGCAAACTATCTTGTCATCGGTCGACCCATCAAAGAGGCGAAAGATCCCCTCGAAGCGGTCCAGAAAATTATCGAAGATATCTCATAAGTGACAGCCCCCTCACCCCATCCCTCTCCCCGATGGGGAGAGGGGAGGGTGAGGGGCGATGGTGCAAATCATTTACGGAATTCATCCTGTCCAGGAGGCATTAAAATCCCCTCACGCCCAAATTGAAAAGCTCCTGGTCGGCACTCGAACCCCCAATCCTCCACTTCAATCGATCCTCGGTTTAGCCGATAAAATGAAAATCCCTGTGACGTTTACGACCAAGGAATCCCTCGGAGGATTGACGAAGGGTGCCGTTCATCAGAATATCGTGGGTTTTGTTAAAGAAACTCCGTACACCGATCTTGGCGAAATTTTCTCCGTTTGGAAGAAGGAAGGCGCAAAATCACTCTTTCTCATCCTCGACGGGATCCAGGATCCACAAAATTTTGGATCCCTCATCCGGACCGCTCTCGGATGTGGAGTCCACGGGATCATCATTCCGAAAGACAGGTCCGTTGGAATCACCTCGGGGGTGGTCAAGGCCTCTGCCGGTGCGGCTGCGCATTTGTCGATTGCCAGAGTCGTCAATATTGCCGCCACCATCGATCTCTTAAAAAAGGAGGGGATCTGGGTCTATGGCGCTTCAGGGGAGGCTAAGGATTTGATTTATCAACTCGACCTCACCATGGATCTGGCCATCGTGATCGGTGCAGAAGGAAAAGGAATCAGACCCCTGGTGAAGAAAAAGTGTGATAGACTCTTTTCCATTCCCATGAAAGGCCCTCTCTCCTCCTTCAACGCTTCGGTATCGGGGGGGATGATCCTTTACGAAGTCATGCGTCAACGTTCTGCAAAACGGACTGTGAACGATGAACCATGAACTATGAACAAAAAGCCTTTAGGTCTATCGTTCATCGTTTAACGTTCATTGTTCTAAATAGGTAGATGCAATGATCACCATTCAGAGGCCAGGTCAGAGCAATTTAGAGATCGAATTTATCCTCATCGACTTTGAGGGTACCCTGGCCTCAGATCGCCGGGTTCACCCCAAAGCAAAGGACAAGATCAACCTCCTTTCCAAACGAACGAAAATCTACATCCTGACAAAAGAAGAAAAGGAACGGGTGGAAGAAGTTTTGAAGAAAGTCAAAGCAGAGACCGTCTATCTGACCGGAGGAGAATCTTCCCAAAAAAAATTGGAATTATTGCGTCAATTGGGGCCGGCCAGGACCGTTGTCATAGGAAATGGAATAGACGACATCTCCATGATCGAGGAGGCTGGTCTGGGCGTCTGTATCTTAGGTAAAGAAGGAACCTCTTCAGAAGCGATGAAGAAGGCGGATGTGGTTTTTATGAATATTCTCGATGCGCTCGACTTTCTACTAAAACCTCTTCGCCAAAAAGCCAGCTTGGGTAAATAAGGGGGGCAAGGGGTCAAGTGAACTTCTAAACGGCTAAAATATTGATCAGTAAACACTCGAACCCTTGACCTCTCGAATCTTTGAACCCTTCGGGAAAACAATGTTCCCTTACTACTTCATCCGATTCAGCGGTCCTTTGCTTCTCATTCTGGTAGGACTAAAAATCCTTTCAGGCTATGTCCTAGTCGGGAGGATTCAGGGAGCCTCGTGGCTTTCAAATCTCCATCTCAACAGAGCCCTTGACCTTCTCCTCCTTTTTGTTTTTATCTTCCATGCCCTATACGGACTTCGACTCTTTCTGATCGACTTGGGAATGGTGAAAAAGGAAAAAATACTGTTCTGGGCTTCCACCATTATAAGCGCCGGATTATTAGTTTTATCTTATGCCTATTTTTTTTAAGCATTCCTTAACCCTCTCTATTTCCATCTTAAACTGAGGGGGATCAAAGGAACCCCTCCCTACTCCCCCCTTAAGGTAACGGGGGATGAAGGGGGTTAAGGGGAGGTAACCCACGAAAAATGGAAGTTCTCTTTCATGATATTCTCATCATCGGTGGAGGGCTGGCGGGGCTGAGAGCGGCCATCGAAGCCAAAAAGTCGGGCCGGGATGTGGCGATTCTTTCTAAAGTCCATCCTCTGAGATCCCACTCTGTGGCAGCTCAAGGTGGAATCAACGCCGCCTTGGGAAATGTACCGGGTCCTGCCAAAGATACCTGGGAAAACCACGCTTTTGATACGATTAAAGGAAGCGACTATTTAGCTGATCAAGATGCTGTCCAGGTCATGTGTCGGGAGGCCATGGAGCGCGTGATCGACATGGAACACTGGGGAACTCTTTTCTCCCGTACCGAAGACGGGAAGATCGCCCAGAGGCCTTTCGGTGGCGCTGGCTTCCCACGGGCATGCTATGCAGCGGATCGGACGGGTCACAACCTCCTGCACACTCTCTATGAACAAGTGGTCGGCCTCCAAATTCCCGTCTATGAGGAGTGGTATGCCCTTTCTCTTATTGTAGGGGAAGGAAGATGTGTGGGTGTCCTCTGCCTCCATTTCTTCGAAGGAAGGGTTATCCTGGTTCAGGCTAAGGCTGTAATCCTTGCAACAGGAGGCTATGGTCGAATCTATCTCAGGTCCACCAACGCCGTGATCAACACCGGAAGCGGCAGCTTCTTAGCTTACCAGGCGGGCGTCCCTCTTGAGGATATGGAGTTTGTCCAATTCCACCCTACCAGCCTTTATGGAACGAATATCTTGATTACGGAAGGAGCAAGAGGGGAAGGAGGGTATCTGATCAATGCCAAAGGCGAACGATTCATGGAACGACATGCCCCTCATCTGATGGAGCTCGGTCCCCGGGATATTGTTGCCAGGGGGACTCAGACGGAGATCGATCAGGGACGCGGTTTTGAAGAGGGATATGTACACCTCGATCTTCGACATTTGGGAAGAGAGAAAATCATGGATCGCCTCCCAGGCATTCGCCAGATCGCTATGGACTTTGCAGGAGTGGACCCGGTTTTGGAGCCAATCCCTATTCAGCCCGCCCAACATTATTCCATGGGAGGAATTCCAACAAATGCAGATGGCGAGACAGAACTTCCCGGCCTGTTTGCAGCCGGCGAATGTGCCTGTGTGAGCGTCCACGGCGCTAATCGCTTAGGCGGAAACTCTCTTTTAGAAACACTGGTCTTCGGAGAGCGGGCCGGGAGGAGAGCTGCCGAGCAAGCGAAGGAAGAAAAAGGGATCTCCTATAAGACAGTCTTCCAGGAGCGCCTGAGGGCATTTCAATCCGGACTTGAAGGAATCTTTGAACAGAAGGTTGAAGAGCCAAGCTCTCTCATACGCGATGAGATGAGGGCTTTAATGACTTCCCGGGTTGGGATCTTCCGAGAGGAATCTGGTATGGTCGCGGCAAAAGAGAAGCTACAAGAGTTGAAAAAAAGATTTCTAAAGACCGGCCTCAAGCAGAAAAGCCTTGCCTTCAACAACGAGTTCGTTCAACATTGGGAGCTGGAGGGAATGCTCCATCTGGCAGAGGCAATTGCGGAGGGGGCCTTGGCGAGAAAGGAAAGTCGTGGCTCCCATTTCAGGGTGGATTATCCGAAACGGGACGATGAGCATTGGCTTCACCATACCTTGGCCTACAAAACAGCAGAAGGAGTGAGGCTGGGTTATAAAAAGGTATCCATCACCTCGTATCCACCCAAAGAAAGAACGTATTAGAGGAGTTTAGAGTTTAGAGTTCAAGGCAAAGAACCAATGAAGTCCAATCTTCTGACATTGAGAATCAAACGCTTTAATAAAGACAAGGATCCGCCTGGGTGGATCGAATCCTTTCACGTGGAGATTCGGAAGGGGATGAATCTTCTGGAGGCTTTGTTACGCATTCAGGATGAGCAGGATGGGACACTCGCCTTCCGCTACTCCTGTAGAGGAGCTGTATGCGGCTCCTGTGCCATGCGAGTCAATGGTAAAGATGTCCTGGCCTGCCGAACCCATGTCGAAAACCTTCTGGGAAAACCTGCCCTGATTGAACCCCTCCCCCTCTTTCCGGTGATTCGAGACCTCGTCATCGATATGTCCACTTTTTTTGATCATTATCGGAGAATTGAGCCTTATTTCCAAGGAAAGCCTATCTCGTCACATGCGGAATACCCGATGGGAGAAGAGAAGCGTAAGGAGATTGATCCTTACATTAACTGTATCCTCTGCGGCATCTGCTTCGGAACCTGCCCTGCATTCGAAAAGCATTCGGAATTCTTGGGTCCTGCCATGCTGGCCAAGGCTTATCGTTTTCTTGTTGATCCAAGGGATAGAAGGAATGAAGAAATCTTGAGAGCGGTGGACCAACAACAAGGTGTGTGGGGCTGCAAAACCGTTTTTAACTGCGTGAAGGTCTGCCCAAAACAGGTTCCTCCGACGCATGCCATTGTCAAGATGAGAGGCAAGATCTTGAGGTATCGAATCTGTCATCTCTTCTCGCAACGTTGGCCTTCATTCCACCTTCACAAAAATCTGAATATCTAAACCGATCCATTTCTCCCTGCCCTATTGGATTACCGGAGAAAGATCGACCGGTGCTTATGGCCACCGTTTCAAATAAAGCTGATTATCTCATAACGGGCGACCCGACCCACTCTACCCCCTCCTGATAGCAGGAAAATTAGAGATCATCAAAGAGAGAAGAAGGAGCGAATAAGTTTGTTCGGAGGTAGAAGAAAAGAGAACGATCTATGCTTTTATGCTGTTCGCTCTGCCATCTACAGTCTTTTTAGGGCATCGCCAAGCCCAGCTCTGAGGTATTCTGGGTGACAAAAAAAGTCACTCCCTAGCTCTGAAGATACGAATACAAATTGAATTTGCCAAATCCAAACAAAGACTTGGGCGGTTTCTCCTACCCTGGCATTAAACTTGCTCAATGAGACATTGTGGACTAGGTCGCATTTACCACGCCTGCATAGACGGCACGATGATTTGAGCGGACCACGGTTTCTTTAAAGGACGTCATGACCGGACCGAAAAATAGAGAAGTGTCTTTGCTTTCCAGAAAGGTTGAGGCCTTCGCTCTGAACCTGTCGCACCTCATCCGCGTCGTACGCGTTTACCCGGGCAAACATCCGACCCTTCTGGAAATCGCTAAGAACGCCCTTAGCTCTGCACCCCTGGATTCCCAAGGCTCTCTCATAATCGGCGTCACCTCCAGCGAACTGGTCGTGTCGGGAGAATTTGTCGCCGGAAAGGCGAGTGGCCTTGCTTCAATGCTTCACGCGCGGAAAGTGCTCCAACTATCCTGGACGAAAGATGCGGTCCTCGAGGATGTCTGGACTTTCGCCAGACTTATGTCCGTTCCCAAGTTGGAAGGGGAAGAACTGCGACGAAAACTCCGCTCCGAAGTCATCGCCATTGACATTGAACCCCTCAAGATCGATGAGATCCATGGCAAGATCACGGATACGGCTAAGAATTCGGAAGAGACCCCAGAAGAAAGGCGCCGCCATGCCTGGCTTGCGATGATGATCCACGAAGCGCCCCCTGAACAGCTTGCCGCAGCCCTTGACTCCGACGAATTCTGGGAAGCCGCAAGGGCTGAGTGGACTGAATCGGGGCGTGGCGATTCAGAAGGGTTTACGAAATTCCTGCTCAGGTTGGGAGAGCGCCTAGAGAATGCCCTGGCCCTTCTTCCAGGCAAGCGGCGCGAAGACATTCTTGATTATCTTTCTCAAATGGGCAAGTGCCTTTCCCCGAGGGATCTCGTGCGTATCGTGGTACACGAAGGCCCGGAGCCCGGGCGATTGGGGCCTGCAAAGAGCTCTCTCCTGAGAGAGATCGACGGAGAGCGCTTTGTCGATTTACTGGCGGGCCTCGCTGCGATGGGTAACCAAGGAACCCGAAGGTTTGTTGAGGTCTACCGCCGTTTTGCCCCGGTCACCAAATCCGATGAACTCCTTTCATTGGTCAGGTCCAGGCTTGCTCCCGGAAAAGACGGAGGTTTTGCGGCCGAGGTGTGGAAGACGATAGAGGACTTTATTATCAATCTGACGGAAAACCCTTTTATGGATACGGAGTACTCCGAGTCGATTGAATTCCTGATGAACCCTTCTGCCTTAACGGACCCCGAGGAGGCCTCCCTGATTTTGCACGAGGAACCTGATGAATACCTGGACCAGTTGATCCTGGCATTGGCTGGCGAGGAAGAAGAGGATTTCAGGAAAAGGCTGCTCGACCGCATCAAGCTCCGGACAGAGCAACTCGGTCCATTCCGTGTCCTCGGATTCGTCAAGCTGGTGGATCGGACATTCCCTGGCCTGCTCGACTCCCTCCCTTTTTTTGTCAAGGAATTGTTTCAAAAGGGTCTCTCGGCTCTTAGCAAAACGTCGTTTGCGGAACAGCAAGCCCTGGTGGCTTTTGCCGTAAATCACGAAAGATGTCTCCTCGACACGGCGCTAAAGGCCCTCGCGGATGAGAAAAAGATCGCTACACGCCATTTTCTCGTCAGTCTCCTCTCCTGCTTCTCTTCAGCCGCGACGCCAACATTTGTGACGAAGTCCCGCACCAGCCCCTGGTATGTGACCCGTAATCTCGCCATCGTTCTCGGACAGCAAGGGTTCCCCCAAGGGCTTCCGACACTTCAGGCTCTTTCTAACCATCAGCATCCAAAGGTCGTGAGGGAAGCCCTCAGGGCTCTGAAGAGAGTCCAGACCTCACTCTCTAGCCGGGAGAGGGAACAGGAAAGAAGATCACAGAGTGAGCGGAGCCTCCAGGATCTTGAGAATAGGGAGAAAAGCTGTGGCGCAGAATGCCCTTGATTATTTTCTTCATGCCCTCGGAGGTCTCTTTCGGATGCGACGAATCTATCCTTCAGGGACCAAGCAGGTTTTCCAATCGGCCCGGCAAGCTTCGCAGAAGCTTGCCGAATGGAAACGGCCTGTGAGGATTACCTTCCTCGGAAATGATACGATTGTCGAGGACCGGAGGATAGAAGCCCTCCCAGCATCCTATCGAGCTCTCTTTCAATCACTCCAGCAGGTCGGATTCGAGAGTGTTCAAATCGACGCCGATGCGGGCGAGGACGATCTGATCGCCTGGATCGAAAATGTTCTTTCCAGGGGCCGGCCCCCCTACCGAGGTTCTAAAATTATCGCAGGCTCCCTTAACCTGGAAAGACGAGCGGCCCCCGATTCGGTCCTAACGCAGGCGGTTACGGGATATATGGGATTTCTTGCCGAGGCTCAGGAAGTCCTCTCCGATCTCGAATCCAAAAAGCCCGAAGGTCTCGTTCGAGCCCGCGAGGTCGTGTGCGCGATTGTGGCCCGTCTCGCCGTTGGCAGAGAGCTTTTTGAGCCTATCCGTGAGATGAAGAACTTCGACGACTACACCTTTACCCATGCCCTCAATGTCTGCGTTCTTTCATCGGCCCTGGCCCAAGCGCTCCAGGTTTCCGACGAGATGGTCAGCGCGATCGCCATGGCTGCCCTCTGCCACGATCTTGGGAAGAAGGAGGTTCCCAAAGAGATCCTGAACCACAACGGTCCTCTTGCAGAGGAACAATGGTTGCTCATGCAGAAACATCCCTCCTGTGGTGCACGGCTCCTCCTCGATATCCCGGGTGTGGAATCGGCAAATCCTCTCCTTCCGGTAGTGGCCTACCAGCACCACATGGGGGCCAATCAATCTGGATATCCGAAAGTCCAGAAGAACCTACCGCAACACGCACTCCATTTTGCGAGCCTTCTTGTAGCGATCGCCGATGTTTACGACGCCCTTAGAACCGTTCGCCCCTATCGGCCGGCTTTTAGCGTAGCTAAAACTGCAACGATCCTGATCAAGGACGCCTTGGCCGGAAAACTTCACATGGAGTATGCCTCAAGATTTCTATCATTGCTGAATGTATTGACTCCTGGGCGGCGGGTTGTTCTTTCGGACGGAAGTCCTGGCATGATCGTTGAGACACATACTGGTTATCCCCTATACCCTATTGTAAGTGATGAGCACGGACAGATCCGCGATCTTTCCAAGCCCTCAGCCCCTACGATTTCAGAGGTCAAAGAGGAATCAACTGGCGATCTTCCATAGATGCCAGCCGCGGAAGGGCCAACTTTTGTACCGATTCCCTAATGCAATTTGGCAACGCAAAAGATCCTTTTGAGAAAATGAGCAAAGGCCGATCTTGTCGAAATCTACCCCTGTCAGAGTCGGCCGGTCGCATCCGGACAAGAAAAAGACAAATGCAATAATTATGATAAGCGAAGAACAAGAGAATCTCATTCTCCCAACCTACCTGTTCT
>Ga0187772_10000568_pt1 | contig 16611 bp, 16 predicted proteins | sample 0116_SJ02_MP15_2_FD_133137 | JGI IMG/M metagenome (GOLD analysis project Ga0187772, IMG submission 133137) | Tropical peat soil microbial communities from peatlands in Department of Meta, Colombia - 0116_SJ02_MP15_20_MG | ecosystem: Environmental > Terrestrial > Soil > Wetlands > Peat | place... | reverse complement strand
TGTCAGCCGCAGAAGTGGGGATGCAAAGTTCTCTCTCCCGGGGTGGCCCCGGCATCCCCCGATAACTCCTATCGGAAAACCGTGAATGCTCCGGATGAGTGTGTCGAGGAGTTCCAGCGACCCCCCGTCGGCCCATTGAAGGTCGTCCAACGAGATCAGAAGAGGTTGAGACTTGGATACTGCGAGAAAAAACTGAACGGCAGGCTCAATCAGGGCCTGTCGATCCCGCGGTCCATGCTCTGCCGCGGGGTCAAACAACCAGATCTGATCGTTCAAGTCGGGAGCTAGTTGGGTGAGGGCTCCCATGCGCCCGCGCGACGACCGGTACACGGAGTCTCGGGGCGCGGTCTCGACGCACCTTCGGACGAGTCTTGCCCAAGGGGCATATGGTGCTTCACGATCTTGAGCACTGCAATCAGTCGCGAGAACGGTGACTCCCTCGTGCTGAGCCCGTTCGTTCGCTTCATGTATCAGGCGAGTCTTGCCAACACCGCTTTCGCCGGCGAAGAGCAGCACTCCTGCCGTACCAGGGGTAACCCTCTCCAGCAACCTGTCGATCTCTAGGAGTTGCGCCTCCCGACCGAAGATAGGGAGCTGGCCGTCTCCTTCGATCCGGCGAGACACCGATGGTGCACCCGTCCTACGGGAGGCTTCGTCCGGTGCGGTTGGCCCCGGCTCGGTCCCTGGTCGCCTTCGGGAGGTCATGGCACTCCCCGAAAAATTCGGTCCGCTCCGTAGAATCGTCGGGTTCGCGCTCCAGCAGGGAGAGCGGGTTCTTCGGCGTAGGGCAGCGGTCCAGTTAAGGGGATTCCCCGGAACGAAGGATGAGGCTTCGGCCAGCGCAAGCGCGAGGGACCTGCGGGCGAAATCATGTCGTGTTCGGGGTACTGATTTCCTCAGATTAAGCCCGCGCAATCTGGAGACTCGACCGTATGGAATCCACAGCATCCGTTGGGTGAGCGGCTGTCCATCCCTTAGCCCGCGACGAGGTGGAAGTCGCGAGAGGCGCTCCTACAGGGCCGCTACACTGGATGTTTCGTTGTGGGGCCGGCCTGGTTGCAAGAGTTGTTGCAAACACTGGCCCGGTATCGGTCGGCGCGGTGATCGGCTAGTGAACTCGTTCGAGTCCCTTGATCGAATCAAAGTCGGAGTCGAATGACAGGATCCTTCGATCGTTCAATCGAACCATCTCCTCAACGGTCGCGCAGTCCGGGACGGACAGCCGGCCGTCGTGCTTCAGATGGCGGTCCATCGCACGACTCAGGAGCTCCGAATCCACAAAGATGATCGAGCATGAGTCCAGAAAGACTTGGTAGAGCTCTTGGGCCGGCTTGCCACCCTTGCGTGAGCCAATGATGGTCAGAGCCTCCGCAGCCGTGAGATCGATAATTCGAACATCGGGCTCAATCCTGTCGACCAGCTTCTTGGCCCGCGGGTGCCACTGGTCGAGCTTGTCAGAGAGAGCAACCCAGTAGGACGCGTCAGCGAACACGGAGACGCATCCCCTGGGCGGCCTTCTTGCTCTCCACGGCGTTTCCCCCGTAGCTGATCAGGCCGACTACGTCGCGGATGGTTTTCCGCTTTCGAATTTGAATCCAGATTTCGCCTCCCCGGAGATTCCACTGGACCAAGTCCCCTTGGTGTACGTCGAGAAGCTGACGGACCGGTTTCGGTACGACCGTCAGAAACCCGTCCGAGATCTTGGTTTCCGTGAGCACCTGAGCTCCCATAGATGCAGATATCACTTAGTAGTTTGAAATACTTAAGTAATTCCACACCTAGAGCCGAGTGCGCCTAGGTTGAAGCCGAGCATCCGGCGAGCAACAGTTGTAGCGCAACGGGGGTCTGCGACCACAAAGTGAAACGACGAACGCACTAGTTCCCGAAACGATCCGGATTCCGCCAAGCAGAGCGAGCGGTGATTGACCCGCTCGCAGAGTCAACGTTCGCCAGAACCCCCGCGGCCCGCCCCCAGAATTTCATCTCCAATGAGTACCAGTATACCTCGAAGCCGCTCTCCGTCGCGCGTGATTTCGCGAAACGATTCGTCTCCTCGAGGAACCAGCTCTTCTTGAGGGCCGTCCGATAACTTGCACCCACGGCCTCGGCAGCATTCCGAACCGGACGGGAGCCGGAATCGTCGACGAACCCCCTCACCGACCCCCTCGGTTCTAAGCGGTTCCGGAGCAGGTCGTATCGGGCGTATCTCATCTCGAGAGTCCCGGGCGCGACCGTCTCCTCGCTGTACAGGAGGAAGGCGAATGGATTCACCTGGGGGACGACCGAGGTGAATCCTCCCTTCTTTCGAGGGCCCTCGATCCACCAGCGCGCGCCGAGGCGGATCGCGAAGAAGGCGAGAACGGCCGCCAACAGAATCCACGCGGTAAGGCTCCACACCCAGAGAGGGGTACGCCCTCGCTCGTACAGCATAACGGCGTAGGCGGACACCGTGAATGCCATGGCACCGAAGTTGGCGATCCGGTCCGCATCGAACCCGTATTCGCGGGTGCTGAAGGGTGCGAAGATCGGCACGGACCAATGATCCATCGCATCGAGCAGGACGTGGGAGAGACCACCAACTTCCAGCGCAACAAAGTACGCCCAAGTCGTTCCCGCGGCGAAGGCGCTTCCGAATGCGAGACCGAGCGCCCACGGTACGACGAACGTCCCGACCCCGGCGAGGATGGTGACCCCGACTATTGAGTGTGAGATTCCACGGTGCCGCAGAAGAGGGAATCGATGAGAGAGCGGGAAGAGAGCAACATCAGCATCGGGAAGTCCGCCCGCGACGGCGGCCGCAACCACGTATTGCAGACCGCTTGGTCCCCAGATCCCGAATCCGAGCAGGTATCCGAGCAGGAAGTGGGAGAACGGATCCATGGTCGGTCGGTTGGATTTGTGGAGGCACTGGCGCGATTTAGGTCCTTAGTTCCGCGTCGTTCGCGACTACCCGGCACCACAGCCGTTGAACCCGGGGAGCCGGGGGCGTCGGACTACTTGGGCGGCAAAGTGAGAACATATTCTATCGATCGTTGGACCCACCCTCTTGCCTCGGCCGTTTTACCAAGTAGGGCGGGCGGAAGAACAGCGTAATGCTTCATCGGTCGGCCCGGCATCGGTTCGAACGGATGAACACCCTTAATCCGGGATACGGTGCCGAAATCTGAGCCATTCAGTCGGACGAAGAGCTCTGCGCCGAAGGTCCCCAAACAGAGGTTCCCATTCACGAACCCCGCGGGCTGTCCGAACATCATCCGAACCACAACCCGCTTGTCTCCTGAAATCAGAGACTCGAGGCGCTTGCGTGCCAGTTCCGAGACCTTGGGCATCTGCACGACGACCCCTCAGAGTTCTAAGCGGATAACCCGCTCCCCACCTCGCAAGGGCGGCGGTTTCTGCTCGTTGCTGTGCGACCTGGTGGCTGCGACAATGGCTGCCCTCGGTGGTCTTCGGAGTCCCCGGTTGGAACCTGGATCTCCCCCGCAGTGGACTGAGATGGGTGCGACCCATCGCGAGCATGGTTGAGCAAAGTGGTTTAACCCCCCATGGATGCCGAGACCCGCCATGGGCGACATCGCGAGTATCCGTGCCAACCAGAACGCGACCTTCTCTGCGTCAATCACCGCCATCTCCGCGCCGCGTCAGGTGACGACCTCGCGAGGAACGTCTTCGGTGGCCGACGCCACTCTACAGGATGCGACCGGGACGACGACCTTGACCCTCTGGGGGGACGACATCGCGAAGTACCAGGTCGGGATGAAGATCCAAATCACCGACGGATGGGTCAAGGACTTCCGTGGAAAACTGCAGGTTTCCCTCGGCCGCTCGGGGAAGATCACCGTCCTTCCCTAGGAGCGCGCCCGACGTCGGCGCTCACTTCGGCAGCGTGAAACGGTAGACGCTGACGGGGTTGCTCACGTTCTTGAGACGGGTGTTCGCGAGCTCGTCCATTTTGACGGGCACTTTGTTCCACACCTGGTCGTAGACCTGCTGAGAGACACAGATTCCTCCGGGCTCCGCCATCGGCTCGATCCGCGAGGCAATGTTCACGGCGTCCCCGAGGATGTCCCCGCCGACGGAGATCAGGTCCCCAACGTGGACCCCGATCCGGAGTTGGATCGGGTCTCGGTGGCGCGCTTGGTTGCGCTTGCGCACCTTCTTTTGTATATCGATGGCGCACGTCGCCGCGTCGAGGGCACTGGCAAATTCGAGGAGGAACGCGTCGCCCATCGTCTTGATCTCCCGACCCTTGTGCCGCGGGTACGTCGCCCGAACTAGGGCTCGGTGCTCCTCGAGCAACTTGAGGGCCCGGGCCTCATCTTTCTGAGCCAGCGAGGTGAATCCAACCATGTCGGTGAACATGATCGCGGCGAGTCTCCGTTCCGTGATCGGCCGGGCATGGGCCTCGGTTGATACGAGCACGTCCTGCACCTTGCCCGAGGGTCGGCGTACGCTGAGCCGGACCCGCTCCTCAGTATCCGGACCCGAAAGGACCTTCCCGAGCCTCTCGTTCCACTCGCTGACGTCCTGGGCGAGACTCGGTCCCCCCCCGACGCGTTGACCGTCGAGCCCAACGATCGAGTCTCCTCGATCGAGACCCGCCCGCAGGGCCATGCTGGCGGGCCGTGGGGGGCTGAGCACGCTGATGCCGGCGTCGGGCGGTATAGGGTGCATCGCCTCCTGCCAGAGGTCCATCAGCAACGCCGTGCCGTGGCTTCCGCACATACAGATGCCCAATCCGCACGAAGGGCATACACATCGGCACTCGAGCCCGTCCCGGCTCAGCTCCCACACTGTGACGTCCGAGATCAAGGTGTGAAGGATCTCCACGGCCTGGGCGTACTCCTTGAGATACGCCTCGGCCGTGTCCGCGGTGCTTCCCTCCTCCATTCCTCCCCAGTAGCTGTCGCATTGCCGGTGGGCTAGGACATGGAGGACCGAGTAGCCGAACGTGACCTGGGCGATGAGAGTGTAGAGGACCTGCAAGGCCGTCGTGGGCGCCAACTTCTCGTTCGACACCACGGGGGCCACGGAAGGGGATCCGGCGGTTACCGTGGTTCGAGGGTCGGGCACTCCGATGCCGAGCATCCGAATCCTCCATCCCTCGATGTGGTCCTCGGCCAGAGATTTCAGTCGGCCGAGGAAGGCTGTGGAAGGCGCATGCTCCTTCAGCGCCCTCGATATGGGTCCGAGCGTCGCAACAATCTGACCCTCAGCCCCAACCATTCGAGAAATGTAGTCGACTTCCCTCGTCCGATGAGGGCCGGCCCGCAGTCCTGGCTGGTGCGGACCTTCGGTCGGGCTCATGGGGAGCTCGAGTACGGTCTCCGCACGACCGACTCAGGGATGAATGTTTCTGCGCCCTAACGGCCCCTGCGGCGTCGAATACGTGCAACGTAGGTTGGAAACCCTTCGTACCACGGACCCGAACGGTATTTCCATACCGGCCCTATCGATCGCGGTATGCTACCTCGGGTGCGGGAGCCGCAGATGAGTCCCCACGCTCCTTGGAAGAAGCGGTTCTACGTTCCCCGGATTGCGGTAAAGGTGGCCCGGAAAGCCCCGGATCGGGTCTTGGTGGGCAGCAACCGCTCCGGCAAATTCGAGCTGTACGCTCACGACCTTTCACGCGGAAGCGTGTTGCAGCTGACGAATCGACCCTCGGGAACTTCGACGGGGTATCTCTCGGACGACGGTCGGTTCGTCTACTATCTGGACGACGAGAAGGGGAACGAAACCGGCCATTTCGTCCGTATTCCGTTCGGGCAGCCGGGAGCGGCCTCCCAGGATCTTACTCCGACGCTGCCGAAGTACTCCACGTCCGAGTGCTTCGTGAACGGTAGCGGCACGTGGTTCGGGTTCACCCTCCCGGATCCCGACGGATTCGACTCGTATCTAATCCCCATGTCGTCGGAGGGCAACATCGGCACCCCGCGAAGGCTGCACCGAAGCCCAAAGCTGGCCGGTGGCCCGATCCTTTCAGCGGACGGAACGCATGCAGTGGTGGCCACCTGCGAACGACAGGGCGGGCTGGATTTCGGCATGATCTCGTTCGATTCCGTTACGGGAGACAGGATCACCGAGCTCGCGCTTCCATCGAGCAGCGTGGAGCCCGTCGCCTTTTCGCCACGGGAAGGTGACCCGCGGATTCTCGCGACGACCACCGAAGCCGGCCCGCGCCGACCTATGATTTGGGATTCGGCCACCGGGCGACGTGTTGACCTAGACCTCGGCGCTCTGGACGGGGACATTGAACCCCTCGACTGGTCGCCCGATGCCGGCCAGATTGTCCTTTCACGGCTATCTCGGGCGTCCCAGCGGCTGTACCTCTACGACCTCAGCCGTTCGACGGTGCGTCGGTTGGATCATCCCTCAGGGACGTTCGATTCCGCTTGCTATCGCGGAAGTGAGATCCTGCTCCGGTGGCAGAATTCCACTAACCCTCCTCAGCTGGTTGCACTCGAACCAAGCCGGGAAGGGACGAGGGTCCTGATTCCGAGCGATGAGGTGCCCGCGGGCCAGACCTGGAACTCCGTGACGTTCTCCTCTTCCGACGGCCAAGAGATCCAGGGGTGGGTGGCGGTACCTGAAGGTCGGGGCCCATTCCCGACCATCCTGGAAACGCACGGCGGTCCCACCCACGTGCAGCAGGAGGTCTTCTCCCCCCCGAGCCAGATGTGGCTGGACCACGGGTTCGCCCACGCCTCCATCAATTACCGGGGATCCACGACGTTCGGGAAGGAGTTCGAGAAGAAGATCTTCGGCGACCTCGGCCATTGGGAGGTGGAAGACATGGTCGCCGCCCGCGCATGGCTGGTCCAAAGTGGGATTGCCAGGCCGGATGCGGTATTCCTCACGGGTTGGTCCTACGGAGGATATCTCACGCTCCAAGCCATGGGATTGCGGCCGGACCTTTGGGCCGGCGGCATAGGTGGCGTCGTCGTAGCCGATTGGGTCACCCAGTACGAAGATGAGTCGGAGAACCTAAGGGGGTACGACATCGCCCTGTTCGGCGGGACCCCTTCTGAGAAGCGTGCAAGCTACGAACGAGCGTCGCCGATAGCGTATCTCGAGAACGTATCCCGGCCCATTTTGATCATTCAAGGCCGGAATGACTCGAGAGACCCTCCTCGCCAGGTGGAGCTGTACGAATCCAAGGCGCGGACCCTCGGTAAGGAAGTCCAGGTCGAGTGGTTCGACTCGGGTCACGTCGGCGGGTTCGTCGACGTGGGACTGTCCGTCGCCCAACACGAAATGATGCTTCGGTTTGTCTACGGGATCTTGAACCGGGGCGCCGCAGCCCCTCCCATACCGATGGACGGCACCTGAGCGCCGCCGCAAGTGCCGGGCCTCGCCTAAGTGGGTGTACGAGCGATTGCACCCAACCACGATCGGCCCAGGGGCTTCGTCGGACCATCGCGATTACGAGCGGTCGCAGAACTTACCTCCGCCGATAGCCCTAAGTAAGTCCACCGAATGCGTTTCCGCGCGGCGTCATCATGACGAAGAGGCAGGTTCGCGAAGCTCACTGCTACCGGTGCATCTACTCCTGGAGAGCGCGCTACCGCATCCCCCGGATGTGCCCTCGGTGTAAGTCGAAGCTCTGGAACGTTCCGAAGCTTCGACCTCTCCGACTCGGAACCGGTGCGGGAATCGCCGAGATTCTGGGTCCTCACCGTTCCAAACTGCTCCGCCTAGCCCGAAGGTACGGTGCCGAAGATGTTCGGGTCTTTGGGTCGGTCCGGCGGGGCGAGGCGCGACCGAACAGCGACGTGGATCTCGTTGTCAACTGGCCGAAGCATCCTTCGTTGCTCCGGACCGCGGAGTTTCGGATTGCCGTGAAGGAACTCGTCGGCCGCAAGGTCGACGTGGTGGACGAGCGTCACATTCACTGGGCGATTCGACCGCAAGTCTTGGCCGAAGCGGTTCCTCTATGACCCCCCGGTCGCTCGACCAGCGTCGATTGGTCGATGACATGCTCCAGTACTCTTCGACCATCGCCCACTGGGTCGGGAAGGGCCATGCCGCCTTCCTCGACCCGGAAACGGGCAGTCAAGCGACCATCGAGCGGCAATTCGAGAGATTCGAGGAGGCCGGGAGCGCGCTCGGCGCAGCATTTCGGAAGGCCAATCCCGTGATTCCTTGGGAACCGATCTTCGAGATTCGCAACGACCTGTCTCACCCCTACCAACGGGCGTACGACCCCGAAAACTTGTGGAAGTTCGCCCGGGATGACCTCCCCAAGATCGTGCGGAAGTTACGCCGAGCGGTCTATACGGAAGGGTGAGGAGTCCGGGACCTAGCCGAAATTCTGGGGTGCAAGAGTCGTTGCACCCAGCGACCCGCTAGGGAATGCGTCCCGACCCTCGGCTCTCTGGCCAGCTCTCGCCGGTCACGACGCCGATTTCGGCGCGACGCCAGGAGTGATCGTGGCCCCTTCGGGAGTCAGACCCTTGGCTACTCGATAGTGGGCATCGACAAACGCGAAGAAGAATGCGAGGTAGCTGAACGCGAACAACGAGTCCAATAGCGAGATCGGGTGGGTCGCGGCGACAATTGCCGTCGACCGATTGGTGATTGCCGTAACAATCGGGTGGAGGTCGGGAGTCAGTGCGACGCCGATGAGTGCGGAGACGATGACCGCCCATGCGAGACCGAGGCCCATGGCCAGCTCCCCCCAACGTCCGACCAAATGGGCGGCGACCAGAGCGTAGGTCACAAAGGTGACTCCGAACACAATCGCGACAGCCACTCCGAACTCCACTCCCAGCAATCCGGTGGTATCCGCACCTCCGGTCGTCGATAGGTACGCAACCGGGGCCGCCGCCGATGCCGTGGCGACAATGCTGAGAAGGAAGGCCAGGTTGACGTGACCTACACGGGTACGGTGGGTCTCGTTCCACTCGTGCCGTCCGATCCAGAGAAAGAGAATCCCGAAAGCAGAGAAAACTGGGCTCAGCAGAATCAGATATTCGTGAAGTCGGAGGTCCGGCGTATTCGTCGCCAGCGCGAAGAAACCACTGGCGCTCTCGACCGCGAACCCTGCCTTAAAGATCGTCAGGCTGGCCCGGAGGTTTGCGGTCAGGGCATTGACTCCCCATCGACGTTGATAGGATGAATGGCGCTTAAAGGTCGCGCGAATCTGCTCGGGGAGAACGCTCGGTCCTGAGGGTCGAATCCCCGGACATCGGGAAACTACGTTGTCCGCCGGCAGGTGCAAGAGTGATTGCACCGAGGCCCGGCCGAGGCGGATTGCGACCCGGGAGACAGTTATAGCCGAGCGCAAGGTGCCGCATCTCCGCCCCGGGGTTTTCCGAAACATGACCGACATCCCGCAGGACCGACCGATCGGATTCTCGCTCAGCTACCTCGACCGAAGTGCTGACCCCAGCAGGGACTTCTATCAGTTCGCGAACGGGGGTTGGCTACGCGACAACCCCGTACCACCCGACGAGTCGGCATGGGGCAGTGGTCCCGAACTGCGGAAGCAGAATCGACATCGTTTGCGGGCAATAGCGGAGTTCGCTAGGCATACAATCGAATCGCCCTCGACCGAGGTTCGCGAAGTCGGGACCTTCTACTCAGCCGCCCTCGACCGGGTCGAACGGGACCGACGCGCCTTTGCCCCGATCGCAGATCAACTCGTCGCGGTCGACCGGATCGCCGGCCCCGAGGACCTGCTTCGTACGGCAGCGATACTCCACGAGCAAGGGGTCGGCGGGTTGTTTGCCGCCGAGGTCGACTCCGATCTCAAGAACAGCCACGTGTACGCTCTCTACCTCACCCAAGGCGGGCTCTCGCTTCCCGATCGGGAGTACTATCTCGCCGATTCGTTCACGAAAGTGCGGGAAGATTTCCTGCGCCACGTGACGCGTGTGTTCGAGTTGACGGACCAGAGTGCTCAGGAAGCCGAGCGGAGTGCGCGGACTGTCCTGGCGCTGGAATCGGAGCTGGCCCAGGCGTCCCGACCACGAGCTGATCTCCGTGACCTTGAGAAGAACTACAATCGGTTCTCTATCGATGATGTCATCGCCCGATTCCCGTCCCTACCGTGGAAGACCTACCTCACGGTTCGAAAGGCCGACCTGGCCGGTTATGTTGTGATTGGTCAACCGGAATTCTTCTCGACCCTCGAAGGACTACTCACCGCGGCGCGCCTCGCTGACTGGAAGACCTACCTGCGGTGGCAGGTGGTCCACGCGGCCGCCCCGACACTTCACGCGGCCGTCGACCAAGAGGACTTTGCGTTCTTCCACCGGGTGCTCCTCGGCCAGCCCCAACCGCAACCCGACTGGGAGCTCGCCATTCAGGCAACGGACGATTGCATCGGTGAGGCGTTGGGCCATCTCTACGTCGATCAGTATTTCCCAGCCGAAGCTCAGCAGCGGATGGCCGTCCTGGTGGCGGACCTGATGACCGTGTTCCGCGACCGGCTCGTCCACCTCGACTGGATGACGGAGGAGACCCGGCAGAAAGCGCTCGCCAAGTTCGCCCGCTTTACCCCGATGATTGGAAGCCCGGCGCGGTACCGGGACTACTCATCGATCATGCTTCGCCGGGATGAATACGCTTCGAATGTGATTCGGGCTCGGTCGTTCGAGATACGACGGCGCATGGCAAGAATCGGAGGTCCGGTGGACCGAACCGAGTGGTTCATGACGCCCCCCACCGTGGACGCGTATCACGACCCGACCCAGTTGAACATCGTGTTTCCGGCGGGCATGCTTCAGCCTCCGTACTTCGACGCCACCATGGACGACGCCGTGAACTACGGAGCGATCGGCGCCGTGATCGGCCACGAGATCACCCACGGTTTCGACGACCAGGGTCGACGATTCGACGCGGACGGCAATATGACCGACTGGTGGACCGAAAAGGATGCACGGGAGTTCGAGTCCCGAGCGACCGAGGTCGAGAAGGAATACTCCGCGCTCGAGATCATGCCCGGTGTCCGAGTCAATGGGAAGCTCACCCTCGGCGAGAACATCGCGGACATCGGTGGGGTCAGCATCGCGTTCGAAGCCTTGCAGCGGCGCCTTTCAGCGGAACCCTCGCGCCGACGCACGATCGACGGATTCTCGCCCGAACAACGATTCTGCCTTTCGTGGGCCCAAGCCTGGCGGTGCAATATTCGAGAGGAGGAGGCCCGCCGTCGCATCACCATCGATCCCCATTCTCCCCGACAGTTCCGAGCGGTCGTGCCGCTCTGGCACCTGCCGGCGTGGTTCGAGGGTTTCCCGCAGAAGGACCACTCGCTTGGGTCGGGGCCTGACCGGCCGCGGGTCCGGATTTGGTGACCCGAGCGATTCGGTCCGGACGGTTGTTGAAGAAGAGCTACCCGCGTGCCTTCTGGCCGGAGGGCACGTGAGCAGGCCATGGCAAGATTCAACACAGGGGGACGTGGCCGGCCGGAGCTTCCGAATGTGATCCCACGTACGACTCGGGTCTATCGGCAGAGGCGCCGATCACCTGGCATCCCTCAAACGACCGGGCCCAACCTCGGGAGGAGGCGCGCCCAGGCTGCCGCGGGTCGCGCTTTCTCCGAGGTCTCAGGTTGGAGGACTCGGGGTCGACGAGCTACGGTGTCTACCCAACGTTGTCGGCAGTTTCAACTCGCGGAGAAGCGCCACGAAGCGCGGGTCCTCTCGGATGGAGTCGAATTCTGGAAACTGATAGTACGCCCACAGCAAGCGATCCCCTTCTCGCATGTCGCGTTCGAGCAGCGCCAATGCCTTCTCTGACTCTCCGATCGCAGCGGACCGCAGCGCCACTCGAACAAGGTTCACATGGCTGGCTGTCTGGCCTCCCATCCATTCTGTGATGAACGCCCGAGCCTCTACGAGGTTCCCCATCCTGGCGAGCACGAAGGCGCGCGTGTTTCGGAGGAACGGGTCCCGAGTGCCCGCCCAAGCCTCAACGATCTTGAGCGCCTCCTCAGGCTGACCCGCGTCCGCGTAGAAGAATGCCAACCTTCGATCGATTTCTTGTCCGTCCCCAAATGTCTCCTTCAGCTTCAAAAGGTAGGAGATTGCCGAAGAGACGTCGCCCGAATAGTCGAAAGCCGTTGCCAATAGGATTCGGGGTCTCAGCCAGAGAGGGTCCAACTCTATGGCGAATCGGAACTGTTTCTTCGCCTCCTCGAAGCGCTGCAATATGCTCAGCAGGAACCCGTAGTTCTCGTGCGCACTTGCATCGCTGGGAGTCTGAGCGATCTCTTGCTGAAACTCCGCCTCCGCGCCCTCCCAGTCCTGGTCGAGGTTCATCGCGAGCAGACCTTTGGCAGAGTGCGCGTGAATCGTGTTGGGGTTAAGCTCCAGAGCTCGCGCCAACATCTGTCGCGCGCGGGGCAATACCTGTTTCATCGGTCGGTTGTCTCCCGCCACGAAACTGAGGTGTGCCGAAAGTTGCGCGTAGGCCGCCGAGAACCGGGGGTCCTCGCGGATTGCTTTCTCGAACTGCTGTTCTGCCTCGTAGTCTGCATCTGGGTGGAAGTTAGCCTCTAGCCTTCGCGATGCCTGTATTCCACGGAGATAGGATTCGTAAGCGGCTAGGCTCGACGTGGGGCGGGCGTGAAGGTTTGCAGACTCGGCTTGGAGCAGTTCTACCTTGAGGGAAGCGGCCGTCTGCTCGGCTATGTCTGCCTGGATGGCGAACACGTTCTCGAGCTTGCGATTGTAGGTTTTTGCCCATCGATGCTCCTGGGTGCGAACGTCAATCAGTTGCATCGTGATGCGCAGCTGAGTGCCTGCCTTTCGCACGCTCCCTTCCAGCACTGACCCCACGTCCAGCTCGGAGCCAATCTGTCCGATCGGCTTCGTGGCGCCTTTGTACTGAATGACGGAAGTCCGGGCGATAACGCGAAGACCCCCGATTTGGGAGAGGACCGAAATCAGTTCTTCCGTAAGCCCATCGGCAAAGTACTCGTCCCGGGGATCCGGACTGATATTGGTGAGTGGTAGGACCGCAACTCGCTTTGCCGGCTCCGGCGTGGGCCTCTCGGCGACCGGGACCCATCCAAGATGAGTCTCAACAGCACTCTCGAGCGAGGCCGGCAACTGTATCGAAGAAATGGACGCGCCCCGTGCGGCCGAGGACGAACCCCTTTCGTACTCGGCGAGCCAGCGCAGCACCTCCCGCGCGTAGTACGGGTTTCCCTTGGTCTTCTCGAATATCTTCGCCAGGACCACATCCGGGACGCTGGCTCGCCCGAGGACCGCGCAAACCATCTGGTCGATGCTGGCCCGGTCAAGGGGTTTCAGGATCAGGTGTGAGACGGACGAGTGGCCAACTGAAGTTAGATGAGAAAACGCGCGTGCGGGCTTCTCTCGACCGGGGTCGTCTCGGTACGTGCCGATAATCCCCACCGCCGATCCCTGGATGGCCCGTGTTAGGGTCTCCAACAGTTCGAGCGATCCTGAATCCGCCGATTGGAGATCGTCGATCGAGACGAGCAGGGGTCGAGATTCGGACAGCGCGATGAAGAACCGTGCAACGGACTCGAGCAAGGCCCGTCTCACCTGAGGGCCGTGCTCGGCGGCAGGGTCGAACAACCATACCTGATCGTTCAACTCCGGAACAAGCTGGATGAGGGCTCCCATGCGCGGTCGCGATGCCCGGTACACCTGATCCCGGGGCGCCGCGCTCACGCACTGGCGAGTGATCTCCACCCAGGGCGCATACGGCGCCTCACGATCCTGGGCAGTGCACTCGGCGGATAGGACGGTCAGTCCGCCGCGCTTAGCCCGATCCTCTGCTTCGCGGAGGAGGCGAGTCTTCCCGACGCCGTGCTCCCCGGAGAAGAGCAGCACTCCTCCCGCCCCACCGGTGACCTTCTCAAGCAGCTTGTTGATCTCAAGGACTTGCGCCTGCCGACCGAAGATGGGCGGCTGACCGCTTCCTTTCGCCCCGCGACGCACGGTTGACAAACCGGGTTTCGAGGGGGATCCGGGGGGCGCGGTCGTTACCGGAAGGTTGACTCTTCGCCTAGAGGACGTCATCGACGAGGGAGGTCATGCCCCGCCTGGGTACGGAGTACCTCGGATTAATCCCGCGCAAGACGGACCATTTGATTTTGGAGTCCTCGACGAGAAGCCTGTTATCGAGGCTCCTCCCGGCCGACCTCCGGAAGGAGCCTTCCCCCTTTGTCTTCGTCTCGATCAGTAACCGGCCCGGGGGCAACCCGTTACTCCGTGGCCACCGCCACAGCCACCGCGGATGAAGACCCCGGCTAGTTCACGCACGACACCAGCCGCGGCTACCGGAATCCTCAGCAGGTCTACTGTAGCCGTCGTGCCGCCCATTCGGATCAAGTTCGCCGCTCCGCTCACCGCTCCCACCAACGCCGTCGCTTCCATTTTCTTTCTCTTGTGGTGTTGTCACCACGAAATCTTAGTGCGCTGACCTTTCGACCGGGGTGTCGCGGTGGAACCGGGGTTCTTATCGGGAGGATTCCGATTGGGTTGTCGCGAGGACCTGCGACATTTGTCGCGGATCGGGCCGTGACCAGAGCGGAACGTGCCGAGCTCGAACGGATAGTCTTGGTGCTTGAGCGGCAGCATAGCGATTGGTCCGCCTCCGAAGTAGAGACGGAACTTGCTCAGCGAGCTCCGGTCGCGTATGGTAACTGGAGAGAGGACACACCGAACGTTCGCGCCCGATTACGACAGATACAGCGATGGCGGACCGGGTTCCGTGGGGGCGGTCCGCCAGCCCGGACCCGATTGAACTACACCTTCGTCTGGCCGATGGGTGAGCGACAGCGACAGGTGGTCGAGCCCGCCTATCCCGCTCCCGCCTCGCCCCGGAAGGCTTCCCGTCGCATCTTCCTCTACAACTGTTCCGGGGAAACGGTACGCGAGCTACGCGCCAAGCTGGGGGGCGCGGAGGTTGCCTACGAGCCGGCCATCAAGCCCGGGGCCTTTGCGGAACTTCACTGGACTCGCAATCTGACGGTCCGGGATGGGCTCCTCGGAGCGACGGACCATCAACTCCTCCATCATCCACTGGAGGTGGACTTCGCCGTGTCGGAGGGAAAGAAGCGAGCGTCTCTGAAAGGAGTTCTCAACCTGGACGCGACCGATGGCTGGATCGCGTTCCGGTCCTCCGATAATACCGAGAAGGAAATCGAATAGGGCATCGCTACGTTATTCCTGGCCCATCGAACCCGCATCCTCGGCACGGCCGGGGAGCAAGAGTCGTGGTACCCGGTTGAAGGGCGCACCCCTCCCCATTCGTACGGATCCTAGGCGTCTCGCCCAAGCGCGAGCTCCCACGGGGTCGTGGTGGGGAGCTTCATCGACTCGAGCAGCTGAATGAAGCGAGAGTCCCGCCGGATCGAGTCGAATCCGCTCGCCGAGTACCAGAACGCAAGGGTGTAGTCTCCCTCGCGTTGGGCGCGGGCTAGCAGCCGGAACGCCTCGTCCCGTTCTCCGATGGCCGCCGCGAGAGCGGCCTTCCAAGCCGGGCTGATGTATCCGATCTCGGAGTCCCCAGGCCGACCCTCCAGCAATCGACGGGCGGATCCGTCGTCCCCCAAAGCCGCTTGGAGAAGTGCACGCCCTATCCGGTAGTCCTCGTTCCTCCAATCGCGAATGAGATGAGCTTCCTTTCGCGCCTCGTCTCGACGCCCAAGTCTCGCGTAGAGCTGGGCGAGTCGGAGGTGAGAGTGCGGGACGTCCCAGCCGTCCTCAATGTCCCTCTTGAGGACCGCGATCGCCGCCTCGGCCTTCCCCGACCGTTCATGGAACAGACTCACGAAGCGCCGAGGTTCCACCCACCCGGGGTCTAGGTTCGAGGCTGCTCGCATGTGCTCCATGGCTTGGTCGGGCTTCTGGAGAGAATCGAGCAGATGGGCGTACCAGAAGTGGGCAACGGCATCGCTCGGATTGATCGCCAACGCCCGTTCAAACTCGGACGCTGCGAAGCTCCAGTCGAGGTCGGCTTGCATCGCGAGGTTGCCGCGGGCCGTGTGTGCATCCGAAGAGTTCGGGTCGGCCGCGAGCGCCCGCGACACCAGGTCCCGAATTTTCGTTATCACGTCGGCCGGGGAAATGGTCGAACCCATTTCGATCAGCAGGACGTTGGCGAGGTAGGACAGGGCCGGGGCGAACTTGGGGTCCAGTTGGATCGACTTCGACAGATAGTGAATCGAGTCGGCTTCCCCGGGCACCGTGCTCGTGCGAAATGAGGCGGCGCCCTTGAGGAACAACTCGTACGCCTCGGGAACTGCCGCGGGTGGTCGCTGGAGAGCCGCCTTCTCGTTCCGGCCAAGGCCGATCTTCAGCGCCGAGGCCGTGCGCTGGGCGACCTCCGTCTGTATCCGGAAGAGGTCGGACAGCTGACCGTCGTAATTCTCCGACCAGAGATGTTCCTCCGTCGTGACATTGACGCACTGAAGGGTGACGCGCACGCGGGCACCGGACTTTCGGACGCTACCCTCGATCAGTAGTCCGACCCCGAGCTCCTCCCCAATCTGCGCCACGGATTTGCTCGTGTGCTTGTACCGCATGACGGAGGTCCGGGCTATCACACGTATTCCCGTTATTCGGGAGAGGGTGTTGGTCAGTTCCTCCGTGAGCCCGTCGGCCAGATACCCATCGTTTGGATCGGGAC
>Ga0187772_10000567_pt1 | contig 16619 bp, 14 predicted proteins | sample 0116_SJ02_MP15_2_FD_133137 | JGI IMG/M metagenome (GOLD analysis project Ga0187772, IMG submission 133137) | Tropical peat soil microbial communities from peatlands in Department of Meta, Colombia - 0116_SJ02_MP15_20_MG | ecosystem: Environmental > Terrestrial > Soil > Wetlands > Peat | place... | reverse complement strand
CGCCTCCTTCCTATCCGAGCCGAGGTGGGTGGCTAGGAGGACTATGCTCATCGCAGCCCTCACAGAAGCCCCCCTCCGTATATCCGGATGAGCTCGGGTGGCTCGCACCAACCTCACGATGGGACGGATGTAGAGCGGATCCTCAACCCCCGTCCGCCGTTGGACAATGGCTACTTCTTCCTCCTCAGTTTGGTAGTCAAGCGTCAGAAGCTCGAAACGATCCCGAAGCGCCTCAGAGAGGAGGCTGGTCGCGATGAACTCCCGAGGATTCTGAGTGGAGATTATAATGAACCCCTCCACGGCGGTTATCAAACCAATCTTAGGAACCTCAACCCGCCCCTCATCCATAGCGGGGAGGAGAACATTCTGAACCCCTTCCGGCATGCGGTTAAGCTCGTTTATGAAGAGGATGCCGCCCGCCTCCATCGCAAGCGCAAGCGGCCCCGCCATAAACGCCTCCTTCGAGTACCCATTCCTAATCACGAGGGGAGGATCAAACCACCCCGTCAACTTCTGCTCCGTATACCTCTCATCCCCATCCACCCTGAAGAAAGGCCTCCCCAGAAACCGAGCAACCCCCTCAGCCAAAACCGTCTTACCAACCCCAACCGGCCCCTCAACCAGCAAATGCCTCCCCACCCGAACAGCAGCCAAAGCCCCACACAACTCAACCCCCCGCCCCACAATCCCAAACCGCCCCTGAATAACCCGAACATCATCCGACAAAGGAAATCCGCGAGTTGACGTGCGTCCCGGTATTAATGCTTCCCCGATAAGACACGTTCAGGAAATTGACTCGTCGGGAGCGTTTTCATTCAGGATCGAATACGAACTTCACCGAGCGCGCTTTGCCGGAGATACCGCGAACTCTCACCTTCTCAACCGGACCTTCGATTAACGCTAAGGAATGCCCCGTCAACAGAGAGCGACGAATAGAGCCTCGAATTTAGATACGAGCATTTGTAGAGCACACCGCGGTATGCAAGCCGCTTTCATTAGTTCAGGTTCGTCTGTCATTCGAGCGCCGCGAATTTCCGGACACCGTTCAACACTAATGTGGTCCTGAGGATGAGGCCTACATACTCTTTTAACTGAATCAGTAAGAAGGGTTTATCGGTCTTTTGATGTCGAAACTGATCGATTTGTCGCATAAGATAGAGCCATCCAGCAAAAATCCTTACGCACAGTACGCTGGACGTGTAATGATCGACACTTATCAGACCTATGCGGTCGACGGATATTTGTCCCACGCCATATACATGGTCGATCATACTGGTACTCATGTAGAGTCATCAAGACACTTCAAGAAAGGTGGAGTGACAATAGAACGCTCGCCGCTTTATGACTTCTATGGAAGGGCGGCATTGCTGAACTTGACTCACAAGAAAGGCAGAGTAGACATAGAACCAAACGACCTGAGAAAGGCGGCAAGCGCCCGGAACGTCGATCTTGTAGACGTAAGAATAGTGCTAATCCGAACTGACTGGTCTCGGCTCTGGGGTACGCGTGAATACCAGTCAAATGAAAGGCCTAGTATCACTGTTCGGGCTCACGAATGGCTCTTAAGACGAGGGATCAAAACAATCGGGGTGGACATGCCCGTTAACGAACGTGATCGGCTTGGATCAAACACGTCTATACGCCCTTCAGACCCAGAGAGATGGCCAGCGCATTGCTTAATGAAGAAGCACGATTTTTACATAGTAGAGAACCTAACAAACCTCGATAGAATTTCTAACAAATACTTCACCTACATCGGTTTCCCATTGAACTTTGGCGGTGCGGCAGCCTCACCAATAAGGGCCATAGCCGTAGTTGAATGAAAGTCTCAACGCTGAACGCAACGGAAATGGATTTGAACCCATAATCTCTGCACCCAATTGGAAAGCGACCTATAGCGACAACGAGACAATGCTTGAAGCACCATTCCGCTTTCCTCTGGCCTGAAAGACAATGGGTTGATCCAGTATCCGTTCCAATTGCAACGCCATGGGAGACTGTGATTATTCCTTCTAGAACCGTGGCGCAAAGAATAGATTCCTTGACAAGCGGGCAACCCTCGGGGTGTTGCTACGGTTCGCCAGCAGGCCAGCCTGCTTGCTATCTCTGCTTTTGTTTTCGGGCTGATGTTTGCCTCCGGCATGTCGGGAACTGTTGTTCCACTCTACGGGGCCAGCCTAGGCGCGTCTTGGACGGAGATAGGCCTTATGGGTACGAGCTGGGGCGCAACCTACATGATCCTCGCCATACCAACCGGGAGAATGTCTGACAGGTTCGGCAGAAAACCACTCTTGATCGGAAGTGGAGCCCTGAGCGTTCTCGCGGCTTTCCTCTACCTCGTCTCTGCGACCGTTTTTCAAGTGATTCTTGTAAGAGGAATTGAGGGAACAGTGTCGGCGCTTTTCTGGCCTGCCGTAGAAGCTTTTGCGACAGAAATTGTTGACCCGGCCGACACTGGGCGGGCGATGGGTATAGCCACTGCATCATACGGCATTGGCTATGGCAGCGGCTCGATGGCAGGAGGAGCGGTCCTGGGCAGTTTTGGCTACCACTGGACCTTCGCTTGCTATCTCGCCTTATCTCTCATCTCCATGTTAGTGGGACTGCTATTTCTCCATGAGCCGCTACACCTCAGCGACTCGAAGATAGCCGGATACGAGAAAACTACCCTAAGCTTCCGTCGACTACCACGGCCATTATTGGTTGCATACTCGCTTGGGGGCATGTACACATTTTGTTTGGGAATAATACTCACGTTATTCTCGGTCTTTGCTAAGGAGCTGGGTATCACGTTCTTCCTGATTGGCACCCTGTTCGCGCTCTTCTGGGTTGGACGAATTGGCGGTTTTGTTGCCGGGGGACGCCTATCGGACAAGTACGGAAGAAAACCGATCGTTATCGCTGCAATGATTGGGTCAGCCCTTGCATTTATTCTCGTGGCGACTTCAACGGGCATTGAGCCTCTGTGGGAAGCGATTCTAATCTTGGGCTTAGGCATTGGCGCAGCATTTCCTGTGGCCATTGCCCTGATCTCTGATAACGTGTCTCAACCTTTACGCGGATACGCTATGGGCATCTTCGAGGCGTCCTGTGCTGCAGGCGCAATGGCGGCCGCGACGCTTGGAGGTGCCTTAGCAGATTTCTACTCTCCGCGAGCTCCATACATTCTCGCTGCGATCGTTAGCCTGTCAGCGGCTGCCATCTTGGCCCTGATGCTACATGGCCCGAATAGAAACTAGACAGGTTTCTCAATCCATGTCGTGAGGGCTGTCAATGCGGCAGCAGAATCTTGGTTACCTGTTGGCTGCCGTCGCGGGCTGCCTCTTATCTACACTCGGAGTCCTAGGCAAAGCAGCCTACGCTTTAGGGGTTGACCCTCTTTCTGTGATAAGCCTTAGGGCAACGATTGCAACCGCGATCATTGGTCTTACGTTGGCAGCTGTGAAACCTAGTTCATTGCGATTGCGATCTGCAGATATCCCGTTCTTTTTCACTTACGGTTTTATTGGAATCGCATTGAATTATGCTGGCTACTTCTATGCGTTGAAGTTTACTACAGTCGCTACGGCCATAACTTCGTTGTACACTTACCCAGCCCTCGTAGTAGTACTCGCCTTCGCAATTTATCATGAACGAATCACGCGCGCAAAATCCGTCGCTTTGCTATGCACATTTCTAGGGATAGTCTTAGTGGCATTGGGTTCATCAACGATTGCTGTGAATGGAGATCTTAGAGGAATCGGATTTGGCCTACTTGCAGGCGTAGCGACAGCCATCTACGTCCTCGCGGGAAAGCGCGCACTGACCAAATATGATACGAAGACTGCCCTGTTTTACAGCTTTCTGTCTGGATCTTTGGCCCTAGACGCGTTGCGCATTACGCGTCTTGGCTTCACATTGACCCTCAACTGGTCCGAGATGATAGTTGTGCTTTTGATCGCAATTGTTCCGACAGTCTTAGGATATGGCATGCTCACCTACTCACTCCGATTCATTGAAGCAGGAAAAGCCAGCCTCGCATGTAGCATTGAACCGGCAATTGCAATATACCTCGCATTCCTGTTCTTTAACGAAAAGCCGTCGCCGATTCAACTTGCAGGATCCGCTTTGATCGTCCTGAGCGTTGTATTGCTGCAATTGAGAAGCGAAAGCAAAACCAAGATACGAGCAGCTCAATGAGCGTATCAAATAAGAGGCCCTGTCCAAGAACTCCCGAAGCGACGCGTTGCACGCATTGCGAATACTTACAAATCTTATAGAGTTGAGTCTACGGTCGGCGAGAAATCGACTGCACTACGTGGGCCGCCACCGGATACGCATGTCTCTTATGAAGCTTGAGACCTTTAGCGCCCGCCGGTTCAATAGCGATTCGGCTTCTGGTCTGAACATACACGTAAACTGAATCTCCCGCGCCAATGTTGACTTGTTCAGCAACGGTTCGGGGCAACTTTACGTACAGCGAGTCCCCCCGTTCTTCAACGGACTCTCGCATCGAGCAGCCGCCCGCGATCATTCTCTCAAGTTTTCGGACACTGAGGTGTTTTTGTTCGATCATGTAAGAGAGTTCTATCTGCTCATCTTTGGATTTTAGATGTGCCAGAGACTCAAGATGACTCGGTCTTAGGTACTTGTTGTCTGGCCCATTGAACTTCTTTGCGACCTCGGGGTGAAGGCGACGAATTAGTCCGATTCTATCCGAGACGTAGCTATCACTCTTTCCGATTCGTTCCGCGATCTTGTTTATGGTCCATCCCCTATCGATGAGTCTGATGTAACCGTTCGCTTCCGCGATCGGGTTTATCTCAACGTTTCGGTGTAGATTCTCAACGAGTCTCGTTAGAAACGATTCGCCGTCGGACATCGTCTTAATCAAGGCAGGGATCGTTTGCCAGCCCAGCCGTTTGCATGCTTCTAGTCTATGATGTCCGAAGACAACTTCGTACCAGGAGTGATCTGGTCTGACCAGAATGGGTTGTAGAAGGCCGCTCTGTTGAATCGATTTGGCAAGCTCAGTTACAACGCGCGCGTCTAGGTCTCGCAGCGCGTCATTGGTCGTTCGTATGCATTCTAAGGGGAGCTCTTCCGGTTTCTGCAAATCGAGTGCTCCGAAAAAAATAATGGCTTTTGTTAAACCATATTAAGGATTCGACATTACTTTACTGCCAGTAACCCAACCGAGAGCCGTCTATAAGCTGGGCCTATACCTCTACATACTTTGTCTCCGCATCTTTTCGGTTGAAAAACAGTGGCCCAAACTGGAATATATCCCCGAGGTTGAATTCACAGCGATTCGTTTGCCTATTACAAGCTTCGATCTTCCACCTGACCTGCTAGGGTTCCTGGACGAGCTTGTGCGCAACGATATCGCACGAAACAGACGTGAAACGGTTGTAAGAGCATTGCAGGCATACATCAAGTTCCAAATTCACAAGTGGAATGGCCCTTTCATCATAATCAATGGAATAAGAAGAGGGCTCATAACCAAGGGGAGTCTGGCGGAACTCACTTGTGAAATGTCCCACAAACAAATGTTTGATGCTGGCACCAGAATGGGCAAAGCTCTTCATGATTTGGCAAAAGGACGAAGACTGGACATATCGAAACCGGAAAATTACAAATCTGCTCTGCAGATCCTCGAAGACTTCGGTTGGGGAAGATTCGATATAGAAGGAAACCAGATCACAATCGTAGAGCCGTTGTTTCCAGCAGCCGTAATGCACGGGTATTTGGAATCCGCATTGGCGATCAAGTTAAAGGAACTCTCTTCAGTCGAAGAGATCCAATTCTTCGAAATTATGCGAATTCGGCACATGAAGGGGAACCCGTTAATCAGGAAAAGAGCACACGTGAACAAGAACATCGGTGAAGATTCGGGGATCATGGGATTCGAAAAGCCTGTAGAAAAGAAGGTTAATGATCTCCTGACGTCGTGAATGCCTTTGGGTTAGACCAAGCAGGATTATCTGAGTTAAGGCCTCTTCAAGGTTTGTCGAAGAATGAAAGAAACGGCTGAAGTGGTCGTCGTCGGCGGAGGCATTGCAGGCGCTTCCGTTGCCTACCATCTGGGTTTGATGGGTAAGAGTGACACTGTTCTACTTGAGCAAGAAACCTTGGGTTACGGATCAACTTCCAAATCCAACAGCATAGTTGAACGACAACTCCTGAACGAATTCGATATTTTGCTCAGAGTGAAGAGCTTCGAAACGTTGACGTATTTCTTCAGAGAAAAAGGAGTTGTCTTCACCCCGATCGGCTACATAAGAATAACATCGGCCGTGGAAGACATACCCAAGTATCACGAAAGCGTTAGAATTCAAAGATCGTTAGGTGTAACAGACTCACGCGTGCTTCAACCCGGTGAACTCAAGAAGATATTGCCATTTTTGCGAATCGACGACCTGACCGCAGCTTTGTACTGCGAATCTGACGGCGTCACAGACGGGTCTCAACTCATGGCGGCACTTGCTAGGGAAGCAGATAATTTCGGCGTCGAGATCGCCCTGAAAACGAGAGTAGAGGGAATTAGTCGAGTAGGAAGCCACAGATTCATCATTAAGACCAACCGCGGCAATATTTCTTGTCGGTATATTGTAAACGCAGCAGGAGCATGGTCAAGCAAAATAGGCGATATGGCAGGGGTCCGTATCCCCGTTAAACCCGCACGAAGACAATACACAATTCTTCGAGTGCCCTACGAAGGAGCTGGACAGATGCCGTTTTTTATTGATATGAAGAGCAGATTGTACATGCACGGTACCGGAGGCAGAGGGCATGAAGTCTTCTGCGGGATTCATAGGGACGCCGATATAGATGAACCAGCAGAAGACCCTGACAAATATAATCAAGGCCAAGACTTCGAATTCGTGGAAAGGATTGCCAGAACAATCACTGATAGAGCTCCGGGCCTAAACGGAGCCTCTGTGAAAGGAGGGGTAACCGGCCTCTACGAGATAACCCCCGATTCTCGCCCCATATTAGGCGAGCACCCGGAGCTTCCAGGGTTCTTTAATTGCAATGGATTTAGCGGGTACGGAATCCAACTCTCACCCATCGCAGGAAAACTGACGGCTGAAATGATCGCCAAAGCAAAACCGGTTACTGTGGCCGACATTTCCCCGCTGAGGATAGACCGCTTCAAGACCAAGAAAGACTACACACTCTTCTAGCCCGAAAGTCGTTGCAACCGCGAATCATCGGCCGAGTGCGAAGTTCGGAGTAGTTTCTGGAGCTCCAATCTTGTTGATATGCTAGTCGACTAAGACAAGCCCGAAGAGTGTTACGGAATCCCTCTTGCCCCATTTTATCGTGAACCCGGCTTTCTGTACAGTCTTGTAAACGTCTATGCTCATTGCCTCCATGGAAGCTCTGGCTTCCCAGGGGCGCCTGCATGGCGCGGTGACGTCACATTCCCTACAAAGCTTACACCTTTCTGCAACAAGTCCGGTTGACAAGTGAAAGCCTCTGCGAAAGGCGTCTCTCTCAACATCGCAGACCACCCCATGGAGCTTCTTCCACACTCGTACATCCCAGGGGTCGTACAGTCTTCTGAACGGGCTGCTGGCGCGTAGCCTGGAAAGTACCCAGCCTTTTTCGATGTAGCTGCGGATCTTAGCGGGAATCTTCTCTTCGACTTTGATCAGAATCGCATGTCTGTATAATTTCAGGTATTTTCTGCATTCATCGGCCGTAGGCGTAAACGGTGGACACATCAGGTTCCGTCCGTAGTTCTCACATGGAGGGTTTCTGCACTTCAGCCCTACCCGATCGTCAATCACTATGTTTCTAGTGCTCACAACCGTGGCGTCAGTTGCTCCCTTACCGAGTGCAGTTGTTCGAAGCGCTTCAAGCGATCTCTGAACCGTCTCCATCGTTTTCGCCTTAATGCTTCCTTTCTATCGTAGAACTACTATCTTTGTGATTCGAATAGGTTTGTTTGGTTTGTTTGGAAGCCTGGACCGACCGTTCCTGCATATTGATTACCGACCTCTTTGGAATTTCTGAAATAGGGTGCGAAGCAACCGGCCACTAGGAGGCTCGGCCATGCCCGACTCCACGACGACATGCTTTGGCATACTTCTGTTAGCTAAATGTACGCAACGTATTCTATAGAGAAGTAAGTCCAGTTTTTTGTGTTGGCGAGCTAGGGCTCGCTGGTTACAGCTGGTCCAGCGTCTTACGTTCCATATTTGCATACACGCCTAAAATTCGCGCAGATCATGCCAAAGTATGTGGGGACGTCGTAGGAAACCAAATCTGCCTCCAGCGTCACCTTATCTGCTATCCCGGCGAGAATTGCCATCTGCCACAAGCTATCAGGCTTGGCTGCTTCGACCAGATCCGGCTTTATTGACATGACCTTACCAATTCTGTCATTGTTCACCGAATCCAAGATCAATGAGTCGTATTCCTTGGCTTTCCTGCTGAACCCATACGGTCCACTCCTCTTGTGTGTATGCGCTTGGTCTGCGCTAGCGACGAAGACCACCCGTTTTTTCGGGTTGGTCTCTGACTGTTCCGCAATAATCCGTCCGAATTGAAAGTTCCTCAAGAGTGGAATCTCTCGTGAGGGCGTCACGATTACGACTCTGGGCTTTCTCCGACATCGGGGGATCATGAACCATAGCGGAACAAGTGTCCCCCAATCCATCGGCATATCAGACGTAACGCCCTCATTCGTCCCGTAGTTGACGCCGACCACCGGTAATCTGGCTCGTCTTGAGCTTTCGAGTATCTTTGCCGCGAATTCTACATCGCACTTGGTTTTGAGGCTGACGGAGACCCGACTGCGTAGTGACGCCCTGAGTGTGCCGGTGCAATTTTCAGACAAAATAATACCGATGTTCTTGGACAGTCTAATGTTATGCGGAGTTGCTATAACGATAGTGTCCGGCTTTGCCCTTCCGACTTCTAATGCAACTTTTCGCAATCCGTCGGTGGTTCTCCTGAACTTTCTCTTACTCGACTTGGAGGCGAGCTGTTCGACCGCTTCACTGCCGTGCGGCGCAATACATGCATAGACGACCGTCATCCTGACTTGACTACCCATGACTTCGCTTTCGTAAGGTTAGATGGCTAGCTCGGTGAGTTGCGAATTTTATCAATTTCGTTGGCTAATAACTCGGTCAGGCGGGACGCAGCTGCTTGGATTCTTGGGGTCAACATTTCTTTGAAGAGAAATTGAGTGTTGATGTCGATTGTGAAGATGCGTATTTTTTCTGGGATTCTATTTGGTTGGAGCTTTCTATAGAGTTCCAGTGCCGTTATGAAGTTCACGGCGTGTGGGGAGGAATCATGGTATGTATCATTGAACTGTTCAGGTGAGAATTCGTTGATGCTACCAACTGAAGATGCTGCGTCAATTGAGTCGATGATGAATACGGTCCTGTAGCCTAGGATTTCTTCAACTAGCTTTATGCCGCCCACGCTAAGCTCCTTGAAGTCCAGATCCGCTGATGGTGGGGTTTTTTCTTTGAGGCGTTTGAGTACGTGGATTCCCACGCCGTCGTCGCCCATTATTGGGTTTCCTATGCCTACGGCCAAGATTCGTGCACGAGTTTGGTCCGTGGCGGTTCTCGGTTTCAGGGCCGCCGTAAGTTCCGTATGATCGCCCCGTTCTTCGCGCGTATCTCAACATTTAGCGGCATCTGGCCGGGGAGGGTATGCGTCGCGCAGGCGTAACATGGGTCGTAGGCCCTGAACGCCATTTCCACCATGTTCAGGATGCCATCTGATACCTCTCCTTTCTTGATCACGCCTTCGGCCGCTCGCTTTATCGACATGCTTATCGCGGCGTGGTTGTTGGTTGTCGCTACGATGAGGTTAACGGCCTTTACGATTCCGGCTTGATCTGTCTTGTAGTGGTGAATCAGTGTGCCGCGGGGAGCTTCCACTGCTCCGACACCTTCGTCGGGCGTATGGGTCGGTATTGTTCGAATGTTCGTGTTGGTGATCTCTGGATCCTTGCTTAGTTCCAGCATCCTCTCTGAGGCATAGAGGAGTTCTATGAGCCTTGCCCAATGTGTTGCGAGGGTTGAGTGGACCGGTTTGCCGCCTAATGTTTCGTACATTCGCTTGTATTCGGCTTGTGCTGAAGGGGTTGCCATGCCTTCGGCGACGTTCAATCGGGCGAGTGGCGTGGCCTTGTAGATGCCACTGCCCTTACCTCCAACCAATCCTTTCCACCCGATCTTTGTTAAGTAGGGAAACTTCAGGTAGGTCCATGGTTCCACATGTTCTGAGATATGTTGTTGGTAGTCGGTTGCGGCAAATTTGGCGAACTCTTTGCCTTCCGGGTCGACCACTCGGATTTTGCCGTCGTAGAAGTTTACTCGGTTCTGGTCGTCAACAGTTCCCATGTAGTATGTTTTGCTTTGGTAGGCATCGCTTCTTATGAGGTTTGTATAGCTTTCGTTCTTGAGGACGACTTCCTCGAAGAGTCTCAGGGTTGACCTGGCAAATTCCACTTCGGACTGTGCTATAGTTTCAATCTTGGTTCTTTCTTCTTCCGTGATTGCTTTGCTTACTCCGCCTGGGACGCCGCAGCTTGGGTGGATTCTCTTTCCACCGATCGTTGCGATTACTTGAAGGGCGTCCGAGCGATGCGTGATGACGGAGGCACCTACATCAAGGCCGACCTTAGCTATTACGCCGAGTACGTTACGTTCCGATTTCGGCGAGTCTGGTCCAACGACGAAGTCTGGGCCGGCGAGTACGTAGAAGTGCGTTATGTGGTCGGCGACGAAGAATGCGCTATAGAGTAGCTCCCTTAGCTTCTTGGCGGCGGGCGGCGGGTCGACGTGGAAGACCGCGTCAAGTGCCTTCGTCGAGGCTATATGGTGTGCCTCGGGGCATACGCCGCAGATTCTGCTTGTGATGTCCGGCATTTCCTCTATGAGCCTGCCTTCGCAGAATTTCTCGAAGCCCCTCAGCTCGGGGACTTGGAAGTAGGCGTTCTCCACGTTTCCTTCGTTGTTCAGAAAGATGGAGATTTTTCCGTGTCCCTCCAGGCGGGTGACAGGGTTGATGGTTATCGTTTTCATTTCTTCGTCCGCCTCATTAATGATCGGCTCATACTGAAGCGGTAGAACGTGCCTATCGGGTCTACTACACTGTCCGCAATTTTTTGTACATCCTCTTCAGTCTGAGCGTCGAATATCGAGGATAGAGCAGAAAGCATCTTGCCGCCTTGGTCTATAGCCTTTGGGAGTGGGCCGTAGCATCCTCTGCATGGCATGTTGGCGTCTAGGCATACACTGCCGCATCCGCCGCGGGTTGCCGGTCCCATGCATATGATCCCCTGCTCGAGCAGGCATTTCTGTGGGTCGGGTATAGTCTGATAGGTTCTGACGATCCTTCCGATTTTTCTTTCATCTCTTACTCTTTTGCATTCGTAACATAGTGATCTATCGGAGGCTCCTAAGATCGAGCCCTTTGGGGGGAGCGGGGAAAGGCCGTCGACGAATTGAGTGATTACCTTTGTTACCTGCTCACCGACTGGGGGGCATCCCGGGACATAGTAATCGACGTCGACGACCTGGTCGAGGCTCTTGACGGTGTTGTAGAATTCAGGTATTGAGAGTTCTCCTTCCTTTGCTTGAAACTTTGTTTGGGGGAGGGTTTTCTCTGGGTTGACAGTTGTGGGTGTATCTTTGTAAGAGTTCGTGAATATTTCATCACGGGTAGTGGTGTTGGCGAGGGCGGGAATGCCGCCGGTGTATGCGCATGATCCGAATGCCACGAGTATCTTGCTCTTGGCTCTTAGTAGTTTGGCCATGTGCTCGTTTTCGGAGTTTTGTATTGCGCCGTTCATGAAGGCTACGTCAATGCTTCTGTCCGGCATTTCTTCGAGGTCTTGGTACTTGTAATCCATGATTGCCGGCCAGAAGATTATCTCAACTTTGTTGGTCAGTTCCACGAGTTTTGTGCCTAATTCGAATATGGCTATCTCGCAGCCGCCGCAGCTGCTTGCCCAATTGAATGCGAGCTTTTGTTTTATCATGCGGTTGCCTCCAGCTCACGTTTCCAGTTGAGGGGCCCTAGGGACCGAACCTGTTCAGTCATGCTGCGTACGACCTGAGCGTACCGTTCTCCTTCAGCCGCGGAAATCCATTCCAGCCTAACGCGCTCTCGTTCTATTCCGAATTGGTCGAGCATCTTCTGGAGAAGTTTGAATCTCCGGAGTGTCTTGATGTTGCCGTTTGTGTAATGGCAGTCGCCTGGGTGGCAACCTGCGATTAGGACGCCGTCTGCCCCTAATGCCAGGGCTTTCATGACGAGGACGGGGTCGATTCTTCCGGAGCAGTTGACTCGAATTGAGCTAACGTTTGAGGGGTACTTCATTCGATTTGTTCCGGCGAGATCTGCGCCGGCGTACGAGCACCACCTGCAGAGGAAGCCTACGATTTTGGGTTCAAAAGTGGTTGCCAATTGCTTCGTCCCCTATGATGCGACGATCGCTTCGACCATTGCTAAGATCTGTTCGTCTGTGAGGTTTCGGAGTGTTAGTGCGCCTGATGGGCAAGAGGCGACGCATGTGCCGCAGCCCTCGCACAGTGCCGCTGAAACTTCCGCAACTTTTGTGGTGGAACTCAGGGTAAGCGCTGTGTACGGGCAGATGGGGATGCAGATTCCGCATCCACTGCACAATTCCCCCGTTACCTTTGCGACGGTGGGTTCGCGTTCAAGCGTTGGGCTTGATAGAAGGTCGAGTGCTTTGCTCGCGGCGCCGCTTGCTTGGGCCACGGTGTCGGGGATATCTTTGGGAGCGTGGCCTGCGCCGGCTATGTAGATTCCCGCGGTTGGGCTTTCGAGCGGCCTGAGCTTCGGATGTGCCTCTGCGAAGAAACCGTACGCGTCGAGTGAGGCTTTGAGTTTGCTCGCCAGATCATGAGATTCTGCGCTTGGAACCATGCCCACCGCGAGGATGACAAGGTCCGCGTTGATCTCAACTGTCTTACCGCTTAATGTGTCAACGCCTTTCACGATGAGTTTACCGTTTTCCTCGTATACTTTCGCGACTCGACCTCGAAGATAGAGTAACCCTTTCTCTTCTTGGCAGCGTTTCACGAATTCTTCATAGCCTTTGCCGCCAGCACGGATATCCATGTAGAAGACGTATGCTTGCCCGTCGGGTACTTTGTGGTGGAACATCATGGCATGCCTTGCCGTGTACATGCAGCATATCTTTGAGCAATAGGGTAGCGCAGTTTCGGGTTCTCGTTGTCCAGCGCACTGAATGAATACAATCTCTCGCGGGATGCGTCCATCGGAGGGACATCTGATTTCTCCCGAAGTCGGTCCGGAGGCCGAGAGCATGCGCTCAAACTCTAGGCTTGTCATGACGTCAGGGTGTGTGCCATAGCCGTATTCCGTTAGCTTCGCGGCATCGTATAGCTCGTACCCGGTCGCCGCGATTATCGCACCAACTTCAAGCTCATGCACTTGCGGCCACGCGTCCAAGTTGATGCAGCTTGTTCCGTACTTGTCGCAGGCTCTCTTACATTCACCGCAAGCTTGAGGAAGCAGACCAAGGCAGTTCTTCGAGTCAAGGACGTAGGCTGGCGGAACCGCTTGGGCGAACGGCGTATAGATTGCTTTTCTCCAGGTCAAGCCCATATCAAATTCGTTCGGGACCTCTGCTGGGCAGACCTTAGCGCATTCACCGCACGCGTTGCACTTAGCCACATCAACGTAGGGTGGTTCCTGCCGTACGGTGACCTTGAAGTTTCCAATGTATCCCTTCACTTCTTCAACCTTGGAAAGCCTGAGGAGTTTGATGTTCGGATGTCGGTACACTTCCACCATCAAGGGGCCAAGGATGCATGTTGAACAGTCGAGCGTGGGGAAAGTTTCCGAGAGCTGAGCCATTCTTCCCCCGATGGTCCCTGACTTCTCGACCAAATACACTTCGTAGCCGGCATTTGCAACATCTAGTGCGGCGCGGATCCCCGCTATGCCTCCTCCTACGACCAGAACTCTCCTGGTCACGGGGACGGTGATGGGTTGAAGTGCTTCGTTTAGTTTGACTTTCTCAATCGCTTGCCGCACGGCTACGTGAGATTTTGCTGTTGCCCTTTCGCGATCGTCGTGCACCCAGCTGCCTTGCTCTCGGATGTTTGCGATTTCGCAGTTATACCGATTGAGACCGGTGGATTGTACGACGTTCTTGAAGGTGCTCTCATGCATGGCTGGAGAGCAGGCGGCTACGACAACAGCGTCAAGGTGCTGTTGCTTTATCGTGTCCTTGATCAGCGCCTGTCCAGGTTCGGAACATAGGTATTTGTGGTCGACGGCTAGAACGACGCCAGCTTGTTTCTTAGCTCTCTCAACAACTTCGTTGATGTTCACTGTTCCTGCGATGTTTAGACCACAGTGGCATATGAAAACGCCAACCCGTTTCTGGGGCATGGTGGACAAGTCACGGCACCCCCGCTGGTTCGCGAATTCTTTGCACTTGGTGTGCGTCGAGTTGTAGCTGCTCTGGGTCAAGTCCTAAGGCGAGACCTAGTAGCTGTGTGAAGTAAACGATTGGTAGGCGACCCTCGGCTGAGCTCGCGGTGTTGCCGTCGCCTCCCGTTTCTAGGTTGTATTTGCACAAGGGGCAGCTTACGGCGAGTACTTTGGCTCCTGAATTGCGAGCCGATTGTATGATATCTCGTGATAGAGGTTCAGAATACTCTGATGAACTTACGCTGAGGTACGATCCGCAGCATTGCGTGCGCGCCGGATAATCGATTGGTGTGCATCCGAGTTGAGTGAATAGGTCTTCCATGATCGACGGCCTGTTCGGGTCGTCAAGCTTCATTTCTCCAGGAGGGCGAAGCAGCAAGCACCCGTAATATGCGCCCACGGGGAGCCCCTTTAATGGAGCCTTCACCGCCTTCCCTACGGCCTCAAAACCGATGCGGTCTCTTAGAACTTCCAGGAAGTGGAGTACTTCCACTCCGCCGGTGAATGTTTCCTCGTTAAATGCGTTGATTGCTTGTTGCGATGCTGGTGTATGGGTGGCGTGGAAGGTGGTTCGTTTGAGGACATTGTAGCAGCCGGCGCAGAGTGTTGTGAGTGTGCTGCCTTCTTGTTGTGCTCGCGAGAGAATTCGGTTGGGTCCGGCTTTCATCATGAGGTTGTCATTTACGTTTGAGTATACCGCGCCGCAACAGAGCCACCCTTCCATCTCCCTCAATTCGAATCCGAGGGCGCGCGCGGACGCTTTGGCGGAAGCGTCGAAATCTTTCGCCATCGTTCTAAGGGTGCATCCCGGAAAGTAGAGATAGGATTGCAGTCGCCTTCGCCTCAATAAGAGCTCAGTTTTCTGTAGGCACTCACCAAGCCTTGTTGGGGTATCTCCGAGGAACTCGGTCGCACTGTAAGCTCGATTGGTTCTCGGCGCAGTTTGATGGTTCGCAGTGCTTCGCAAATTTTGCTGACGTCGAGGCCCCTGGGGCATTGGGTTTTGCAGGAGAAGCAGGTTGCACAGAGCCAAGGCGCCCTAGCGTCGAGTACCTCCTCGAAGCCTAGTTGCAGGTAGCGAACGACTTGGTGGGGCAGTAGATCCATTTGTGCGGATAGGGGGCATGTAGCTGAGCATTTTCCGCACTGGTAGCATAGTGCAATGTTTTGACCGCTTAACATTTCGACCTTATGCAGCAGCGGGCCTGCGACGGACGTCGCAGATAGAATGCTCGCCACTCTACTCCCAGCCTTTTACTGCGAAAGCCTCGAGTTCGATTTTCGCTTCCTTACTTCGGTAGTCTGGTAGGAGTATTGGGCTGTGTCTATCTGGTTTGTAACCTGCTCTAGCGAGTTCCTTGTGAAATCTACTTACGTGCTTGAGTGTCGGCGTCCCAGGCGTGGTTGTGGCTGCTTTCTTTGCGGCGTCCTCTCCCGATCTCTTGCCATACACTAGAATACCAAGCAGTGAGTTGCCCATGAGGCGGTTTCTTCCGTGAACTCCGCCCGCCGCCTCACCGGCAATGTACAGGTTGGGAACGTTTGTTCGCCCCTCCGTGTCTATGAGAACGCCTCCGTTTTGGTAGTGTTGAGTTGGGTAAACGAGCACCGGGTCTGTCAGAATGTCTATGCCAAACCTCTTGAACTGTCTGACCATTGCCGGGGCTAGCTGTTGTGTTCGGCCGGACCCTCGTAAGGCGTCGATTAGTGGAGTGTCCAACCACACCCCGACAAGGCCGTTGGGCGTTGCAACGCCCTTCTCACGCTCCTTACATTCTCTTATGATGGCTGAAGATACTGCGTCTCTGGTTTCAAGCTCGTTGACGAAGCGTTCTCCTTCCACGTTTACGAGTTGGGCGCCCAGGCTTCGCATCTTCTCTGTTATGAGCTGGCCCGAGATAAGCTCGGGGAAAGCCACGCCGGTTGGATGGTATTGTATTGTGTCCACGAACGCTAATTTGCAGCCGGCTCTGTATGCAAGCGCCAACCCGTCGCCCGTCGCGCCGTAATGGTTAGTGGTTGGGAATCCTTGCACATGTAGCCTCCCGGAACCGCCAGTGGCGATTATCGTAGTCTTTGATCGCACCACGATGTATTCGTCTGTTTCCATGTTGAGGAGGATCGCTCCCACACATTTGCCTTCTTCGTCAGTGAGCAGTTCTAAGGCGGGT
>Ga0187772_10000566_pt1 | contig 16632 bp, 15 predicted proteins | sample 0116_SJ02_MP15_2_FD_133137 | JGI IMG/M metagenome (GOLD analysis project Ga0187772, IMG submission 133137) | Tropical peat soil microbial communities from peatlands in Department of Meta, Colombia - 0116_SJ02_MP15_20_MG | ecosystem: Environmental > Terrestrial > Soil > Wetlands > Peat | place... | reverse complement strand
TTCCAGAGCCCTTCTAAAGGGGTCTATCCAGGCGAATGAAGGAGCGGTCCCTTCCTCTGCCTCTATTTCCTCTGGAATTTCGGAGACACCTTCGGGCAACTGGATAGCATCCTGAGGTGCGGAGGCTCCCAGGAGTGGGGCTTCCTCGACTTCCCTCTCATCCGAAACCAGCCTTATGTCACCTAAAGCCCCCACTTCCTCTGTTTCTTTTTCTATCTCCTCCGACGCAAACAAATCAGATTCCTGCGAGGCTTCTTGACCGAAGGTTCCTTCCGATTCTTCTAAGCCCGGATGACCATCTTCCTCGAGCGCGTTCAAGGAGGACTCCAGGATTTTTCCCAAAGGCTCAACAGTGAGTGAAAGAGAATGGTCAGAGATTCTGCCCTCATCTCCCCCCTGTTCTCCTTTAGTTTCCTTTTCAAGAGGAGTTTCCATTTTCTTTCCCGAGAAGCGGGCGGTCTCCCTGGGGGTCTCCTTCTCCCTTATGATAATTATCTTTTCTGAGGGCTCGGTCAGATGAATGTCCTGAGCCTTCTTCTCAAATCCCGCTGACATCCGAGGAGGCAAAAGGAAACGTTCCTCTCCTAGCGGCACCTCCATCCACTCTTTCTTTCTCCTCTTGTCCACGGCTGGAATAGGTTGTCCCGAAGCATTCTTAAAGGCGATGGAAATCCTTTTGGCTGAAAGGTTGCCTTCAAAAATTACTTTAAAGGGCGAGGCTTCACCTGAGGGTAGCGGGTTAATGGCAAGGGGAGCTTCTTCAAAGGCAATGAATTCGTCAGGGTCTTCGAAAAGCTGAGCGAGTACCCAGGTATCTGTTAACGTTTGATCCGATATATTCTTTGCCCTTCCCATGACGCTCCATGCTCCCCTCTCTGTCTTCCGGAGATAACAGGACTCCAAGGCCAGGTGACGTGGGGTCAATTCCTGAAATTCGAGAGAGAGGGGAAGGAGGTTTCTTCTTTCTTCAACCGAGACCCTTGCCCCGAAGGATCTGAGCGTCTTGGCAAGCGTTTCGGCTTTTCTAAAGGGGATATTCTTTTTGAGGATGATCGGAGAACTGTCAACGACCTTCTTCAAGGTGGGAAAGGGAATACTGTAGTTTTTCGAAAGATTGCGACAGAAGGAGCCCTTTTCTTCCTCAGTATTATCTCCGATACCGATAAGGAGGACTCTATATCTCCCTTCTTGTTGATTTAATCTGGCCATGATGTTCCTTTTCCGCCGAGCAGATTTCCTGAAGGCATGTCGAGGGAGATTTTAAGTCATCTTCTATGGGATTAGAAATTTAAGGTCCCTTCTCGGCGATGCCCGAACAGAACAGTTTCATGTTCGTCTCCTTATTTTTAAATAATTTTTTAAAATAGGTCAACCTCTTTTTATCAGACCTCATGGCCTTTAAGAGGAGATTGCTTCAGTTCCCCACCTCTTTCAACAGGGTGGTCAATTGACTAAAGCTTTTTTGATCAATGTGCTGGAACTGAAGTCCGTAGCGGTGCTCTCCCCAACTCTCCCTTGCGGCCAGGTCACACCAAACGACTTTTGCCACTGCTCGAATGGTATCCAGTTCCAAGCCCTTCACGTATAATATTTCAATTTTTAGTAAAGCTCCTAACTCGATCCTCTCGGGGAGATAGACGAGAAGGCCACCCTCGCTCGCATTTGCTACCATGCCTCCAAGGGGCTTCTCCCCTTCAGCGCGGGAATAATTGAGGGGAAGCTCCACGCTAAACCTTGGATACTTCCTCTTCTCAATGGCGAGGACGCCCATTTTACCCTGTGAACCGGATTGCCTCATTTGGTTAAATTTGTCCATTCTCAGTTAGACTCTTAAACCTTGATCTATAATGGAGTTTGCATTCTTAATGCTATTTATCTTCTTCCCTTATTATTAAGTACCAGTATACTTATAACTTTGGCTAATAATTTACCAGAGGTGGCCGATTCCTTACATAGGATTACGAACGAGATTAATATTCATACGTTGTTTCTTGGATTCTCTTACAAATTGTCATATATTTTCGTTTGGTCCAAGATATTCAAAGTGGATGAAAGCAAATTTTCCTTTGTTAAAAGGAACTTATCAATTCTTGGTAGGCTTCCTCTTCAAAGGATACTTTTTCTTGGGTCTATGAAATATTTTCATTATTTGACCCATTCTGGCTTTGCCTTGTAAAGTTCAGCTTCTTCTGGAATCTTCTTTTCTAACATGGCCCTGGCTTCTTCGATTTGAATTCTATATTCGTCCATTTCCTTCTTAACCTCGTCTCTTTCTCTCCGGAGGTTTCCCCGTTCAGCGGTACTTTTTGAATCGTTGAATCTCTCAGTCAGTCCATTGTATTTGCCTCTCAAGGCTTCCAATTTGTCCTGTTGTTCTCCTAGCTTCCGTCTCCATTCCTCTACTCGTCCCTTCCAATAGTCCTCCCCCCTCCCCAATTGGTCCTTATAAGTCTCTTCGCTTTTTTTGTGGGTTACCTCCCCTTCGGTCTTTGATTCTTCCTTCTCTTCAGGTGACCCGGTATTTTCGGCTTTAGATCGATACCTTTCTGGAACCTGCGTGATATCATCCGTGAAGTGGGCCGCCCCTTTTTCGTCAACCCATTTGTAAACCTGTGCAAAAGAGATTTCTGTCTTACCTGTAAATAAGAATAAGATGGACAGAATAATAATTGAAATTCGTTTCATAGCCAAGATTTTATGAGCAATTCTCATGCCAAGTCCCCTCCAATTGTTGATTTTTCTTACGTAATGTATTATCTTTATTGTAGCTGGAACGTCAAACCGTATCACCTCCTTGTTTCACCCCCACTTGACGTACCAGCCGGGATCAGTTACTGCCCTCCTCTAACTGATCCCTTTTGAATTTATTCTATAAAATTATAAAGTTATGTTGGTTCCTGACTTGTTTCGTGAATAATTTGCTGAGAATCTTGGCTTTGGAGCCTGAATAATGGCCAATCCTGTCTCCTGTTTGCAAGGTGCCCAATCTTTGAACAATTCCGTTGTAAATGGTTTCGGCAGGATACCAATCCCTTAACCCGAACCATTTTCCTTCACTCCTCGTACCACCTCTGAAGGAAATCCGAGCTGGGATACGAATTCTCTGTAGAAATGATTAAATCCAACCTCCTTGAGAAAAGGCTGGGCCATCACTCCCCTACATCCTGCCAAAAGAGGTGGCTTCAGCTTATAAATCTCCTCGTAGAGCTGGTTCACCCACTTCTCCCCTTTCGTCATGTTGGCCAAAACAATTCTGCCGCCCCCCTTCAGAACTCTTTTAAACTCCAGGAGAATGGGAATGAAATCTTCGACGGGAAGGATATCCAAAAGATATTGGGTCATGATGACATCAAAGGTTTCGTCCTCAAAAGGGAGATACCGGCAGTCGCAAAGATGTAGGGTATAATTCTTTTGCCCCGTCTTATGAATCCTTCTTCTTGCCTTCTCCACCATTTTCATGGAAACGTCGATTCCATACGCCCACCCCTTCGGATTCCTCTTCAGGATCTCGACGAAGTTGAGCCCGGTCCCCAGGGCAACCTCCAAAACTTTTTCTCCATTCTGAATGGCAGCGATCTCCAACGCCCTTCGACGGGTTTTTGACTCCATCAAGATTCCAAACAAATCATAGACCGGTGCGATCCAATTATATTTTCGGACAATCTCCTGATGGGTGTATCTTGCCTCCAAGATTTCTTGTTCCATAAAAAGCCTCTCGTCCTCGACGCATCGTAATTTCACCCGTTCGGCGGCGCGTAGCTGTCGTAGGGTTCACTCGCTCCCTTCATCCCCCCATGCCTATCGCGCCTTGGCGGGACGGAGCCATCTGCACGACTTCTGTAAATTACAAGATTTAAAGGAGAAGAGTCAAGAAGTTTTTACTTTATACTCGCCGGATTAAAATAGTCCCTGATCCTTCCCAGAACGATATGAGGGATATCTTCTCTCCGTTTGACGGCATAGATGCTGATGTTCTTACTCTTCTCAACCGCCTTTTCAAACCGGGCCGCATAAGGATTGTCTCCAATGTGGACAGCCGTCACACGGTTTTGGATTTGCCCGAAGAATCCGATCAATGCTTCCAGGTTCGTAATTTTCATGTCAGTGATAATGAAAAGATCCAGGTTCTTCCTCCCTAGTATCAACGGCATCAAATCCTCTAATTCCAAGGCAGTCCCGCCGCCGAAATATTTACAAAGAACACGGTAGATGTCCTCCCGCCGGTCTGTATAATACAAAACCTCTTTTCCCCCCATCGGCGCATCGCTGAAATTATAGACGGCAACCTTTGAGCCATTTTGGAGGTAGGCATTGGCAGCACAGGCTGCCCCGAGGACAGCATAGGAGAGACTCTTCCGGGGATTGATCATGCTCCCCGAAGAATCGACGGCGATGAGGCAATCGGGAGTGCCCTCGATCTTTCCCCTTCCCTTTCCTTCCCTTTTCGTCCAAACTTGAGTAATCCCCGGCATAATCTTCCCGAAGCTCGTCCAAATATCCACGTCTTGAAAAGGGGATCCAATTTCCCAGGGCGAATGAGAATAGGGATGGAGGGACCCTTTCTCTTCCACGGGGAATTTCTTCAGGGGGATGGAATAATTCTCTGCCAACTTCATATAGAAAAGGACATCCGCATCGAAAGGATTTCCCTGGCCTCGCCCCATCCCCCCTTCCATTCCATAACCTGCCCCTTTGAGCTCGTCAGAAAAGTCCTCCACGACGTCCTTGAATTCCGATAGACCCATGGTCTGTCTGGCATAATCTCGCAACCCCTGATCGATCTCTTCGTTCGAGTAGCGGTTCAAGTCGTGGTCCCCTTGAGGATTGCGTTCCCCTTTCCCCCCTTTCCCTCCCCGTTGTTTCTGTTCCTCAACAAACAGGGGTTTGAGAGAACGGGCGAACTTTTGAATGCTCTCTCCCCAGCGTGAGCGATCCAGATAGGGAATTCGCGCAAGCCTTCGGACAATATCTGCGTGCCCTTTCACGTTCGTTTTAGAGGGCGGGACTCCTAAATCGATTCCCCAAATCTTTTGGTAAAGTGAGGCGATCACCTCCCCGATCGTCCCTTTCTTCAGGTTACGGTGCAATTCGGGGATCTCTGTAACCCTCTTTTTCACACAATGGGTATCTGCAATGATGTCGATGAAGTGATTGGACACCCGCTTGGCCAATTCCTTATCACCCACGACTTTCTTGGCCTCCGAATAGAGCCTGAGATGCGTTTGGAAATCCCATGGGCAGAAGGTGTAATGGGTCACCCCATGGTCCAGAAGAGCCTCAACAACCCTTTTTTCTTCCATCTTATCTTTCATTTGCGAGACAAAAGCACTGTTGATGGTCATCTGTTTCTGGTTCATCTCCAGCCCTACGCCTTCCTCCTCGGCCTCACCCTCTTCGGGAGCAACGCTTCTTTTGACCTTGGGCACAGGGATTTCCGGGTAGAGATGCTTCTTCTTCAACCGCGGCCAGATCTCTTCAATGATTGATTCTAAGTTCTTCTCTTCCATGCTCCATCGCCCGGGTTCACCCGAATCCTCGGCCTCAATAATAGGGGTTGGGATACCGCCCCTTTCCCGGATACACGAGCTTATCCCTCTCGTAGATTTTCCCCTCGACAATATTTCCTAGGCCCCTTACTCTTCCTCCCACATAAATCTCTCCTCCCATCATCCATTCGCCTGTATGAAGGCCGATGTTTTTTTTGATGAGAATCTTTCCTCCCCGCATCCCTGCCCCGGTCCAGTTCTTGGCATTTCCTTCAATGGCTAATTCCCCACCTTCAAGGCCAATGCCCGTGAAATCGCCGGTATCTCCATCAATCATTAATCGCTTTGTTCTGGGGAGCCGAAACCCGATGAGGTTGATCTCCGTCTTTAGCTCAGAAAGTTTCAGGGCGATCTCTTCCTCTTTTGCGTAGTTGCATAAGGCGGAAATGTAAATCCCCGCGGGCCCGGGGATGAGATACGGAATCTTTTGGGTGTTTTCGAAGGCAAAGCAAAAGTCCTCAATATCCTCTGCCGTGTACTCGATCTCCTTTACATACTTCTCTGCGACCTCGTAGGCCTTGATGATCGTGTTGTATTGGACCATCCAGACAAGTTCCTTCGCCTCTTCCTCCAAAAGTTTTTCGTATCCCCGGCGGATCCGATCCATGGTGGCCTCGGTAGATTGGACAATCTGGTCCAAAGGGAGGTCGGGGGTGGAGACAGCCAATGTCTTGAATTCTTCAAAAGGGTTCTTGGTGATCCAGCTCTTTTGGTCTGAAGGAAGGATGGGACTCTTTTTAGGTGAGATAGAGGATTTCATCTTCATGTCTCAGCCCTTAAGAACGGGGGGAGAAAAATCATTCTCCCTCTACCGTTTTCGGGCATCGATGTCCTTTCTCACTTCAACATAAACGGGATGATCCCCTTCGAGTGGCTCCAAATCGCCTCCCTGAAAGATTTTCGATCCGGCCGCCAAAGCGTCTTTCAGATGATCGCTCTGTTCGCGGTAGCGCTGAGAAACCGCTTTCACCGATTCCTTGGCAAGGAAGATGGGAAAGGGGTCATCTCTTTTCGATCTCTCCTTCTGCGAAAGAACCTCATCCTTCCATTGGATCCGATGGGCCAAGTTATAGGGTACGACGGCCTTGATATGCTCGATATCGATCTCACAGTCTCCTAGCAACCATGCCAGCCCCTGCGCGTACTGCTTGATGGAGGAAGGGAGTCGATTGGAAGCGCAATTCTTGATTTGGTGGCAAAGATACCCCGTATAATGACAGCCCTCTTCACAGCTTTCGACAACCCGTTTCTGGCCGTACCGTTCACAGAAGGACAACTCGGTGAGGAGCATCCGAATAAAGGCGCTGGCGTCGAGGTCCAGCCCTAACTCCTCCATTTCCGCGCGGATCTGATCACGCTCTTGCCTCTGGAAAGACTTGACCCCTAATGCCTCTTCAAGATACTCCCCATAGGCGTTACATACTTCTTCAATCTTGGAGACCTTCTTTTCGTACGGAATCTTGGACTTCAGGATTTGATAAAGATCCTTTTCATACTTGGGATGCCTCAGGGCATGATCTTTTCGCTTATCCTTCCCGATGAGAAAAGAGAGATTGGGTCCCGGATATCTCGATTCCACCATGACATCGAACCGATCCACTAACGGAGCGATAATCGTATTGGTCCCTCCGTCCTGATAGTTGGCGGTGGCAAAAAGACAGTATTCATCGTTAATGATCATCTCGTTCAGGTATTCCCAGTTCCCGCGATCCACCCCGTCCAGGATCATACTCTGTTTGGTTTCTGGAAGACGGTTGATCTCGTCGACAATCTTCACGGGGATTTGGGAAAAATTGGTCCATACCACATCCTCTTCGCCACGGTTCAATTTGCCCAAATCAGGTCTTCCAATAATCTTTTCCTCTGTTTGTTCCGGATGTCCTGACACCTCGCTCCCCCAGATCACACCCAGTGGAAACTGGTAGAGGAGGGAACAGACGTATTCTGCGGAAGTCGTCTTACCCAACCCCGGTTCTCCGATGACTAATTCTTTTCCCTTCTTCAACCCAGTAAGGAGGCTCAACAAGATCGCTGAATTAAATCGCTCCCCCTTAATCTCCATGTCCGGACGGTTAAAATATAGATGTTCACTGATAAACTGATAGACACCCATCGCCTGCTTCTGATATCCGTTCTTCTCCGTACCCACGATTTCTCTCTCTCCTAAACTTTTTCCAGTTGCCAAACCCTGAAACTGCTCATGGGTGACAAAAAACACTTAATCTAAGCTTAACACGACCCGCCCCCCCAAAACAAGATTCGGTTTGCATCCATAAGCAATTCGAATTGTGTGACACATACGAAATAACCCCCTTTCATCCGTCCGGCGCAATAGTCCTAGTACCGATGCCAGCGTCGTTATGACGGCCCTGGACGGCGGCGTCCACTTAATTTGATGGGGGGGGGAGTATAGAGGGGGGTATAAGAAAAGGGGGTCAAAACGGGATTACAAGAGGGAAACGTCACTGCAAAAAAACTGGAAGGGCTTCTTTATACATTCGTCTCAAAGCTTTCCGCGCATCCGGCTGAAGCAAGGGCACGCCGGGCAGCCCGGCCCAGTTCCAGGTCGAAACGATGGGTGGGGGCATAGACTCGGCAGATAGCCACTTTCGCGGGAATGTACTGGAATAATGTTCGGAGGGGTTCCCTCGATATTCTTTTGGAGGCCGGGTCGAAGATCAGAAGGGTCCCTTCCTCCGACGCGTGCCATGGGTTGAGGGGTCTGGGGTCATGGTGGGCCATATCCACGTGGAATTCTATCTCTTTGAGACGATTCGGTAAAAAGGTCTTGATCCTCTGCTTTACCTCCTCGGGTTTCAAAAAAATCGGTCGTCCCATTTCCATTTCTCTCAAGGTGAGTCTCTCTTCGAAGACGCTGCTCCATTTCAACTTCCTCGAAAGCACCTCAGCCCACTTTCCTCCCAGTCGTCTTTCCCGAGGTGACAGAGAAACTTTCCACTCCGATGCTTTCTCCATGACGGACCAATCCGTGAGGAAAAGATATCGGTCGAGCTCCTCCGCCGGATGGAAGGGGCAGAGAATCTCCATCGTCTCTTTGAAAATCTCTTGTAACTGAAGATCAATGGAGCGGGTGGTTCGGTGATAATAGACATTGGAATAAAGATAGAGCCGGGCGTTCAGAAACATCGCTAGTGCATCCATTCCTCTCTTATCCAAAGTTAATCCCTCCTTGCGAAAGGAGGTGTAGTACAAGAGCCGCCTCCAATCCACAGGGCCAATGGAGACACCCGTCATGTAAGCGTCCCGCAACACATAGTCGATGTTATCGAAGGTGAAGATTCCCCGGAAGAGTTGCTGGAGGAAGTTCAACCACCTTGGATGCTTCCGTCCCTCCCCCCGTTGAGGTTTCTTAATCAAGAAGGCGATTTGTTCCGGATCAAGGACTTCGGCCTTTTCGAAGCGTCCGTGGGGACCTCGCCGAATTCCCTTTAAGACGGGAGACATTTTCTCCCGGATGATACGCTGACCGATCTCTTCATGATTGGTGCGAAACCGCGAAAGATATTGCTCATCAAAGAAATGACAGAAAGGCCCATGTCCGGTGTCGTGGAGAAGCCCAGCCAGGCGAAGAAGTTCATCTAAATAGGCAAACGATGGGAGGTCTGCCTTGAAAATCTTGTAGAGAGAGGGATAAAGCTGCTCAGAGAAAGCCCCTGCGACGTGCATCGTCCCGAGGGAGTGTTGAAAACGAGTATGTTCGGCCGTGGGAAAAACCCACCGCGCGCTCTGCAGTTGGAAGATGCGTCGAAGGCGTTGAACCCACGGGGTATCGATCACATCCCTTTCCGTTCTCTCCCCTTCTATCCGGTCCGTCATCACCATGTAGTGATAGATGGGGTCTGCGATCAATCCGATATCCTGGATCGCCGCCGCCCTTTCATGCCCCCGCGGCCTTCGATCACGCACCATCGTTGGAAGGTTCGCTTCCCTTTTCCCCATCTTCAGGATGTTTGAACTCCACCTTGCCGGCAGCCACCTCCCGGAGAGCGGTGACAATGGCCCGGTTGTCTGTATCGGCCAATGGCTTGGCACCCTTCATGATCATCTTCGCCCTTCGAGCTGCGAGGATCACGAGCTCGAACCGGCTTTCCACTTTTTTCAGACAATCTTCCACCGTTATTCTAGCCATCCTTTTCCTCCCATCCTCTTTTATTCTCCTCAAGGATCAAATGCTTACTCTTTCGACACCTTTCCGCGATGATGACCGATTTTAATCTCTCAACCGCCTCCCCAACGCTATCATTGATGATGACATAATGGTACCCTTCCGCCTCCTCCATATCCCTTCTGGCACTCGACAATCGAAACTTGACCATCTCGAGAGAGTCGGCCCCTCTATTGATCAATCGCTCTCTTAGGACTCTTAGGGAAGGAGGCAGGAGGTAGATCAACACGGGTTGTGCAGTGGTATTCTTCACCTTCTTCGCCCCCTGTGTGTCGATATCGAGAATCAGGTCCATCCCTTCCGATTCCAATTTCCTCAAGTCGGGCCGGGGCGTCCCGTAGCGGTTCCCCAACACCTCTGCCCACTCGAAGAATTCATTTTTTTCAATCATTTTCTGGAAGACGGAGTGGGAAACGAAATGATAGTCCTCCCCCTCCTTTTCATTAGGTCGGGGCAAACGGGTGGTAAAGGAGACAGAAAACTGAAGACCCGGCAGCTGCCGGATCAGCTCTCTGACCAACGTGGTTTTTCCCGCGCCCGAGGGTGCGGAAATGATAAAAACCAATCCCCTCCCTTTTTCTCTCATCTTTTGTAATCGCTCAGTTCTGACCGAAAACCCTATTCTCAGGATCGGAGTGGTTTCTCCAGAGGCACGTCCTGGCCAAGGTTTCGGAACGGAGATCACTTCGATCCAACTGCACCCGAGACTGAAGCGTTACCTCATCTCGCACCGGGCTCCCTCTTCGTAGAAAAGACTCACTCGATGTTTTGTACCTGTTCTCGAATCCTTTCCAGCTCAGACTTAATTTCTACTACGTTCTGGGAGATCTCTGCGTCATTGGCCTTCGCACTGACGGTGTTTACCTCCCGATGAATCTCCTGGATCAAAAAATCCATTTTCCGCCCCACCGGTTCGCTCGCTTCCACCAAGGCCTTAAATTGACGCAGATGACTCTCTCCCCGGACAATCTCTTCGGTAATATCCATCCGTTCCGCCAAAAAGGCGACCTCCTGCTGAAAGCGTAGGGGATCGGTTTCCATCCCCTCCAGGAGGGATCGGAGCCTCTCATTTAGCCGGCTAAAACTCGCCTTGAGCCGGGAAGGGAATTGTTGTTTAATTGTTTGAAGCTGTTGGGCGATATGCTCCAATCGCTGCAGGAGATCTTTGGTAAGGGCCTCTCCTTCTAACCGCTTCATGTCGTCCATATTTTTGAACGATTGCTTCAGGATTGGGAGGACCTCCTGCCAATAGGGCTCTATATCCCCCGATTCCTCTTTCGCCGTGATCAAGTCCTTCGCCCCAGCCAGCAAAGCCAACGTGACGTCATCCTTTAGCCGAAGCCTCTCCTTCAAGTCATGAAGGACTCGGTTGTACTGTTCGGCAAGATCAAGATCAACGCTGAGTTGGACTTTTTCCTCTCCGACGCCATCTAGCCTGATCGATACGTCGATCCTTCCTCTTGATACCTGCGATCGGACAATCTCTTTGATACGGTTTTCGAAAAGACTCAAACGCTTAGGAAGTTTGATGTTGATGTCGCAGTACCGGTGATTGACCGATCGAGACTCTACAATCATCTTGCCTAAGGCCATCGTCGCCTCTGCTCTTCCAAAACCTGTCATCGACTTCAACATAAAGGATTTTTTCTCCCCCCCAAATCTTCCACGTATTTTTTTCTGGATTGGTTGAAAAGTGTGACCACTGCCTCCGCTCGATAATCAGGATAGGTCCACTCCAATGGCTGAAAGGACTTATTCCGATAGATAAATGTCAAATCAGCATAGATACCGTCCCGCAGATAGGGCCGATGGGTATACCCTTTGGTCGTAGCGAGGATCACGTGCTCCAGACAAATGTACCCCGGGTCGATGTTGATTCGGCGGCCTCCATCCAGCCGTGCATATTTTTCTTCGAGCCGATTGGTGGCCAGCTTCACATCGGGGAGGATGGGAATGAGAATGAGTCGTCCAAAGGTTATGAAGTAGCGGAAAAGGGGCTTCCCCATTTCATCGGTATAATATTCCGTAAGGTCAAAGGGCAATCTTTCGCTGATCATATCCGTTTTCCCGAAGGTTGAGCGGAGGTCTTCCAATCCGTGGTGAAAGATGTCATCTTCCAAAGCAATGAGGCTCATAAAAAGTTTAGCCGGTTTGGGCTCCTTCGGTTTGCCCATTCTTTTCACTCTCTTTCTTCAGGTAGATGAAAAACTCTTTATTCCCTTTTGGGCCGAGCAACGGAGATTCCGCAACACCGAGTACCCTCAGTCCCAACCCTCGGCTGAAGTGTGAAATCCGATCGATCACTTTTTTGTGTAGCGTCTCGTCCCTCACCACCCCTCCTCTGCCCACTTCCCCCTTTCCGACTTCGAACTGGGGTTTGATGAGACCGAGAATGGCACCCCCCTTTTTAAGAAATCCAAGGAGGTGAGGAAGGAATTTTTCGATCGAGATAAAAGAGGTATCGATGACGGCCAAATCGATCTCTTCCTTGACTTCTGCCCGTCGTAAATAACGGATGTTTTTCCTTTCCAGATTCACAACCCTGGCGTCTTTTTGAAGTCTCCACGCCAGCTGTCCGTATCCCACATCCACGGCATAGACCTTTTCTGCCCCTTTTTGAAGGATGCAATCTGTGAAGCCTCCCGTAGAAGCCCCCACGTCCATCACCACCATTCCCCCGGGGTCGATCGCAAACGCCTTGAGGGCCCCTTCTATCTTTTCGCCTCCCCGACTCACATAACGAGAGTCCCCTTCTTGAACCCGGAGCCGGGCTTCCACATTGATTTGAGTCCCGGGTTTTTCAGTCCTCTTCCCTTCGACAACCACTTTCCCCGCCATGATCATGGCCCGGGCTCTTTCACGGCTTCGGGCTATCCCTCTATCGACCAAAAGCTTGTCAAGACGCTCTTTGGTTACCATCTTACAGGGGGGGGAGAGTGTGACCAAGCCTCCTATCCGGTTGGGAAGCCGCAATTGCCGAAATTCTATTTGGGCTCGGGGACATGTTGGTTCAAGTGGGTTTCAGACCGGTTCGTAGAAGTGGACTCCGACCGTTCTTCTTCCAGCATCCTCCTTACGCCGTTCATGATTCCCTTCTCGTCAATTTCATATTTTTCTCTGAGCAACGCTTGCGGTCCGTGTTCTAAGAAAGTGTCAGGAATTCCTAAACGCTTCACTCGGATGGAAGTCAAACCCCTCTCTTGAAAAAGCTCGAGCACCGCACTTCCAAAACCTCCCTGGAGGACATTCTCCTCAACGGTAAGAACTTTCCCGGTCCTTTTTGCCCAATCGCAAAGGAGGGCTCCGTCCAGGGGCTTAAGAAACCGGCTGTTGATCACAGCTGCCCGAATTCCTGTGTCCGCAAGCTTCTCTGCGGCCCGAAGTGAAGGATAAACTGTGGAGCCAATGGCGACGATCAGAATGTCCTGACCCTCTCTCACCACTTCCCCTTTTCCAATATCGAGCGGGTGGAGGGACGCGTCTCTCTTCACTCCCACCCCTTTTCCCCTCGGATACCGAAAGGCCGTGGGGAAGGGACACTCCGTCGCGGTCTTGATCATGTGCTGGAATTCATTTTCATCTTTGGGAACCATAATGACAAGATTGGGGATGTGCCGGAGATAGGAGAAGTCAAACACACCTTGGTGGGTAGGGCCGTCCTCCCCAACGATGCCTCCTCGGTCGAGTGCAAAGACGACCGGAAGGTTTTGCAGACAAACATCCTGAAGAACTTGGTCGTAGGACCTCTGCAGAAAAGTGGAATAGATGGCAACCACAGGCTTCATCCCTTCAAGGGCAAGCCCTGCGGCGAAAGTAACCGCATGCTGCTCTGCTATACCAATATCATAAAATCGGTTAGGAAACTGGCTTGCAAATACCTCTAAACCTGTTCCGCTCTGCATGGCAGCCGTGATAGCGATCAACCGCTTATTGCCCCTCGCTAATTGGCAGAGCGTCTCGCCAAAGACCTCCGTATAACTCGGAGGATTCTTTTGACTGCTTCCAAATTCACCGGTCTCAATCACAAAGGGCGGAACGCCATGAAAGCGGTCGGGGTTTTTCTCCGCCGGTGGATACCCCTTTCCCTTTTGGGTAATCACATGGACAAGAATAGGTCCCCTCAATTTCTTAATATTCTGGAATGTCTCAATCAGGTAATCCATACGATGACCGTCGATCGGTCCGATATATTGCAGGCCTAATTCTTCGAAAAGGAGCCCGGGTATTAAGAGGCCTTTTAGCGACTCCTCTGCATGTTTGGCAAAACGAAGAAGCTTCTTCCCAATCCGAGGAGGAAGGCTTTCCAAAAAATTCTTTATTTCATTTCGGAAACGGTACGCGAACTGACCCGTCATGAGTCGGTTGAGATAAGAGGAGAGGGCTCCGACGTTTGGAGAGATGGACATCTCATTGTCATTCAGGATGACGATAAGATCTTGATCGATATGTCCCGCCTGATTGAGGCCTTCAAAGGCAAGACCTGCGGTCATAGACCCATCTCCGATCACGGCGATCACCTTTCCCTCTTCGCCTCTGAGCCTCCGGGCTTCCGCCATTCCAAGAGCTGACGAAATAGAGGTACCGCTATGGCCGGAATCGAAGGCGTCGTATGGGCTCTCCTCTCTCTTCGGAAAGCCACTGATCCCCCCGTATTGCCTCAGGGTATGAAAGCGATCCCTTCTTCCTGTCAAAAGCTTGTGGACGTAACTTTGATGGCCTACATCCCATACGACCTTGTCCCTTGGAAAGTCGAAAACATAGTGGAGAGCGGTAGTCAACTCCACCACACCCAGATTCGAAGCCAGGTGTCCCCCATTTTTTGAAACGACGGCAAGGATCTCTTCTCTTAACTCGTGGCAAAGTTGTTCGAGCTCCTCAGGGTCCAATTTCTTAACATCCCGCGAGGAACCGATTCGATCCAACACTTTCATCATGGCTCGCCCCTATTCTTCCTCTTCCTTGTCCTCGTCTGAGTCAGATTGAGGAGATGGTCCTGAGCTTGCCGATGGGGGTTGTCCTGAGCCTGTCGAGGGATCAAAAGGACGTGCCTTGAGGATCCCGTCTTTACCCTTCGAAAGAATCTCCACTTTTTTCTCCGCTTCATCCAGCTTCTGGTTGCAGAACCGCGAAAGTCGGATTCCTTCTTCAAAGAGCTTCAAGGATTCTTCCAGAGGAATGTCCCCTTCCTCTAATTTAGAAACGATCTTTTCAAGTTTATTCAGGGCGTCTTCAAATTTTTCCTTTGCCATTCCTACCCCTGTCTGCTCTGCTTACCCAAAGCCCCGGAAGGACCTCAAAATTTGCCTAGATAATGATTCTAATTGTTCATTCCCGGAATCGTCAAGCCTTTTCCTTTTTTTCCACAGCGCAGAGCAAAGTTCCTCGGTAGAGTGTCACCTCCACTTTATCTCCCTCTTCCACAAGGGTCACCTCTCTTAGGATTTGTAATGAAGGATACTTGCGGGTAATGCTGTATCCCCTTTGGAGGATAGAAAGAGGGCTTAAAGAATCCAGCTTGCCTAAAATCCCCGTAACCCTCTGCCGCTGAATCTCGACGGAATATTTGGTGCTTTGCACCAGGCGTCTCTTGACCTCCGAAATAACGGACCGAAGGTTTTTTACCCTTTCGACTGGACTTCGAAGAAGCATGCTTTGACTGAGACGCAGGCATTTTTCTTCCTTTCTTTTGAGACCCCATGTCGCGAAAAGATGGAGTCGGTTGGCGAAATCATCAACCCTTAGAAAATATTCCTCCACCTTCTTTCTAGGCTCTCTAAAGATTTTTATCAGATGGGATAAGTGGGTGCGGTATCCCTGTAAGGTTTGCAGCATTTGACTCTCCAAACGACCCTCCAGATAGCGAAGGGTGTTTTCAATTTCCCTTCTATCTCTAACCACCAATTCTGCGGCCGCAGAGGGCGTGGGGGCTCTTAAATCGGCTACAAAATCTGCGATCGTGTAATCGGTCTCATGGCCTACGGCGGAGATGACGGGAATTTTAGAGTGGTAAATCGCTCTGGCCACCGGTTCCTCATTAAAAGCCCATAAATCCTCGAGCGACCCTCCACCCCGGCCAACGATGATGACATCCGCCTCCATCCGTCGATTAAAATAGTCTATGGCTTCAGCGATCTCTGAGGATGCCCCTTCTCCCTGAACTCGGACCGGATAAAGAAGGATATGAAGATTCTCAAATCTCCGCCTGAGAATATGGAGCATATCTTGGATAACAGCTCCGGTCGGGGAGGTAATGATCCCAATTCTTCGCGGAACCATTGGGATCGGTTTCTTCCGGGCCGGGTCAAAAAGTCCTTCTTTCTCAAGCTTCTCTTTCAATTGGAGAAAAGCCAGCTGGAGAGCCCCTATCCCTTTGGGCTCTACCGAGTCTAAGATCAGCTGGTAGTCCCCCCTCTTTTCATAAAGGCTGACCCTTCCTTTGCAAATGACGTGGAGACCGTCTTTAGGAACGAAGCGAAGGGTTCGGGCTTGCGTTCTAAATAGGACAGCACGAACCTGGCTGAAATCGTCTTTCAAGGTGAAATAGATGTGTTGAGAGGGAGGGAGCCGGAGATTCGAAATCTCTCCCTCAACCCACACGTCGGAAAATCGATCCTCAAGAACATCTTTGATCTCTTGAGTAAGTTCGGTGACGGTCAGGATGTACCGAAGGGGTAGCTCCATCTTCTTTTGGTTTCTCCGGGTTTCTTGTGCGCTATTTTTCCTTATCCCCCTTCATCCTCCCTTAAGTCAAGGGAAGAATTAGAAGTGTAATGGTTTCAATATAACAGAAAGGGGTTAAACTGTAAAACTCAAGGATTGACTAAAAACTGGAATAGAGTTATAAATTTCAAATAGTTAAACAGGAGGGTTTGACTTTGGCAGGTTTTTCCCTTGATGAGA
>Ga0187772_10000565_pt1 | contig 16639 bp, 14 predicted proteins | sample 0116_SJ02_MP15_2_FD_133137 | JGI IMG/M metagenome (GOLD analysis project Ga0187772, IMG submission 133137) | Tropical peat soil microbial communities from peatlands in Department of Meta, Colombia - 0116_SJ02_MP15_20_MG | ecosystem: Environmental > Terrestrial > Soil > Wetlands > Peat | place... | reverse complement strand
TGCCCCGGTCGCCAGGTTGTACGGGGTCGGTTGCACCGTGTTGCTCGGGGTCTGCGGGACGCAGTTGTCCGGCCGGTCGAGGCCGGCGGCGTCGCCCGGACCCGGCGAGAGCTGCTCGCCCGTGGTCGGGTCCTGGATGAGCGGCGTGTTCGGGCCGGTCGGCTCGCTGTTCACCTCCGTGACGTGACCGTGTGCATCGATTGTCTCGCCCGCCGCGTCGGTCGCGAGCGCGGCCGACGCCCCCGGCGCGATGTGCAGCGTGTCGTACTTGCCGGAGTCGTTGTAGAACGAGTTGTTGTACGTGTACGGCGGATACCCCTCGTCGAACGTGATGTCGATCAGGCCGCCGTCCTTGAACTCGCTCGAGCTCTCGATCTCGGGGATCACGTGCTGCAGGAACAGGTCCGCGGCAAACAGCCCGCCGGTGCCGTTGGTCGGCGCGTTCGGGATATCCGGCTTCGAGAAGCCGCCCGACAGGTTGCCGCCCTCGGGGTACCCGTTCAGCTCCGTCGAGGCAGCGGCGGAGCCATTCACGCACTCCGCGTCGTGGGCGTCCGAGCAATTGTCCGGAGTGATCCACACGAAGTTGGGGTACGCGTTCGGGTGGCGCTGGTCGGCCTGCAGGTCGCTGTAGAAGTCGTGCCCGGGGTTGTCGAAGAACGGCTCGATGTGCGAGCTGTTGCAGTCGTTGGGGTTGTCGAGCAGCGACGCGAACCAGGGGAACGGGAAGTGCTTGGGCACATAGGCGCCGCCGGCGCTCGCCGAGCCCGGGTTCGGATCCGCCGTCGAGCTCGTCGGGAGCGGATTCGCATACGGCCAGGTGGTCGCTGTCGAGCTGTCATACGGCGCGCCACACGCGTCCTCGTCGAGGGTGAGGTTGCCGGCGCCGGTACTGGCGGTCGGGCCGCTGTTGGTCGTGTCGCCGAGGTCCTGGGCGTAGCCCTTCCACGTGATCCCCGCCGCGTCGAACTGGTTGAACAGCGTCTGCACGCTCGACGGATACACGCACCCGAGCGTGGTGGGTGTGTGGGTCGAGGAATTGCCGATGTAGCCGTTCGGGCCCGCCGCTGCCGTCCACTGGCCGAAATTCGGGTTGACCGTCAGGCTCCCGCCGGCAACGTCGACGCCGTTGTCAGTGGCGCCGCCGCCCGCGAATGCGGCATTGTCATCGTTGTTGTAATACGTGCAGTCGTCCTGGACGTCTGGCTGCGGCGCCTGTCCCGACACCAGCGTGGTGTAGTTGTCCTGGCTGGAGTGGCCGGTGGCGAAGTAGTTTTTCAGCAAGGCGCCCTGCTTCGGCAGCGTCTGCCACAGGTACGTGTTGTTGTTGAGCCCTGTGAACGACGCGTCATAGGACTTGTTCTCGAGGATGATCAGCCAGACGTGCTTGACCTTCCCAGGCTGGATCCCGAGGTGGTCGAAATATCTGTGCCCGGACGGGCTTGCGATCGAAAAGGACTGCCGGATTTGCCCACCACGGTGCGACGACCCGTGCGCGCCGGCCGACCCTGACAGGAGCAAAGGAAGCCCCACACCGACCACCGCCAGGGCGGCGGTTCCAACGCCCAGCATCCGGTTCCGCGCGGCCCGCGCGGCACCAGAGCTATCGCGCGCACCCGCGCGCGCTCGGACGAACCGAGTGATCATCACGATCCTTTCTTGCGCTTTTTTGCCAACAGACCCCGAGCCGAGTCTTCCAGCCAAGCCACGGGCGCCGTGTGGCCAAGCTGTGAAGTTGGTGTGTAGCTTCGGCCCCCGCTGGCACACCCTGTCGAGCGGTCACAGCTCGTCCACAAATCGGCCACAACCCGATAACCCTGACGGACCAGGCGTCGATCATCAGCTTCATCGAGTGCAACTGGAACCTGCCGTCGATTACCCGTTCGGCCGGTCAGGTTGCCGGCCGCCCGCGGTTCTTCAGTCCGCGCCCAGCGTCGCGTCGAGCCACGCCGCCACCCGCGGGACATCGCCCGGGTCGACGTTGTGGGCGGCCTCGGACTCGCGATAGTCGACCGCGAAGCCGGCCTGCTCGAGCAGCTCCCGGGCGTGGCGGGCAAAGGTCACCGGGATCACGAAGTCATTGCGGCCGTGCGCGATCAGCACGCGCGTCTGCTCGTTCCGGGCGAGGTCCGGCTCCCACCCCTCGACGGTCGGGATGAACCCCGACAGGGCGAGGATGCCGGCCGGCACCGGCCGGCCGGCGCCGAGCCCCAGCGCGTAGCTCATCACGGTTCCCATCGAGAAGCCGCCCAGTACCGCGCGCTCCGGGCCGATCCCGGTCCGCTCCCACAGCGCATCGTGGAAGTCCGCGAGCCCGCGGTACGCGGACTGGAAGCTGCCCGGATCGGGGTAGCCCACGCGCGGGACCAGGTACCAGTGGTACCCCGGCGAGCCGGGGAGCCTGAGCGGCGCCCTCGGCGCCACCACGTGCAGACGCTGCTCGGGGTCGAGCACGTCGGCCAGCCCGATCAGGTCCTGCTCGTCGCTGCCACGGCCGTGGTGCAGGACCAGCAGACCATCGGGTTCGGTCCGCGGCGGGCGCTCGGCGAAGGCGAGGGTCATCGGGGCGGGAGCCTAGTCAACGGTGACTCCTAGACTCAGATTCGATGGCAGGCACGATTCGCAAGGTGGCTCGCGTCGTCCCGCTGGCGCGGCTGCTGGCCACTGCCCAGGTCCTGATGCTGGCCCGCCGGCACTGGCTCCGGCTCGAGCCTGACGAGCGCCGGCGGGTGATCACGCTGGTCCGGCGCGGCCGTGGGGTGGGACACAACCTGTCGGTGGCGGAGCGCGCGGAGCTCGCCCGGCTGATCGCCAAGGCCGACCCGCGGCTGTTCGCCGGCCTGGTGGCGCAGCGGTTCTCTCCGGTGCCGCTCCCTCGGCGAGTCGTCCGCGGACGCAAACGCCCTTGACCCTCACCTGACGTCAGGCTCTAGCGTCCGCGTCATCCGGCGTCAGCTCGGCTTCGCGCTGTCGGAGATCCAGGGGCCCGGACCACTTTTCCGGGCCGGCCGGCGGCGGTAGCCTCCCCTCATGGAAGCGGTGATCGCCCTGTCGCTTGCGGCGATCCCGCTTGGCGTCCTCGTTAGTGCCCTGGGCGATCGGTCTCTGCGCCGGCGCTCCCGGTTCTGGTGGCGGTTCGGCGCGGTAGTCATCTGCATCGTCTTGCCGTGGACGGTGGCGCTGGTCGGATCGGTTGGCGAGCACGGCTTCATTGTGCTGTCGTGGATAGCGCTCGCCTGGGGGGTGTTACTCGTCGGCTTGGCGCCGCTTCTGCTCTTCCGTGGCTCCGGTCCTGACCCTGGGCCGTCCGACGACGATGGCCCCGGACCCGAGGACGATCGGCAACCCCCGCATCGCCCGATTGGCGGGATCCCGCTGCCCGATGCCGAGCAGCCCACGACGCGCGTCCGCGGACCGCACCCGCCTCGGCCTGCCGCGCATCCGCGCCGTTCCGCGCGCGAGCGCGAACGGCCATTGCGCCTGTTGCCGCTGCGGCCCGGTCGTCGCCGCGCCGCTAGCGGTAAGACCTGATCTGGTCTGCTGGGAACGCGCGTATCTCAAGCGGCTGGACCTTGGTCATTGATCGGCCCAGGCAGTCGTGCGAGTTAGCAGCGTCGCAATGGCGCGCCGTTGGCGTTCCGTGAGCGAGCCGATCGACTTGTCCTCTCGGATGGCAGCCTGCGCGAGGAGCGCGCGGGAGCGAACGTCGCCCCAGCCGCGTTGGCTTGCCAACAGCCGCGCGAGTGGCATGCTCGCGATCTCCGACGGACACGTCAGGATCACGTCGGCTGCTGAGAGCTGCCCGTCGGCAATTCGGGTTTTCAGTTCCGAGCGTGCACGCCGGACCTCGTTTGCCAGCTGAAGCGCGCGTGCGGGCTGCGAGCGCGCGGCAAGAGTTGCCTCTGTCATAAGTGTCCCCCGTTCGTCGGTCCGCTCCCGCTCAGCCGCGGGCCGGTCGGAACCTACGACCGGCCGAGCGTTGTGTGCAATCCGTAATGCGCCGCAGACGGTCGTGCTGGTTTGCGCAATTTGGGCACTTCTCACGCCCGGGAGTTGGTATCCAACTACGCGCGGGAGTCGCCGACGATCACTCGCCATTCCCGGCGAGGCCGTCTCAGTCGGTGATCGCGATATGGCGCGGCTGGGCCTCGACTCGCGCCAGCCATGCGTTGATGGCCGGGTAGGGCGCGAGGTCGAACCCACCCTCCGGAGCCACATGGGTGTAGGCGTAGAGCGCGATGTCGGCGATCGTGTAACGCTCGGCAACCAGAAACTCGCGCCCGGCCAGGTGCCCCTCCATCGCGCGCAACGCGGCCGTGCCCCCCCGTCGCTTGGCCTCGGCATCGCTGTCGGGCGGGGTGATACCGGCGATCGCCCAGAACCGCGCCACCGCGATGTAGGGCTCGTGGCTGTACTGCTCGAAAAACAGCCATTGGAGCACCTGGGCCCGGTCGTAGCGGTCCTCGGGCAGGTACGGCGTGCCCTCGGCGAAGTAGAACGTGATCGCGTTGGATTCCGCGAGGCTCCGTCCGTCGTCGAGGACGAGCGTGGGCACGCGCAACGCCGGGTTCAGTTCCCCCAGTAATTCCTGGCGCCCCGAGCGGTCGATCACGTCGACCTCGCGGCGCTCGTACTCGATGCCCAGGTGGGCGAAGAGCTGCCGGACCTTGTAACAGTTGCCCGATACCCGCGAGTCGTACAGGAGCATGACCTGCACACTTTTATCAGGGGCCACCAACTACCCCGCAGACACGCCTCAGGCGGCTGCGGCCTGGATCGGCTCGAACAGCGGCCGCGCGGCCTCGTCGGCCCACATCAGCGCCTCGACGTAGAGCTCGCCGGCGCCCCGCACCAGCTTTCGGGCCCGCTCGAAGTCGCCCGCCTCGAGCGCGGTGACGCACTCGAGCAGGGCGCCCTTCTCGCCCTTGCGCTGAGTGAGCGCATTGCGCATGTCGGCGGGGAAGGGAATCAGACCCACCACGTCCTCGATCGGGGCGTCCATCAGCGCATCGATTACCGAGAACAGCCCGAGCGTGAACAGCTCGCCGGGCCTGGGCCCGGGCAGCTGCTCGCCGGCGCGCTCGCAGAAGCAGGCCCTGGTCAGGGCGGTCACGGTCAGCTCGGGCGGCTTGCCGTCCACGCTGGCCAGCACCGTGAGCGTGGCCCACCGCTTGAGGTTCTGGACGCCGAGCAGCGCCAGTGCCTGGCGGATCGAGCTGATCTCGAACCGCAGCCCGAAGAAGGCGGAGTTGATGTAGCGCAGCAGCCGAAAGCTGAGTCCGACGTCGCGGCCGATCATCCGCTCGAGCTGACCGAGCTGCACGGCGGGATCCTGGAGCGCGGCCAGCACCTGAAGGAGCGAGGCGCGGTTGGCGAGGATCCCGCGGTTGTGCAGCAGCTCGGGGCGGCAGAAGAAGAAGCCCTGGAACAGATCGCAGCCCAGCTCGGCGCAGAAGGCGTGGTCCTTGGGCGACTCGACCTTCTCTGCCAGCACCGTCGCCCCGTAGGGCTTCAGCCGAGCCACCTCACGCGCCATCCGGTCGCGTCCGAGGGCGAGGAGGTCGAGCTTCACAACGTCGACCAGCGTGAGGACGCGCTCGGCGCTCACCGTGTACTGGAAGTCATCGAGGGCGAGCCGGTAGCCCCGGCGCTTGAGGTCGATCAGCGCATGGACGAAGCGCTCGTCGAGCAGCTCGTCCTCGAGGATCTCGAGGCCGACCACCGCCGGCGGCATCGTTGCGGCCAGGCCGCCGAGGACGAACTCGCGGGACACGTTGACCCACGCCGCCTTGGATCCCACGATGCGTTCGAGCCCGATCTCGGTGAACGAGTTGAGGACCACCGACGCGGTCGCCCCTTCCGAGTCGGCCACCAGCGCGGTGGTGGCGTCGCCGCCCCGGAACAGCAGCTCATAACCGGCGACGTGCAGGTCCCGGTCGAAGATCGGCTGTCGGGCGACGAAGACTTCTGGCATGGCGGAGGCGGAGCTAGCGGTACCCCTGCCTGCCTAATCGGCCCGACGCGCCGGAATCTGAACCCTCAGGCGCGGATCTTGCGCCCTCCGTGGTCATTACGCTTACCGTCAGGTGAGCGCTGCACCGCTGGTGTCGGTGGAGGAGGTTCGGTCCGATTCCGGCCTGTCAGGGGCCACGCGACTCGACGTCCGCTGGGAGCTTGCCTGGCCCCCGCGCGCCGGGCGCCGGGCGTATCTGGACGGGCACATCCCCGGGGCGGCGTTCATCGACCTCGAGACGGCCCTCGCCGGACCGCCGGGGGAGGGCGGACGCCACCCGCTCCCCGCGGCGGGTGACTTCGAGGCGGCGATGCGCGCCGCCGGCGTATCGGGCGAGCGGCCGGTGATCGTCTACGACGGCGGCAACTCGATCGCGGCGGCGCGGGCGTGGTGGCTGCTTCGCTACTTCGGCCACGCTCAGGTCTCTGTTTTGGATGGGGGTTTCAGTGGCTGGCTGGCCGCCGGGCTCGCCATCGAGCGGGGCGCGACCGCGCCCGGACTGGGCGACTTCATGGCGCGGGCCGGCGGGATGCCACTGCTTGATGCCGCGGGCGCCGCGCGGCTGGTCGCCGGCGGCGGCGTGCTCCTCGACGCCCGAGCGCCGGAGCGCTTCCGTGGCGAGAGCGAACCGATCGATCCGGTCGCCGGCCACATTCCGGGGGCGGTCAACGTGCCGAGCCCGTCGCTGCTGGACGCCACCGGGCACTTTCTCGACCCGGTCGACTTACGCCGGCGGTTCGAGGCGGCCGGGGCCGGCGAGGGTGTCGGGGTTGGTGCCTACTGCGGGTCGGGCATCACCGCGGCCCACGAGGTGCTCGGGTTGGAGGTCGCGGGGTTCTCCGGGGCCGCGTTGTACGTCGGATCCTGGAGCGAGTGGATCACAGACCCTGAGCGGCCTGTGGCCGTCGGCGGTTGATCCTCAGAAGCGAAGACGTCCGCGCGGTAGGCGAAGCGTGGCCGCGCGATGCGATTTGGCTTGAACAGCGGTCCGGCCCCGGGCATCAACCGTGATCGATATGCGGGTCGACGAGACGTTGCCCAGCTTTGCCAGTGGCGCATGGGACAGCGTCACCCTCACCGAGGCCGTGTGACCTCCGACGATGTGGAAGTGTTGACGGCCCAGCACTGCCGGCCGACCCGGGGCCACCGTGGCGATCTGGACCGTGCCATCACAGTGCGACTGGCTCGGCGGGCAGGCCAACCGCACGGCGGTGGCGCCATGGCTGTCGGTCAACACTGCGGTGGCGATTCCGACGCTCCAGCCACTGCGGCTTGGAGACGAACCGAAGCCGGGCGAGCCGCTCCAGCATGGCTCGTAGGCGGTGCCGTCGAGGTTGACGTTGTAGAGCGCGCCCATGATCCCCGCGCGGTTATCCGCGGCGCAGAACTGGTTCGTCGAGAGGTTGTACTCGGCATTGAGCACCGGCTTGCCCGCGGTGAGGTACGGCTGGAAGGCGGAGCACTCGGAGTACTCGTTGCACTGCTCGTCGAGCACCCCGTCGAAGTATGGCTCTAGGGTCTTCGCTTGTTCGGGGTCGTTCTTCTGCAGGACGGCCAAGCCCAGTGAGTGTGCTTCCCCGGCAACCCACTCGTCGTAGGTGAGCTGGTCTTGCGCGGAGATGTCGAACCCGGTGTCATTCTCGTAGCCGTCCATGTTGTCCGGCTCGATCGCATCAAAGCCCTTCCTCTTGCACATCTGGAAGCGAGCTGTCATGAGCGGCTCGAGCACGGATAACTGCCGGATGTCGAGCCACCGCTCACCGGGCCAGCCGTTGGGCTGACCGAGCACAGAGCTTGGGAACTTGCTCGCGTCCGGACGCCAGTTCTCCCACGTCCCCACGTCGATGTAGCAGATCACATGCTTCCCGGCCGCGTGCAGGGTCGCGACCTCGGACGGGCTGTTGTCGAACCCGTCGATGTCGTAAGCCGCGGCCGGATACGAGTTGTTGACCGTCCCCGTCAGCTGCCAATACCACGACAGGCGCTGCGGCGGCATCCACCGTGCGAATGCCGCGGGGACGGTGAATATCAACGTTGCAACCGCTGCTAGTACGAGAGCGGTCGAACCGTAAGCCGCGATTCTGCGGTTACGCACACCGTCAATCTAGCAGCGGGTTTCGTCTGAAGCGGACTCAGACCAGACCACCGCGAACCGCGCGCACGGCGGCCTGAATGCGGTTCTCGACCTGCAACTTGATGAGGATGCTCGAGACATGGTTCTTGATCGTGTGCTGGCTCAGGAACAGCGCGTTGGCGATTTCAGAATTGTCAAGGCCCCGGGCGAGCAAATCCAAGACCTCCAGCTCGCGTGGCGTCAGGTCGGCCCCGGTAAGTGCGGGCTCGACCTCCGGCGGCTCGCGTAGGCGACGTATCAGGTGGCGGGCGATCCGCGGCGAGATGAACGATTCCCCGCGTTCGGCCGACCGGATTCCCTCCACGATCTGTTCGACCGGGGAATCCTTCAGGACGTAGCCACACGCTCCTGCGAGCAGCGCATCCATTACGTGCTGATCATCGGAGGAGACCGTCAGCACCAGCACGCGCACCAGTGGTGCCACCGCGGTCAGCCGCTGCGTCGCCTCGATCCCGGACATGCCGGGCATCGTCAGATCCATCAGCACCACCCCGGGCCCCATCTCGGCCGCCTGCCGGATAGCGTCCGCGGCTAGCGCCGCCTCGCCGACGACCTGAATCCCTCGCTCCTCGAGGAGACCGATCAGCCCACGGCGGAATAGTTCGTGGTCGTCGACCACGATGACCTTAAGGTCCGTGCCCCTCACGACTCCGAGGTTATCTGGTCGGCTCGGAAGCGCGCGGGACGGTAGCCGGCGGTCTAGGTCCTGCGGCGTTTTAGCTATAAGGTCCTGCTGATTTTTACCTGTTTCTTGTGTTTCGGGCGCCGCCTGCGACCGTGCCGATAGACCTTGCGGACCGCGTGCCTGGCGTGCTTCTTCTTTTTCTTCTTCTTCTTCCCGTGTGAGCCGCTGTTGCCGCCGGTCTGGGTGACGGGGCCGGAGGAGGTGCCGACGCCGGGGGAGCCGCCACTTGTGGGAGCGCCGCCGGTCGAACCACCACCGGTGCCGCCACCGCCCGAACCATCGCCGGTGCCGCCACCGCCGCCCGTCCCGGTGGCGCCCGGACTGGTCTGGCCGACGGGCGCGCACGAGTCGTAGGTCTGTCCGTCCAGGTTGACGTCGAACAGCGCACCGGTGATGCCGGCTGCTGTGTCGCTAGGGCAGAACTTGGCGGTCGTCTCGCCGTCCTGCGTGTACTCGGCGTTGAGCACAGGCTTTCCCGCATTAAGGTAGGCGGTGGCGTCACCGCCGGGCCCCGCGCACGGGTCGTCGTAGTAGTTGCACTCCTCAATGATCATTCCGTCGAACAGCGGCTCGTCAACGGCTGCGTTGGCGGGGTCGTTCTTCTGGAAGATTGCGAGTCCGTCCGAATGTGCCGTATAGGCAAGCCAGCGCTCGAAGCCCGCGCTGTCGGCTTGCGTCAAGCCCCATCCTCCGCCGCCTGCGCCCGTTGCAGACGGGTTCATGTATCCGTCGAGGTCGTCGGGCTCGAGCGCGTCCTGGCCCTCGATCGCGCAGTCCTCGATCCGTTGGCCCAGTCCGGCCGCGATGTTGACCGCCGCACCCGTCAGCGTCGAAGGGTCGCCCGCGACGTAGTCGGCAAAACCGCGAATGTCATACCAGTACTCGCCCGGCCACCCTTGCATCTCTGTGGTCTCGGGGTTGGATCCGTTGGTGTAGTCGGCCGCCGCGAAGTTCGAGCTGTCGGGCTCAGGCTGTTGCGCGCCCGCCTCGATGTAGCAGATGCTGTACTTCCCGGCCGAATGGAGTGCCTGCACGACCGGCGACGGCCCCGTCGGAACGCCGCCGTTCGTATTTGAATCGGCGAACATGTCCGTGTCCCAGATGTTGGCCGATCCGGGCGACGGATACGCTCCGGTTACGCTCGGGATACCCGCCAACCCGGTCGCCGGGGCGTCGATCTCCCAGTACCACTGATCTTGCCCCGTCGGGGGCAGCTTGTAGGTTGCTGCCGACGCCGCTGGGGCAAGAAAGCACAGCGCGGCGATCGCGACCGCCAAACAGGTCTTCATGATCCGGTCCTTCTCGTGAGGGTCACGCGCCGCCCGGTGCGGCGCCTCCGAACGCGCCTACTACCACCGCCGACGCGGGTTGAAACACCTAATTTGCGCTGGACGTGTTATTTCCTTGCCAGCGAGGGGATCGTTGGCTCGGGGGCGAGGTTGGCCGTGCAGGTTTCCGCAGCTTTGGCGCGAAAAGTCCCCCAGGTCCGCGCTGCGAGCTAGTCTCAGGCCTCCGTCTCGGCGTTGAGCCTGGGCGCGGCCGCGAGCCATCGGGGTTCGACGCCAGGTTCGAGGAGGGCTCAATGGTTTACGTGCGACGTTTCTCCTTGGCGGCGGCGCTGGCCCGCATGGGCTTGGTGTTCGCCGTCCTACTTGTGGCTGGCGCGACCGCCCAAGCGGCCGGCGCCCAGAGCCTGGCGGTGCCTGCCTACTTCTATCCCGGCCAATACTGGACGCAGCTCGATCAGGCCGGATCGGGCGTCGGCGTGGCCGTGATGAATCCGGACAGCGGCCCGGGGTCTGGAGCCGATTCGAACTATGTCAACGCGATTCTCTCAGCGGAGAGCGCTGGGACCCGCGTCGTGGGGTACGTTTACACGAGTTACGGCAGCCGCTCGCTGGCGGCGGTCGAGTCCGACATCAACGACTATTACAGCTGGTATCCCCAGTTGGATGGCATCTTCTTGGACGAGGCCAGCACCAGCTGCGCGGAAGAACCGTATTACGCAGCGCTCAACAGTTACATTAAGAGCAAGGGCGGAGTCGGGCTGACGGTTCTCAACCCGGGAACTCAGACCAACCAGTGCTACGAACCCGCGGCCGACATTCTCCTCACCTTTGAGGGATCAGACGCGGAATACGTAAGTCAGTACTCGGCGCCTTCATGGGTAAGTCAATATCCCGCGTCGCATTTCTGGCATGTCATCTACGGGACTTCGACGGCATCCGCGATGGCGACGGCCGTTCAGCTCAGCAAGCAGCGTAACGCCGGTTACGTTTACGTCACCTCGGCGACTCTCCCAAACCCATATGACCTACTGCCCGCGGGGCTCTACTGGTCGGACGAGCTGGCCGACATCGGGGGCTCCGGCGGTGGTGGCGGCCGGCCACATCGGTGACGCATCGTCCAGCGGCGAGCCCCCCCGGTGGGCTCGCCGCTGGAACGGAATCAGGGGACGGTGAGCTCGAGCTGGGTCCCGCCGGCGGGCCCGGAATGCGCATTGAGTTGGCCACCGAGTGCTGCGGCGCGAGCGCGCATCGTCCGGAGGCCCATACCCGAACCGTGAGCGTCGGTGATCCCCCATCCGTCATCGGTTATGCGCATGACGAGGTCTTCGCCGCCCGAACCCGACAAGACGACGTCGACACGCCGGGCCCGGCCATGGAGCGCCGCGTTCACGATTGCCTCGCGAGCGATCCGCACGATGTGCTCTCGGTCGACGAGGTTCAAGTCGTTGCTCCCCTCAAGCGCCGTGGTCATCTCGACCCGAACCTCGATCTCCACGCCGTGGCGATGATGGAGGTCGTTTGCGACCAAGCGGAGCGCCGCTTCGGTAGTGGGAGCAGTCGATGCCGACAGATCCGCGATCACGCCGCGCGAGGTGGCGAGGGCGTTTCGAGCCGCAACCATGAGCGGATGGTCAGGCTTCAGTTCGGTCCCGAGGCGCTGACCTTGCGCGGCGATGCAGGCCAGATCCTGAGCCAATCCGTCGTGGAGGTCGCGGGCGATCCGGTCACGCTCTGAACTGATCGCCGCAAGCGCTTCTGCCCGGCGCGCCCTGGCGTACTCCCAGTACGCGCTTCCGAGCAGCATGGCGTAGGCCGCCAACCGGAGTCCTTCGCGGGGCGTGATCCAATTCGTGGCCACTGCCGGGACGGCCAGGTACTGCAGGCGAGCGCCTGCCAGCAGGAACGACGCTCCGGCAAGGAGCGCAGACTGGGTGTCTCCGCGCTGGGCGCGGCGCAGGAAGGCGAGCGCCGAAACGAGCAGTACGGTCGCCGCGACGCCGTTGACGGCAAGCTCAACGGGGTGGTCGACGGCGCCTCGGATGCCGATCTGCTGCAAGCCTGCGCTCCAGTGGGAGCCTGTGGCCTTTTCGAGCAACTCGGCCAGGACGATGATCGTGGCACCGACCAGCGTCGTGACTCCGATCAGGCGGCGGTTGGGATACCGGATCAACTTGCCCGGTGCGAACGCGGCGGCGGCGAATGCAACCGAGACGATCAGCTCGCACGCGAGTTTGGCGCCGCCGCCAGATTCTGCGTTCGTCCCGCCGACAAGGGCGGGCGCGGCGCAGTAGACGAAATCCGTGAGCGCCACGCTGGCGAGGGCGCACAGAAGCAGCAGATCGGGCAACCGGCCGCTCCGCCGGAAGTTCGCTACGAGCAGGCGTGCGGTGCAGATCGCCGCGATCGCGATGACCGTCTCGATCGCGGCGCGGCCACTCGGATTGGTCGCATGAATCGGCCGCGCGAGCTCGAAGCCGAGAACGGCCGCTGACAGAACCCCGGTCGAAACGGCCAGGCGTGTTGACCAAGATGGCCCCAAGCCGACCCTAACGAGCCTGACCGGCGAAGCCGTTACCCCGATGCTCATTGTTTCACCCCAGCGCCACGCCAGGGTCCACGAGCCCACCGTCGAAGCAGCACAACTAGTGCGGCTCAGGCCCCCGGTCCCGGGCACGACATCCAATTTAGTTGCCCCCAACAGGCTTCACGTCAACGCTTCGGGCCTACCAAGAGATAGACGCTTAACGCCTATCAAAAGGTACCAAAACTCTGCAGCTGCTGTCAATGCGTTGCCAACGCGCCTCAAACTCTCCCGGGCTGATGAAGAGCTATGGGAACAGGCAATACGTGCTGGTAGGTGCCGAAGCGGTCGGTTGTGCTGGGGTGTAGCCCCAGATGTACCGAGGATGCGCGTACCAGTAGATCAATTCGAATACCGCAATCGCGTGGATCTGCAGGCCAGCACGGACGCGGACCGGGGCCCAGGTCCAAGGATTCAGGGCGCCGTTCGGGGTCACCCAAGTGGCCGTTCCCCCGGGCGTCGCGTACCAGCGATACCAGCTGCTCTGGTTGACGCCGGTCGTGCCGAGCCAACGCCAGCCGTTCGCCGAGGTGTACCACGCCACCCACGGCCTGACGTCGATGATCGCCGGCGGCGTCACGGTGAAGTCGGGCGCCACGAGGTACGCCTCGTAGGGAGCGAGGACGCTACATTCCATCCCGCCGCTGCTCCAGTCGATCGGTGCCGTCGGCCTCGTCTCGAGCGTGACCGAGAACCGCTCGGCGTTGCCGAATCCGAGCGCGACGCGGCCGATCGTTGACCTCAGCGCTGCCAGTCGACTGGCAGCGGCGGGCGCTAGCGACATCTGAGCCGAGCCCTGGCGATCTCGACAGGAGTAGCTCCCACGGGCCAAGACGCCGGGGCCCAGCGCAGAGGCGCTCAAGCTCACCCGGCCGCCGCTGCTACAGGCGATGGCCAGCGTGAGCTCCCGCCCGCTAACGAGCACGAACCCACTCCTCAACCCGGCTCCCCCGATCTTGGTCGGGAGCGACGCGGCAGGGCCGAGCGGCCCGGGCGTCGGCACTGTGCCCGGTGCAGGAGCGGCCGGGAAATCGAGTCCAGCGGTCGGTGGAGGTCCAGGGAGGGGTGGGCTCACGCTCGCCGAGGCTCCGGTAGGCGCTGCCAGCATGGCCAGCATCGCGGCGCCGGCCGCGGCGAGAGCCACGGCCCGCCTCAGTCTGAGAGAGGCGGCGGCAGCGATCGAGCTAGTTGTAGGCACAGTACGGGGAGGATGGGTAGGAGTGCGCGTACCGCCAGACGTACACGGGGTGGCTGTACCAATAGATCGCCTCGAGCACGGCGATCACGTAGGTGCCATGTCCCGGAGTGACGGCGATCGGGCCCCACGTCCACGGGTTCACCGTGCCCGAAGCCGTGTGCCATTGGGCAACGCCGTCCGGAGTTCCCGTCCAGCGATACCAGCGACTTGCGTTTGGTCCTTCGGTACCCAGCCACTGCCAACCCGTCGCGGGGGTATACCAGGCCAGCCATGGTCTCACGTCGATGGTGGTGGTCGGCGTGACGGTGAAGTTCGGAGCCAGCAGGGTCGCCTGATTGGCGCTTGGCGCGGTGCATTGAAGGCCGAACACGCTCGTCCAGAACTGCGGAACTGCGGGACTTGGCCCGACCATCACCGAAAGCGTTTCGGTGGCGCCGCTCTGCCTGAACGCGACCTGCGCCAACACGCTCCCCTTGCCGTTGATCTGGCGCGCGATGCTCTGGCCGAGCGTGAACGACACCGTGCCACGTCCCCCCGCGCACTTGTACCGCGCTTGGGCAACCAAGCCGTTAGCGAGCCCGGGCACGCTTAAGGCCGCGTGCCCGCCGGCACCGCACGCGACCGGCAGCCTGAGATGCCTGCCCGTCAGGCCGGCCGTTCCCGACAGCAGCCCGGGTCCCGACGGGGTCAGCGGGAGGGTGGCAGGCGAACCAGATGGCTGCGGTGGAGGATCCTGCGCCGGGGGTGGCGGTAGCGGAAAGCCCGTTCCCGCCCCCGGCGGCGGTCCCGGGAGTCCCGGAGGCGGACCCGCCGCCTGTGCGAGGCCGGCATCGGTTGTGAACAGGGCGCAGGCGAGTATCAGCCCCAACGCGTACAGGACGCGCGGTCGAGACCTTCTCGAAGTCTCGGGCTTGCTCAGCATCCGACGCCTGGACGTTTTCCGCCCGGGGCGAGGCAAGCGATCTGGATGGCGGGTTGACGTCCAGACCGGATCGTGAACTTGTAGTACTTGCCGACCCAATTTGGATGCGTGATCATCACGATGATCGTTGCCCCGGGGTGCAGAGGGTTCTTCTGGAAAGGTGCGGCGAGGTTGATGCTGCCACCGGTCGGACACTTGGGCCTCCCCTTCTTCCCGCACCGCTTGGGTCTCGCAACCCTGCTGGTGTGCGTCGGGAACGGGCAGCCTCGACCGTGGCATTTGACGAGCACGGTCGTGTCGGACGACACCCAGTTGACCAAGAGCACGGCGACCTTCGTGGAGCCAGGCGCGTAGTCGAACGTCCACTGCATCGTCGCGTTGATGCGACCGAGCACGGCCACGGGATCGGGCACGACCGTGACTGGCTGGGCCGGTGCGGTGGAGCCGGTGAAGTTCGCGTCGCCGCCGTAGCGGGCAGTGATGCTGTGCGTACCGACCGCGTTGTAGGTGAGCGTGCACGTCGCGTTCTGCTTCACCAGTGGCTGGTTGACGCATGAAGCGATCGGGCTACCACGATCGAAGAACTCCACCGAGCCCGACGGCTCGACGGGGCCGGAACGGCTTGCCGGAGGCGCGACCGTGGCCGTGTAGGTCGTGCTCTGGCCCACGTCCACCGTCGTCGACACGTTCAGGGAGACCGAGGTCGAGTCCGGCGTGACCGTGATGGTGGTGGCGCCTGTCGATCCCGGGGCGGTCGATTTGGTGTTCGGTATGAATACGGCGGTGAGCTGCTCAGGGGAAGTAGAGGCGGCAAACGATGTCTGACACGTGGCGCCGGGATTTGACGGCGTGATCGGTTCCGCCACGCAGTTCGCTATGGGGACGCCGCCGTCGTTGAAGGTGATCGCTCCTGACGGCGAGCCGGACCCACCATTGACAGTCGCGAACAGCGTCACGCCTTCGTTGGTGACGAGTGCTGAGGAGGAGGACACAAGCGAGGTGCTGCTTGGGCCGGCGGCCTGGACGAGCGTCCCCTGACCGGAGATGGCGGGCGACACGGAGCTGTCGGTCGCGGTGATGGTTGCCGAACCCACCGTCGTCGAGCTTCTGACCGGCACACTGTACGTGCCGTTGCCGTTGTCGGTCACCTGCCCGAAAAACTGCCCTGAATCAGTAGATTTGAAGCTGACGCTTTGGCCGGTGACGAGATGCCCCTGAGCGTCTTCGATGGTGGCGGTCACGGTGGCGGTCGAGGTGCCGTCAGCGAGGATCACTGCCGGGCTCGCCGCTACCGTCACGGTGGTAGCGGACCCTACGGTCTGCGTCAGGGTCGCTGTTCCGGACACGGTGCCATCGGTTGCGGTGATGGTCGGGGTCCCGACGGTGGTCGAGCTCGTGATCGTCGCGGTGTAGGTGCCGGCGGTGGCGCCGGGCGTCGTAGCGCTGACCTTGTCGCCCGTGTCGCTGGACTTGAAGGTGACGGTTTCAGTGGGCAGGAGATGTGCTTCGGCGTCTTCGACGGTTGCGGTCGCGGTGGTGGTGGCGGTCCCGTTGGCGATGATCGAGGTTGGGCTCAGCACCACCGTCACGGTTGCCACAGGCCCCGCGGTCTGGGTCAGAGTCGCGGTTCCGGACACGCTGCCGTCGGTTGCGGTGATCGTGGGGGTTCCGACGGTGGTGGAGTCTGTGATCGTCGCGGTGTAGGTGCCGTTGCCAGCGTTCATCTGGTCGCTGAACTTGTCGCCCGAGTCGCTGGAACCCCAGCTGACGGTTTCGTCGGGCAGGAGATTCCCTGCGGCATCCTTGACGGTCGCCGG
>Ga0187772_10000564_pt1 | contig 16642 bp, 16 predicted proteins | sample 0116_SJ02_MP15_2_FD_133137 | JGI IMG/M metagenome (GOLD analysis project Ga0187772, IMG submission 133137) | Tropical peat soil microbial communities from peatlands in Department of Meta, Colombia - 0116_SJ02_MP15_20_MG | ecosystem: Environmental > Terrestrial > Soil > Wetlands > Peat | place... | reverse complement strand
GCAACTATGAACTATGAACGATGAACCATGAACTGTTTGTCGTATAACGTTTATCGTTCATCGTCTAATCTATAGGTCGGTGAATTTATGAAATATCGTAAAGAGCGCTTGGACCGGGGAATCAAGGCGAGGTGCGAGGATATCTTCGCCCTTTCGTCTTACAGGGAGATGCTGTATCTGCTACTCCCTCGCGCCTTGCCTGTCATAATCTTACTCGTCCTTCCTCTCTTGAAAGGAGTGATTGGGCTCTACTGGGAAAAGGTCTTGATGATCACCTGTATCATGGGATTGCTTGCCTTGAGTTGGGATTTAATGGCCTCCGTGGGATTGATCTCATTAGGCCAAGCCCTTTTCTTTGGCGCCGGGGCTTATATCACAGGCTATTTAAACTACGCTTTTAAGCTTCCCCCGATTCTTTGCATTCCTTTAGGAACGCTGGGCGGTGCACTTTTCAGCACTCTGTTACTCCTTCCGGTTCTCAGGCTAAGAGGGGTATACTTTGCCATTGTCACATTGACTTTTCCATTACTGCTCGCCCGATTCATTGAGACGACAAAAATTCTTGGGGGGACAGAGGGGATGAGCGCTCTTTCTCCGCTTCCTAATGTGTGGATTGAAATGTATGTCCCCGGCCTTGCACTGCTCGTCTGTCTTTTTGGTTTCCGCAGGTTGATCAACGAAGATTATGGACTGGTGCTTCAAGGGATTCGAGATAATGATCGGGCGGTCATGAGCGGGGCAATCAACATCTATTGGTTCAAGGCGCAGGCTGTATTCATTGCCGGTGTGGCAGGGGCATTTGCCGGTGCCTTCATGACTCATTATACCCAGGTTGTGGGAATGGCTGCCTTTGCAATGGATTATTCGATCCTACCTCTAACCGCTGCTGTTCTGGGGGGAGTGGGAAGCTTCGCCGGTCCGGTGATAGGGGCTTTTATTCTGATGCCTCTTTCTGAAGTCCTTCGTGCCGTAGGGACATTGAGGGTGGTATTCTACTCTGCTATTCTCATTATCTGCGTCGTGGGCCTTCCCGAAGGCATCTTTCACTATATGCGAAGAAAATACCATCAATTCGAGAGGATGGTGGACGTGGGGTAATCTCCCATCTCCCCTTAATAACTCCCCCTTCCCCCTCTTAATTTAAGAGGGGGTGACGGAGTCGGGGGCGTTAAGATGGGGGATGAAGGGGGGTTACGTTTTTGTTCCCGAAGCGATAATGGATGAAATTATTTTAGAAGTCGAAAAGATAAGCAAGAGTTTTGGTGGAGTGGCTGCCATCGTCGGGGTGAACTTCACTTTGCGAAAGGGCGAGCTTCTTGGCATCATTGGCCCGAACGGCTCCGGAAAGACGACGCTGGTCAATTTGCTGACGGGGTTTGTGAAGCCGGATTCCGGCAGGGTGATCTACCGGGGGAAGAACATCACGGGTCATATGCCATACAAGATCGCAGCATTGGGAATTGCTCGCACCTTCCAGATGGTGAAGCCGTTCTATCAACTGTCCGCTTTCAAGAATTTGATCATCCCCTTATATTCTACCAGGGTGAAGAAATTGAGGGGGGGGCAGTACGGCGACCGGGATGATGTCGCCATCGATCTTCTCGAAGATGTCGGCTTCGAACGTGACTCTTCTGTTCCTTACAAAGTGGCCTCCAGTCTCCCGCATGGTTATCTGAAGCGTTTGGAACTGGCGCGCTGCCTGGCCCTTCGGCCAGACTTACTTATTCTGGACGAACTGTTCTCGGGGATGTCCATGTCAGAGGTTGCCAGTACGCTGCCCATCATCGAAAAACTGAACAGCGAGGGGTTAAGCATCCTCATGGTGGAGCATCGGCTGAAGGAACTGTTTCGGATTGCCCATCGAGTGATCGCCCTCAATTTCGGGAGCAAGATCGCAGATGGTCCTCCCCGCGAAATGATGGAGAACCAGGCCGTGAAAGCAGCCTACCTTGGGAGCGAAGAGGAGGGCTGAGATGCTTGAAGTGAAGAACCTGATGGTTTTCTTCGAGAATGCACTGGCCATTAATAATCTGAGCTTGGAGGTGCATAAGGAAGAGATCGTCGGTGTCCTGGGTTCAAACAGCGCGGGAAAGACCACGTTGATGAACACGATCTCCGGGCTGATGATCGACATCAAGAAGAAAGAAGACCGCCGAGGGGGCGAAAGAATCACCGTACTGGGTGAGGTGAGATTCGAGGGTGAAGACATTACAAACACCGAACCTGACAAAAGGGTTAAGAAGGGGATCGTGTTGAGTCGCGAAAGGCATCCCATTTTCCAGGATAGTACGGTGGAGGAAAACCTTAGAATTGCCGCATACCTAAGGAGAGATTCTGAGGTCAGAAAGACTTCGGAATTTGTTTACACGGTCTTTTTCCATTTGAAAGAGATAATGAAAAGAAAGGCGGGGTTTTGCAGCGGAGGGGAGCAACAGATGCTGGCCATCGGCATGGCCCTGATGACCAAGCCTCGGTTGCTCCTGATGGACGAACCTCTGCTTGGGCTTTCTCCCCTTCTCCAGCGCGATCTGGCCCGAGCGATTAAGCAAATTCAGGGGGAGGGGGTCACCCTCTTGATCACCGAGCAGTTTGCGAGGCCGCTTTTGCCCATCATTGACAGAGGTTATGTGATCGAGAACGGGATACCTGTCCTCTTCGGGACGGGACGAGAATTGATGGAGAACCCCGAGGTCAAAGCAGCGTATTTTGGAATTTAGTGGACATAAGCACCAAATCCCAAGCACCAGATAACAAATAAATTCCAATGATCGAAATTCGAAATCCTTAACAAAATCGTTTTGATCATTTGATATTGGAGCCTGGAATTTATTTGGGGTTTGGGATTTGTAATTTGGAATTTTAAGCCTTACATTACTTCGGGAAAAGAATTAATGGTAGCACCAGTTGGTTCCATTTACGAGCAATTTGAAAGGGTATGTCGGGATTTCCCGGACAAGCCTGCTCTTATCTACCTTGGCAAGCAGTACCGATATTCTCAGCTGCGGGAGGCGGTGGAGGGCCTGGCGGCGAGTCTTCACAGGATGGGTGTGTTCAAAGGGAATAAAGCCATCCTTTATCTTCCGAATTGCCCGCAGTGGGTTGTCACTTGGCTTGCCTTGCAACGTATTGGTGCCATTGCCGTCCCGATCTCGCCGATCTATACGCCCGTGGATCTCAAATACATGGCTAATGACAGCGGAACAGAGACCATCTTCTGTCTGGATACCAACTTTGGATATGTGGCACAGGTTCTTCCCGAAACCGGATTGAAGAGAGTGGTCGTCACCAATGTGGCCGAAGTCCTTCCCTGGTGGAAGAGGCTCATCGGAGAAGGTTTCAACAAAATCCCATCGGGGAAGTACGACTCCGGGAGGAATATCTTTCGCTTCAAGGACCTGCTTAAGGGTGGCCCCATTTCCGTTCTGCCTCCTTTAAGGGCAGAGCCCGAAGAAACGATTGAGATGCTCTATACCGGCGGCACCACCGGCCTTCCCAAGGGGGTCCCCTTTACAAACATTCTATTTCTGGAAGCCGCTGCCGAGCAAAGGGCGGTAAGCGAACGCTTTATTCCCAAGAGAGAGGACATCGTGATTCAGGGGGGCCCGCTTTTCCATATCCTTGGTCAACAGGTGGGTCTGGGAGGAATCCTTTCCGGCGATACGCTCGTCTTGCTTCCAAGGGTGAATCTGGATGGCCTCTTTGACCATATTGAAAGATATCGCGTATTAACTTTTTTTGGTGTCCCTGCCATGTACCGTATGATTCTCGAACATGATCGAGTGGACTACTACGACCTGAGCTCCCTCAAGTACTGCTTCTCCGGCGGCGACGTCATGCCCCCTGAAGTGGCAGAGAGATGGCTGAGGAAATTTGGGAAGCCCATCTATCAAGGATACGGGGCAACCGAGACCTGTGGTCGTGTCTCTCTCACGCCCATGGGCGAACAGCCGCCGGCAGGAAGCGCAGGCAAAGTGACACCCCTTCAGAAGGTCAGGCTTGTCGACCCGGACACGCTTGAACCTACTGCTCCTGGTGAACCGGGAGAATTGTTGGTCTCCTCTGAACATATGGTCCGGGCTTATTGGAACAAACCTGAAGAGACCGCCGAATGCTTTATCGAGATGGATGGGAAACTCTGGTACAGGACGCGTGATATCGTACGAATGGACCAGAACAAGTGGCTCTTCTATTTAGATCGGTCCGTGGACACACTCAAGCACAAGGGCTATCGCGTCGCTGTTTCAGAAATAGAAGCCGTTTTGCAGGAACATCCTGCGGTGATCTCTGCCTGCGTGGTGGGTGTTCCCGATGAGAAGGTTGGCGAAAGGATCAAAGCCTTTGCAGTTCTTAAAGAGGATGTGAAGGGTGTGAATGCCTACGATCTCCTCAAATGGTGCCGCGAGAGGTTAGCCCCCTACAAAGTCCCGCAATATATCGAATTCCGCGATATGCTCCCCAAATCGAAAGTCGGTAAGCTCCTCAGGCGCGAACTGAGAGCAGAAGAGCGGAAACGCTTCGAGAAAGAGTAAGAATAAGGACACCCTTCATTTATGAACATCTGTCTTTGGGCATCTTGCTCTCGTTAGAGGAAAAACAATCTGTAAGGAGGTAGGGTCATGGAGAAAAGAGTTTTTCTAATTCTATTTGGTTTCATGGTCATCTTAACCCTTATCTTACCATGTCATTCATTTGCGGCTTACAAGCTGGGAGCGATCACCGCTGGTACCGGTCCATATGCAGCTCAAGGTGTCTCCAGCAACGAAGGGATTTTACTCCTTTTAGAAAAGATCAACAGTGCGGGCGGGATTAAAGGTGAGAAGATCGAAGTGATCATAGAAGACTTTGAGGGCGAACCCTCAAAGGCCTTAACCCTTGCCAAGAAATTGATCTACGAGGATAAGGTAATCGGAATCATTGGCGCATCCAATACCGCGGGAAGCATGGCCGTTTCAAGGATATGCAATGAGGCCAAAGTTCCTCATATTCAACTCGCCCCCAAACCCAGCACGGAGCCCTGGCAGAAATTTACTTTCCAGGATGTACCGGACAATGATGTCGATTCTGAGGCCATCGCCAATTTTGTTACTAAGGAATTGAAACTGAAAAAACCGTCTATTCTCCATGATACCAACGCCTACGGAACAACCGGAGCGGAATCTCAAGTAAAGATATTTGAGAAAATGGGTATCAAAGTGGTGGGCGTGGAGAAATACAAACAAGAGGACAGGGATATGACCGCCTCTCTACTCAAAATTAAGAATTTTGGGGCGGACTGCCTCATCGTCTGGGGGACTGTAAATGTTCCACCGATCATTGCCAGGGATATGAAGAAACTCGATATGAAAATACCTTTTGTCGGTAGCACAGGTGTCCTGAACCCAAAATTTATGGAACTTGCCGGGGATGCCGCAAACGGGTGTTATATTACCTCTTCTTTGAATTTTGGGGCTCCTCTGCCGGGACAAGAAGAACTTTTTAGACTATGCAGGGCAAAGTATAATAAAGACCCCAATCATTTTACCGCCCTTGGATATGACGCATTGCTCCTTTTTGCAAAAGCCATCGAGATGGCAAAGAGCAAGGATCCAGAAAAGATCAGAGACGCCTTGGAGAATATCAAGAATTTTCCCGGTGCGGTAGGGACTTATAATATGTCATCGCAGAACCATATGGGCTTGACTTACAAGGACATCCATATTGTGAGGATTGTTGATGGAAAGCCGATGGCCGTCAAGAAATAAACCTCCCAATTCAGGCTCCATCGAACAATATCCAGGCCGGAGTGGGATTTCATCCCCTCCGGCGTTTCATTGATGAGGGTGAGCTCCTGGCTCGACGAGGAAGGCTCCTGTCGAGGAAAGTCTAAATGTCTTTAAGCGATATCTTACAACTTCTTGTTGGAGGAATTACAAACGGCAGCATCTATGCTCTGGTTGCCCTGGGTTTTCATCTTATTTTTAGATCAACAGGAGCCATTAACTTTGCAACTGGAGAACAGGTGGTTTTGGGGGGTGTTCTTGCGATCACCTTTACAACCGTTTTGAAGTTGCCCCTGGCGGTCACCTTTTTCATCACCTTCTTTTTGGCCGGCGCGATTGGTCTGATCTACGAAAAGATAAGTATCAGACCTGTCATCCATTTTTCGGAACTTTCCATCGTCAGCAGTTCGATCGCTGTTTCAATCATTCTCCAGAATTCGATCGCCCTCATTTGGGGAAAGGAGCATATCGCTTTCCCTCCTTTCACTAAGGGAAATCCCATCAAGGTTTTAGGGTCGGTTATAGAACTGCAGAGTTTTTGGATTATCGGGATTGCCTTTGCGACGGTCATTCTCCTTAAACTTTTCTTTGATTACACATTGCTCGGCAAGTTTGTCAAAGCGACGGTGAGCAACCGGACAGCCGCTAAGCTGATGGGAATTAACACGACTCGGGTCGTGGCCTTTACGTTTGCATTGAGTGGAGGCATCTGTGCAATGGTAGGCATGGTCGTTGCCCCCATCACGTTCGCCGGCGGCGCCCTTGGGACCATGATGGCGGTAAAAGGATTTGTGGCTGCCGTCGTCGGAGGCTTGTCGAGCTCATCGGGTGTCGTTCTCGGAGGGATCCTGTTTGGGATATTGGAATTCTTTATCGCCGGTTTCATTTCTTCCGGGTATCGCGATGCCATTGCCCTTTTTGTTCTTTTGATATTTTTGATTATAAAACCCACTGGTCTGTTTTCGTCCGATCAAAAAAAGTGAGCATGATGCGCAGGTTACAAGGGAAACCAAAGACGGAGCTGAAGCGTTATGCGATGATCGCCCTTCTCTTCATCATATGCCTTTTCCCAATCCTGGACAGCAATCGTTATCATATCAATATGGGGATTATGATCGGAATTTTCAGCATTGTGGCAATCGGTCTCAATCTTCTTTTGGGAAATACAGGACAGATTTCTCTCGGACAGGCAGCTTTTTACGGGATAGGTGGTTATGCCTCGGCCATCCTTTCGGTTAAGGCGGGTCTGTCTTTTTGGATAGCGCTTCCCTGTGCGGCGATTTTTGCGGGGATGATCGGATATATCATCGGTTTTGCATCTGTAAGATTCAAGGGAAGTTATCTGGCCATGGCCACCCTTAGTTTTGGGGTCATTTTCAGTATCATTGTTCTCGAGTGGACACCGGTGACCGGAGGCGCGGGCGGATATCCGGAGATGATCCCAAGACCTTCCATCGGCACATTCAAAATAGACAGTGAGCTGAAGTATTATTACCTAGTGTGGGCATTTTTGGCCGCGGTTTTTCTCTTTACGAAGAATCTTGTTAAATCAAGAATCGGACGGGCTCTTTATGCGGTGAACGAAAACGAGATGGTGGCGGGTGTCATCGGCGTTCATCCCACCCGGTATAAGCTCAAAGTGTTCACGCTGAGTGCGATCTATGCCGGAATCGCAGGAGGCCTGTATGCCCACTATGCGACCTACATCAGTGAGGAGTCCTTCACATTCTTTTTTTCTGTCACGCTGCTCTGCATGGTCGTTATCGGAGGATTGGGTAATGTCTGGGGAAGTATCATTGGGACGGCTGTTTTGTATCTACTTCCGGAAATCTTGCGTTATGTAGCAAGGCTCTCAGCCTTTCCCCAGGCGATTCAGAACATCCTGAAGGAATATTCTTATCTTCTTTTAGCCTATGGTTTTTTTCTGGCTATTTTCATCATCTTCTTGCCCAGGGGCATTGTCGGTCTTTTCCGTGAAAGGGACAGAAGATAGAACGTGAGCCAGCCATGGAAATCCTGAAACTGAGCGGCGTGTCCAAGGCATTCGGAGGATTGATCGCGGTCAAGGACCTCGATCTCACTCTTCTTCCCGGCCATCTATTAGGACTCATCGGTCCCAATGGCTCAGGAAAGACGACCGTCTTCAATCTGATCACAGGGGTATTTCCTGCGACTTCTGGGAGGATCGTCTTTGATAAGAAAGAGATCACTCTATTGCCTTCTCATACCATATGCAAGTTGGGGCTAGGGAGGACATTCCAGTCGCCGCGGCTTTTCTCCAATATGAATGTACTGGAAAACATCATGGTAGGTTTCCATTCCGTCACCCGCTCTGAATTTCTTGCCTCCGGTCTCAGACTAATCGGTTCGAGAAAAGAAGAAAAGAGAATGATAGAAAAAGCCCATCAAATCATGCACTTTTTGGGCGTCGATTATATCGATTATGAAGAGGCTGCCACAAACCTTCCTTGTGGGCACCAGAGATTGATTGAAATAGGAAGAGCACTTGCAGCCGACCCGAAAGTACTTCTCCTGGATGAGCCCGCGGCAGGGCTGAATGATCAAGAAACGAAGGAGCTCGGAAAGTTACTCCATAGAATTCGAGCCTTAAATATTTCCATCATTCTGGTAGAACATAATATGAACCTTTTAATGGAAGTTTCGAAGCAGGTCGTTGTCATCAATTATGGTGAAAAAATTGCAGAGGGGACGCCTTCCCAAGTCCAGAAAGATCCAAAAGTGATTGAGGCTTATCTGGGTTGATATGACAGACATCTTGGAACTACAGAATGTGTCGTCCTATTACGGTCAGCTTTGTGCCCTGAGCGGCATTTCTATAAAGGTGGAAAAGGGGAAGATCGTTACCATGATTGGAGCAAATGGCGCTGGCAAATCCACGCTCCTAAAAACCATCTGTAGTTTGATTGAAGCCAAGAAAGGAAAGATTGTTTTCGACGGCAAGGACATTACAAACGAGAGAACAGAGGCCCTCGTCGGATTAGGGCTGAGCCTTGTCCCCGAAGGAAGGGAGATATTTACGGACCTTACGGTTCAAGAGAACATCCTCTTAGGAGCGGCATGTCATCTGCGAAAGGCAACCAAACAAGAAATCGAAGGCAGATTCCAAACTGTCTATGACATCTTTCCTCGACTGATGGAAAGAAAAAACCAGTTGGGTGGAACCCTTTCGGGAGGCGAGCAGCAGATGTTGGCTATCGGAAGAGGACTGATGTCAAAGCCCTCTTTGTTGCTTCTCGATGAACCTTCCATGGGATTGGCACCGCATTTCGTCAAAGAGATATTTAGGGTGATCAAGGAGCTGAATGATGGAGGAGCGACCATTTTACTCGTGGAGCAGAACGTCAAAGCAGCCCTTCAAATCGGTGACAAAGGCTATGTCTTGCAAAACGGGAAAATAGCCATGGAGGGTTCGGCAAGCGATCTCATGAACAACGGGGATATCCGAAGGATGTATCTGGGGGAAGAAAAATAGGCAAACTAATTTTGAGGGAGTGAACATGGAAAAGTCGCCTAAGTATTATAACAAGAAACTGGAGACGATTGGACAAGAGGAACTGGGGTTTCTTCAAGCGAATAAGTTAAAGAAGCAGCTTAAATATGTGTGGAAGAACTCTCCCTTCTACCAGAGGAAATTTAAAGCTTCCGACTTCTCTCCTGGAGACTTCAAATCCCTTGAGGATCTCGAAAAACTTCCCTTTACGACCAAGGATGAGCTGAGGGAAAGCCAAGCCCTACATCCGCCCCTGGGTGACCATGTCGTTGCGCCGATGGAGAAGATCATTCGGATCCATTCTTCTTCTGGAACGACCGGGCAACCCAGTTTCGTGGGCATTACCCGGCATGACCATCAGGTTTGGACCGAGCTCACGGCCAGATCGATCTACACCCAGGGAGTTCGACGAGATGACATCGTTCTCCACGCCGTCGGGTTGACCTTCTTTGTCGGCGGTCTCCCGGTCAAGGATGCCATTGAGACGATTGGCGCGGCTTTCGTCCCTATCGGCACAGGAGCTTCTGATCGGGTGGTAGGGACCGCTCAGCTCCTTCGGGCAAACGTGCTCCACTGTACCCCTTCTTATGCGCTCTATCTTTCGGATTATGTCCGATCCAAAACGAAGATGGAGCCTTCCCGGCTGGGGCTAAGAAAGATCATCAGCGGCGCAGAACCCGGGGCAGGGATTCCCTCCATACGAAAGAGAATTCAGGAAGATTTTGGATGCGTGCTAACGGAGGGCCTTGGAAATTCAGATGCAGCGCCTATTATCTTCGGGGAGTGTCCGAACCAGAATGGAATGCATTTCTGCGCCCAGGAGTTTATCCTTTGCGAACTCATTGACCCGGACACCGAAGAGGTGTTGGAGATGAAGGATGATGCCACAGGCGAGCTCGTGTATACTCTTATCGACCGTGAGTGTTGTCCTCTGATTCGGTTTCGGACGAGAGACAGGGTTACAGCCTGGACATCTCGTTGCGAATGTGGAAGAACGAGTTTCCGCGTCCGGTGCATCGGTCGGACAGATGACATGTTGATCGTCCTCGGAGTGAATGTTTTCCCCTCCGCCATCAAAGACGTCGTGGCCTCTTTGAGGCCGCGGACAATCGGAGAGATTCAAGTCCTCCTCGATAAACCCGGGCCTGCGGTCGAGCCTCCGATGAAGATTCAGGTGGAGGTTTCGAAGGATGTCGCCAATCTTAACGCTTTGAAACACGAGATTGAAAACCTGCTGAAAGAGAAGCTGGTTTTCAGGGCAGAGGTTGATCTTGTCCCCGAAGGAACCCTCCCTCGGTATGAGATGAAGGCCAAGTTGATACGCAAGCTTTTTGAAGAGTGAAGTCGGTGAGATAGGGCAAAAAGGTTATGAGAGGGAGGGGAAGCCCGAAACAAAAAATAGATGCTTTTGTTTTCTGATAAATGGTATAAATAAAAAGTGATGGAATAAAATCCGTAGGGGGAACCGATGGACGAGAAGCTCAAAGATGCTTTCCACAAGGCTTACGAAGGCGAGGCCAAAGCCGCGCTGCGTCTGAAAATCTTTGCCAAGAAGGCGGATGAGGAAGCTCTTCCGCAAATTTCCAAGCTCTTCCGCGTGATCTCTTTCAGCGAGGAGATTCACGGTGAACGGGCCCTTCGGATGCTCCGGGAGATCAACGACACCGATAGCAATCTCAAGGAGAGTTTCCAGTCAGAAGTCCATGTGGCGGGGGTGGCTTATGACAATTTTATCGAGCTTGCAGAGGAGATAGAAGACGCTGCGGCTTTGAATATCCTGTCCAATTCCCGGGACGTAGAAGATCGTCACGCCAAGCTTTACAAGAATGCGATCAACCATCTGATTGGAGAACGAGAGACCACTTACTATGTGTGCCAGGTTTGCGGTTATGTGTCGGATGGCATCTTGCCCGAGGTTTGTCCGGTATGCGGAGCGCCCGAGGACCAGTTTTTAGAATTTAAATGAGAGAAGGGAGGAGTGAAGATCATCTCCTCAAAATAATCCACAGCGAAAACCTGTAACGAAATCCTAAAAGTCTTTTTCTCAAAGCTTCTTCCCGAAATCGCGATTTTCAAATCTCGCCTCACAATACAATGTTTTGAACAGTAATCATTAAGAGGATGAGAAATATTTTTCTCTTTTAAGAGAGACAGTTTGGAACTTTTCTGAAAAACTTTTCCACTCCTGGCTTTCATTAAAATATCGAAGTTTACAGAAAATAGTGCAGTTACAAGAACTTATAATGATGTCTAAGTTTCGGCATAAGGATTGATACCTAAATAAATATCGGTATGTTTAAATCCGGATAAATCCATACTTCCACAGGGCAGGGGCGGAAACCAGCGAACCTTTTGGAATGAAGATGGCTGAGCTGCCGGAGGATGAACCGACGGTTGGTTTGCCCCTGATTTGCTCACCCGATTCTTGCAAGCGGCATCCCTGTGCTATGTTTGCATGAGGTCGGTAACACAAAAATATTATGTTTAGAACGATGCTCGTTGAAGACAGCCATTCCTTCAGACAAGTAGTTAAATTTTACTTACAGTCTCAGTTCCCTTCCATGTCTATTATTGAAGCAGCGGACGGGGTAGAGGCGCTAACGGAAATCGATTCTTATCCGCCAAATCTAATCTTTATGGACTTCATATTGCCCGGGGAAAACGGCCTTGAACTAACGAGAAAGATAAAAGCCAGTCACCCAAATATCATGATTATCCTTCTTACAAATTATGATTTACAAGAAATTCAAAAGATAGCGACCCAATGCAAACCTGACTATTTCTTTAATAAAGGTTCGATCGCAACAGGGGAGATCGCTGCATTGGTTAAATCAATTTTATCAGAAAAAGGGTTTAGAGCAAATGGTTCGATGGAAGCATTTGAGTTGAGGAGGAGAGGGAAGATTACGCCACGGGTTCTTAAACGAAGAATTTGGTGGGAATCTGTAGCTGAAGCAGGCAGCTACGGAGTGTATGTAAGCAAAGACAGAATACTTCTTGAACCTGGCCACTTTTCGTGGGAAACAACACCGGGGATCATTTTAAAACTGGTCGTTGGGAAGACGGAGTTGATCATCCCAGATGAGTGGCCTGAGTTTCCGACAGAACCTGGAACTTACCATATCGGAATCACTTCCAGAGATGATTTAGGGAATCAAAGCGACCCTCTCTTATTATCGGGAAGGTTCAAATTCTTTGCTCCACCGGCTCCATCAAGGGGTGGAATCGACAGGCTGTAATCAAATGGGCCTGTTTATTGAGTTGATTAATTACAGATGATTTGACGACTCCTTCCTCCTCCATTCTGTCATTTTGGATCGGCATACCACACTTCAAATGGAAGTCCACAATTTCATAACCGAAATCACGATCATGTCTCTTATTTGTGCAGCATGAGTTTGTTGACTTGGCAACCGCGGGAGCCTCGCCAGGGTAACACATCCTCTATCACCCCAGGACTTTCGTTGGCCGGTAGATAGGGGCAGCAAGGCTAAAGCTCGATAGATTCTTCGTTTTTCAATAACCTAAGATGATTGATCCTAAGTCTTTTCAGTTCTGAGGTAAGGGTCTTCGAGTACTGAGGTTTTGTATGTGTTACATAAATTCTTTCCGGCATATATTTCATTTTTGATAGCTCCATTCTTAATAGCCATGGAGTCAAGTGTCCTGTTCTTATCGCCTCTCTTGCCATTTTATTCGGAAAGGTAACATCAATGATAAGACAATCGATCTTCACTGCGATTTCCTTCCATGTCTTGTCAGTGGGTCCTGTGTCGCCACTGTAAAAGAGCCGCCTCTTTTTTGGGGTCTCGGCGAGATATCCCACCGCAGGAACAGCGTGATTAACTATAAAAGGTATAATGCTATAACCCTCAATTCTGACGGGTTCGCCAGGCTTCAGTTTGTTCAACCTCAAGATGCTACCACGGCCACGTGGAATCCTGGTAAAATCTGGCCATACGACATCATTCAAGAGATTCTCTTTGATTGCTTTGATCACAGGTAGGATACTGAAGATATCAACTCTCTCCTGTTTATTTCCAATGAGGATATTATCCGCGAGAAAAGGGATTCCTTTTATGTGGTCTAAATGTGCATGGGTTACAAAAATGCTTTTGATCTTCAGCTGATCTTTCTCACTGAGGACATCCGTTACACTTCCAGCGTCGAATAAGATTTTGCCATCTATTAAGAAACTGGAAAAATGATGTTTAGGAAACTCGGCGCCTGAACAGCCGAGGACCTCAATTCTCATATAAGCCCTCCCCTCAATGCGACGCCTTAGGAATATTTTGAAAACTGCCGAACCGAAAACCAGCCATTTCTAATTCCTGTTGACTTTTCCGTAGAAAATGAGTAGTTTGTTAACAGCATTTGATGGTATGTGGAGCCCCACGGGTAAAGCCCGTGGCACCTGACTAACGCCCTGGGGGGCGACATCCCGGCCAAAAGTTGGCGCATTCATACACGGCCAAAGGCCATGGCTTTCTGGTGCCGGGGTAAGATAATTTCCTTCCTATCATAAATCAAAAGACAAGGCAACCTCAACCTTTTGGAGTCAGAAATGAAAAGGGAAATCCAAAAGGTGCCGATATGTTATAAGGAAATATTTCAAACGTTGACCTTCAATTCCTGTTGACCTTTTTATTCCAAAGTAGTAGCTTTTAATCAGAACGGAAGACCTCAGGTTAAACTTCCAACCAACCTCAATCTTTAATAATGGCATCGTGCGTCTCTTTTAAAGAAGAGGCCAAGAATGAAACGCCCGTCTAGAAAAGGCCAAACCACCCCTCGTCGAAATCGGGGTAGAGTTCGATCCACAAGAAGCCCGGGACCTTCTGGAAGTGGGCGCCAGATGAGGGTAAAGGATTATACAGTGGAACAAAAAGTCGAGCGTTACGCAAAACTTCTGCGGGTGGGTCAGATCATTACGTCGGAGATGAATCTGGAGGCACTCTTCCCTCTTATTATCCAACATACGAACAGTATCATGGATACCCAGGCAAGTTCCATCTTCTTATACGACAAGAAACCTAACGAGCTATGGTCCCTCGTTTCAACGGACCTCAAGAAGAACCAGATCCGAATCCCTGCAACGTACGGGATAGCAGGCTGGGTGTTCCAGAACCGAGCCCCCACCATCGTCAACGACACGTCCAATGATCCACGGTTCGATGCCGACGTGGACGAAAAAACAGGTTTCCGGACGAGAAACATTCTCTGTGTCCCGTTGATCAACAGACAGAAGGAGTGCGTGGGAACCCTCCAGGCTCTAAATAAGAACAACGGAAATTTCACGGACGACGATGTGGAAATGCTCTCCTCCGTCGCTGACTACGCCACCATCGCCCTCGAAAACTCCAGACTCTACGAGGAGCTGAAGTCGATGAATAAGGCAAAAGAGAGGGCAATTGACCATCTTTCTCACGAGTTGACAACACCCCTTACCCTTATCTCAGCCACGCTTGCCAAGATTTCAACTGGGCTCAGCCAGGCAAAGGTCGCCGGCCTGGAGAAGAGTGTGATCATCGCCCAAAGGAATCTGAAGCGCTTGATGCGGCTTCAAAAGGAGATTGACAACATCGTCAGAGAAAGATCTGTAGAAGACCGGGCAAAAATTACCAAGATCATCGAGGATGCGATCCATTTTATTGAATACCAGAACGGAGTGCGTCGAGGCAAATACAGCAAGGTGCTCAATCTTCTTTCGGATTACCTCGATTCGATCTACAAAGTTGACGAGGAACTTACAGAAAAGTTTTTGGTCGAGGACCTTCTCCAGCCCGTATGTGACGACACCCGCAGAGACATGGGGCATAGAAAAGTAGAGATCGTCCAGGATTTTGACAGCGGAGTGACAGTCCGCGCGAATCGGAGTGCCCTTGAGAAGGTTTGCAGCGGCATACTGAGGAATGCGGTCGAGAATACTCCTGATGAGGGCAGAATTGAAGTGACGGCCAAAATCGAGGGCGACCAAATGGTTATCCGTTTTCGGGACTTTGGCACCGGAATTACAGCTGAGAACCAAAGACTGATATTCACCGGTTTCTTTCACACCCAGGATACCAACTATTACTCTACAAAGGCTCCCTACGACTTCAATGCTGGAGGTTCCGGCGCAGACCTCCTTAGGGCCAAGGTATTCTCAGAACGTTATGGTTTCGAAATCGATTTCGAGAGCACCCGCTGTACCTACATTCCAGAGGACATCCATGAATGCCCCGGACAACTATCTCTCTGTCACTTTATCGGGAGCAAGTCGGATTGTTTTGCTTCTGGAACCACCTTTTCATTAAGGATCCCTTTGAACAAAGGCGTCAAGGATGTCTCCTAAAAAAGCCCGGCTAAAGTAGCTTGATTCACCGAGGGAGAGTAGCAGCAAACTTTTCTCACAGCGGGCAATGCTTTCTCGGTAGTTCTTGTGAAAGAGAGGCACCATGAGGTGCACGAAATGTGCCACTGAAAATCCTGAAGGCATGAAATTTTGTGGGGAATGTGGGGCCAAGTTAGAAAGGAATTGCCCAAACTAACGATAGGAGTTGATGGGTTATCCCATGACCGAGAAAGTTAAACGTAAGCTTACTACTATCTTAAGTACAGATGTTAAAGGTTACAGTCGCCTCATGGGGGAGGATGAGGTTGGAACAATCCGCACTCTTAACGCTTACAAAGAAGTAATGGCTGGCCTCATTCCGCATCACCATGGCAGAGTGGTGGACGCTACAGGAGATAATTTATTGGCTGAGTTTGCCAGTGTGGTGGATGCAGTTGAGTGTGCTGTGGAGATTCAAAAAGAACTGAAAACACGAAATGCTGATTTGCCCGTGAACCGCAGGATGGAGTTTCGGATCGGTATCAACCTTGGGGATGTGATCGAAGAGCAGGGGCGGATCTACGGGGATGGAGTCAATATCGCAGCCCGGTTAGAAAGTCTGTCCGAAGCGGGAGGTATTAGCATCTCTGGCACGGCCTATGATCAGGTGAAGAACAAGCTGACCTTGGGATACGCATATCACGGGAAGCAAACCGTAAAGAACGTCAGCGAGCCGATTCGAGTCTACCGGGTCCTAATGGAACCAAAAGCTTTATCGACTATGAGTAGATGGAAAAGAGCTGGGCTTAATTATTGGAATCGGGTTCACCCGGTTCTTAAAATTCTCATAGGTTTAATTGCGGCGGCCAACGTTCTTTGGCAGGTCTATCCACACCTGCATCCTTCTCGGCCACCCGTTGAGGGCGTCCCCAAAGAAAAAATGGCTCTCTCCCTACCAGATAAGCCCTCCATTGCCGTCCTGCCATTCGTCAACATGAGCGGGGACCCAAAGCAGGAGTTTTTCAGCGACGGGATCACCGAGGACATCATCACAGCCCT
>Ga0187772_10000560_pt1 | contig 16715 bp, 23 predicted proteins | sample 0116_SJ02_MP15_2_FD_133137 | JGI IMG/M metagenome (GOLD analysis project Ga0187772, IMG submission 133137) | Tropical peat soil microbial communities from peatlands in Department of Meta, Colombia - 0116_SJ02_MP15_20_MG | ecosystem: Environmental > Terrestrial > Soil > Wetlands > Peat | place... | reverse complement strand
TTCCCACGAAGACCGCAAAGCTGCTCTTGACGTGCTAGAAGACGTTGGAGCTACAGACTTTGCCCACCGGCCTCTCGGCGCATTGTCGGGCGGAGAACTGCAGAGGATATTTCTGGCAGAGGCGCTGGTAAGCAAACCCACTCTCCTTTTGCTCGATGAACCCTTGTCGAATCTTGACATGAGGCGCGAAAGAGAATTGCTTCAAGTTATAAACAGTGTAGTTCGATCGCGCAACGTGACCGCACTTTTGATCGCCCATAACATCAACCCTCTTTTGCCGTACCTTGATAAAGTGATTTACATCGCTAACGGCAAGGTGGCGACCGGGACGCCGAAAGAAGTCCTGACGTCAGCAAGTCTCTCGGCTTTGTTCGGGATTCAAGTTGAGGTTCTTCGAGACTCTAGGGGCAACATTGCAGTTGTAGGCATTGAAGATTGCCACGGGTGTCAACGAGAATGACCTTCAGCATTAATCCATGGATCGACCTGCAACAGATGCTTCAGTACCAGTTCATGCAGCACGCCTTCGAGGCAGGAACAGTAGTCGCAATCCTCGCGGGCATTGTTGGCTACTTCGTAGTGTTGCGCCGTTCTTCATTCGCAGCGCACGCGCTCTCTCACATCGGTTTCTCTGGGGCAGCGGCGGCCGTATTAATCGGGGTCAGCCCAGTTTATGGTCTTCTCCTTTTCACAAGCGTAGGCGGACTTGGGATAGCCGCGCTTGGCCGACGCGCCGCTAATCGCGACACCGAAATCGGAATAGTTCTCGCATTAATGCTTGGCCTAGGTGTGTTGTTCCTCAGCCTCTATACCGGCTATGCAACTGAAGCGTACTCCATCTTGTTTGGAGAGATACTAGGTGTCAGTTTCAGCAATGTCCTTTTAACCCTCGTTGCCGGCGTGATAGTTCTGGTTTTCATCTCACTTGTATATCGACCGCTGTTGTTTGCATCGCTCGATGAAGATGTGGCGGAAGCCAAAGGAATGCCCGTGTTTTGGCTCGGCGTAATTTTCATGCTCCTAGTCGCGGTCGCAACTTCGTTTGCAGTTCAGGTAGTTGGTGTTCTTCTCATTTTCTCATTGATGGTTACCCCAGCTGCAACCGCTCAACTATTGGCAAAACGACCAAGGCGAGTCATAATCATTTCTGTAACTATTGCTCTGATAGCAACGTGGTTGGGGCTCTTTATTGGTTTTTTTGAGCCGTACCCAGTGAGCTTCTTTATAACAACCATCGTCTTCTTCTTTTACTTGTTTGTCAGGTTCATCATTCCAAGAATCAGAAACTTCCGTCTGGTAAGTGAATATGAGCCATGATGATTGGACACAGTTCCTACTCTTAGATATAAATATTTCTATTAATTATAGAGTAAGGATTAGACAGTTAACGATTACCGGCGCGTTACGTCACCCGGCTAAAGCCTCGACCAATCGCACATAAGAGTCCTCGGCGATTACCGATCGGGCATAAGCAACGCAATCTCCCGCTGTATCTCTTTGAGCACCGTTTCAAGCTGCTCTGCGAGCGCTTGCATCGCCTTATCGATGTCCTGCTGTTTCTTCCAATCGGAGATCCCCCGTTTCACTTCTGCAAGCCGCACTTTGGAGACGTAGCGCCATTTCCCGTGTTGTCGAGAGGGCTCAAAATAGTAGTACGGGCCGTGCAAATAGCCCGCCCTGCAGCGGCAGCTCTGCTTCCCACAACGCATGCGACGTTTCCGCAGCGAACCGGGAAGGGGGTTCAAGCTCCTGCGCTCGCTCGATAGCGCTGCGATCCTCTCAGCGATGTTGCTGCTCTCTTGCAGCAATTGCCTCACGTTGTGGAGCTCAGTGTCGACATCCTGCATCTTCTCTTCCATTACACCCCTCGATAATTTCTGCCATATACGTTATTACGTCGCACATAATAAACGTTCGTTGTACCTCACGTGTTGGTTTAAAAACTTAAAACTCGAATTTTATAGTAGACCCGCTGCAAGTCCCGATTTTGAATTTTTGGTGCACTTGGATAATGCATGTTGTTATGTTTTAATCATCAGTTTATTCTGATTTATCAGAAAATTATAAATACTCAAGTGACTACGTCTTCTATGACTTTCATGGAGGAGGTCACTACATCATGGCTGACACTGATGAAACTGGAGCATGCTGTCCCCCTGCTAATGTAACGCTCAGCTGCTGCAAAGTCGAAGCCATCGTCGGTATTGACGAACGAGGACAGATGGTACTCCCTAAAGAGCTACGAGAGCGAGCGCACATCCGAACAGGGGAAAAACTAGCAGTAGTCAGTTGGGAAAAGGACGGGAACATCGCGTGCATTTCTCTTATTAAAGCTGCCGATCTTACCGAAATGGTGAAGAACGTGCTGGGGCCCGTAATAAAAGAAATACTGTAACGTAGATGATGAAATAAACATAACACGACATGGATACAGAGGAGATACGATATGGATGACGAAAAGATAAAAAGCGCCGTGAGAGAGGGCTATGCCAAGATCGCAAAAGAGGGAAAAGCGTTTTCTGTCCCGCTCACTTCGTGCTGTGGGGGTGCATCACTCGCTGATGAGATTAGCAAGAGGATCGGCTATACCGAGCGAGAGCTTGCTGTAGTACCTAAAGGGGCAAACCTCGGTCTTGGTTGTGGAAATCCAGTCGCGCTTGCTTCATTGCAAGAAGGCGACATCGTACTGGATCTAGGCTCAGGGGCCGGATTTGACTGTTTTCTTGCTGCACAGCGCGTTGGTGCGAGTGGAAGAGTCATTGGTGTCGATATGACACCCGAGATGATTGCTAAGGCTCGAGAGAACGCCCAAAAGGGGAATTACTATACCGTTGAATTCAGGCTAGGGGAAATAGAACACCTTCCCGTTGCTGATAATTCTATTGATGTCACTGTCTCAAATTGCGTGATCAATCTGGTGCCCGACAAAAGAGAGGCCTTTGCGGAGATATTCAGGGTGCTCAAACCCGGAGGAAAACTCATGATCTCGGATATCGTGTTGTTGCAGGAGCTTCCGAACGTCATAAAGAACTCAGCTGCGGCGTATGTCGGCTGCATTTCAGGAGCACTGAGGAAGGACGACTACCTCAAGACCATGCGAGAGGCTGGGTTCGAAGACGTGCAGGTCGTCGAGGAGGCTGTTTTCCCGATAGAATGCATGGCGAATGATCCGACAGCGCAAGCGATTGTTAAGGACGCAGGACTACCTCCAGAACGAATAAAAGAGCTTGAGCATTCTGTAGTAAGCATTAAAGTACGTGGAGTGAAACAATAGGTTCACATGGGAGACGTAGGTGGTAGTTATATAGGTGAAAACTTAAGGCACGCCGGTCACCTAGATCCAAAGGTATTCACTACACGTTGCACAGCGAGGAAGAATGGCGCGCATAACAAGCGGGATTCTCCGTCAACAGTTGTAGTACAAGTCCGAACAAATGGATAGTTGTATGAAAAGCATTCATAGCAAAAAAAGAGTTTTGTTTATCTGTACCCACAATGCAGCACGATCTCAAATGGCAGAAGGATTTCTGAGAGATCACTATGGAGACCAATATGAGGCATACAGTGCAGGGACTGAACCTACCCACGTTGATCCCTGTGCGATTAAGGCGATGCACGAAGTCGAAATTGATATCTCAACGTACCGCTCAAAAGGCCTTGATGAATTTGAGGGCAAACAATTCGATTTCGTGGTCGCACTCTGTGCAGAAGCACAAGAGTCATGTCCTATTTTTGTCGGGGGAGCGATCTATATCCATCGAGCCTTCGACGATCCAGCACACTCGGATCTAATAAACACTAAGGCTGACAAATGCGCGCAATTTAGGGAGGTAAGGGATCAAATTGAACGGTGGGTTGATGCAACGTTTAGCAGCGGTGTCTAGTATCTAAAAAGAGGGGGCAAAAGTCGTGTTAACTTCAGAAGACAAAATGAGAGCGACTGTTACCATTGAATTGGCTGTTAAGGTGTTGTAGCAGATAACTTATGGTTTTATTTATGATTTCATTATTCTATTATTTTCAACTACTTTACAAGGATGCTTGAAGGAGTAGAACGGTCTCTTATCACTTCCAGACCTATCAGACAGAAGACAGTTTTAAAGCGATATTTGTTGGACATCTGCAACTGTAATAAATGTGATAAACTCAGTCGATAGCAACCAAATCATATTTGTGTCCAACAGAAATCTCGCGCACCTATATGAAGTCAAAAACAACAAGGAGATCGTAACTCGGAACGGATTCTGCCCTAGGCATAAGAACATCACCGTCGGTGACATTCTGATGCGAAGGCAAGAGAAGATGGATATTGAGGTAGCAGTGCACGCTGAGTGCCGACCGAAGGTCATCGATGTCGCTGCTACTTGTATGGCTCCTGGGATGCTATAACACGCAAAAATTAGCGAGACAAAAAGTATACTCATAGAAGCGGACGTCGGCCTTATGTATAGGCTGCGAAAAGAAGATCCGGATAAGGAATTTATTCACCCTCAGAACAAGCAGTATGTAAAATATGAAACTTACGACCGTTCAAAAAGTCGTTAAAGCACTTGAAAATATGGAATACAAAATGACGGTTGCTGAAGACATAAGAATACAGACGAGACTGACTCTCGATAAGATGCTTGGGATTTAGAGATATAATTTTAAAGTAGTATAATTAACGGCGTTAATTTTTTATACGTTAACGGCGTTAATAAACATGGTGATGCAAATGAGCAGTCTCATCGGAATAGACCATAATGATTCGAGCATTTTCGATAGAATAAGAGAGTTCCCCCCTAGCGTGAAGCTTGTTTTTAAAACTCTTGAAAGAAATGGTACCATGACGTTGAGTGAGATCGAAACAGAGACGTACTTGCCTTACAGAACTGTTCGATATGCCATTAACAGGCTAAAAGCTGAAGGAATTATACTTAAAATCTTTTACGTAAAAGATGCAAGGAAAGGTCTCTATAGGCTAGCCGGTTAGTCTCAAAAGCGTTATAACCAACTAGATTATCTACACTATCAGGAGCAGCAAAAGTTATAGCAGTGATAGTCGTGCTCTGATCCCGTACTCGTGGGCGTATTCTTAGGTCTATCCAATAAAAGTTTGATTCTGTTGCAAACTTCACATAAGTGTTCGCCAAGCGCATCGGGGTTAGTTTTATACTCATCAATGAATTCATCGATGATCTTTAAAATTTCATTGTCCTGCTCTGCCGCTCCCCTCTTGCTCCTTAAATACTGATTTACCGCCGCAGGTGTTACTCCAAGTACTTTCGCTATGTTAATTTGACTTATCCCCTGTTTTTGCATCTGTATAGCCATCTCAGCCCTTATTGCTGGAAGGACATACTGCACAATAATTTCACATCGCGGTCTCATATTCGATTGCATTTCATTTGTTTTCATATTTTACAATAATCTATATTTATTTGCGATATTTTTAGTCTTCCTATTTTACAATAGGCTATATTTATTCGCTATATCCTTAAATACGTCCGCTACATATTTCGTCTGATCCCAGCTTAAACCATAAGTGTTTAATTTCCAAGTGCGCGTCGCTCCTGCAAATTCTCCCACAATTCCCCGTTCTTTTAATTCATCACTAAAATAGAAACCCCGTCTTTTATGTGTTCGTGCGACAACGTCAAAGCTATCAGTGGTATCTACTTTTGTAAGTGTGTGTTTGCGGGGATATTCACTCAGGCTTCTGCTTCCTTTTATACTAGAAATTGCATCTATGACGTAATTTGACTTCTTCACGTATTCATCCCACTCATTAACACGCTCTTTTATAGTGGGAAATGACGCCATCATGCCGAGTATGTTGCCGCCCATGAGTGTGCAGCCAAGCATTTCAACTTCTTTTATACCAAATTTTCTGCTCGTCACGTCGCCCATCATCTGCGTTGTTCGAAGTACCTTACTCGCATATTCGTCCGTTGTAGCTAAAACTCCACTCGGTGCTGGAGAAGCCATCGATTTATGTCCAGAACCTACGATGAAATCAGCTCCCAACGCCTTTCCATCGACCGGCTTCACACCGACAGTATACGCTCCATTACACAATAGGGGGATATCATACTGGTGGGCAGACTTGACAGCTCCTTTAACATCATGTTCATTGGCAAATGAATAGTCAAAAGCATCGAGCAAAACGAGCACAGGCGGTTTGCCAGACTCTCGAGTGACATCCTCTATTTTTTGGGCTACCGCATCGCCTGTTATAATGTTTTTACTATCCAATGGGACTTCCTTCACTACTGCCTTGGCGCCCTCTACTGCCAAGAATTCAGTGTAGTGCGCTACGGCCGTTACTATTATTGAATCTCCTTTTTCGGCGAGTGATTGGCACACCGCTTGAAACGCTCTTCGTGCACCGGGCGTAACTCGTGCCTGATCCATATTGACGAATTTCGCCAAGTTATCGTGAAACTCAGCAATGGGAGGTTTTGTAATCTTGTCAAGCCTGAATGGTTTTCTGCACTGATCGCACGTAGAATATCCGTCACCAAATGCAATCAACGCCTTCATAGCCTCTGCGGTCAAACGCCCTGCCGCCTGAATCGGGTGTATGTTAATGTACGTCTCCTCGACTTCACGAACAGGTATACTGCCTGCTATCTTCATTTTTAGAGCGCCTCCTCTAGCTTATTGAGGGCTTCTTTTGCGCGGTTAAGAATATCTCTCGCGTAATCCTTCTGCTCTTCACTAAACGTGTGCAACGGTGCTGTTTCCCTGAATAATACTCGTAAATCCGTCAATGCGAATAAAACTTCAAATAGATCATTAATTCGTTCATCCATATTTGCACCTTAATTATGATTGAGTATACATCAATCAAGAGACTTTCTTATAGCCGATTATCAAATTGGTCCAGATTATAATATCCGTATGATAATTAAGCATATAAGTGTATTTAACATTTACAAACGGACAAAATATGTCCGTAAACCAAAACTAATTGTATAATAAAGTTTAACTGCTTAAATGAAAGTGTGCAGACAAAACTTTCCATGCTAAGCTTGCAGCCCTACTTAAGCATGTAATATTAAATTGCTCGACGGAGGAAGGGGTATTAGACTTCTTTTAATTCATGCAGATAAGATTAGCTATAAGGTCACTAAAAAGACCAAACTGGCTGAAAAAATCGAAGCAAAAAGTGATACGATGGAAGATTGCCTCGTGGTGTTCTCATGCGTTGAAAAGCTCGATGAAATCAACCCAGAGGGAATAGTCGATGCTGCCAGAAAAGGCATAGTTGACGTTATGGGAAAGCTTAAGGAGGACAAAATTATGATTTTTCCATTCGCCCACCTCACCAGCACGCTTGGTTCTCCTGAAGTTGCTTTATTGATCTTAAATTTACTTGAAAATTCCTTGAAGCATGAGGGGTTTGATGTAAAAAGGGCCCCCTTTGGATGGAACAAACAGTTTGACGTAAAGAGTAAAGGACACCCGATGGCAGTGTTATCAAAGATTATTTGCCCATATGGAAAGACGGAATGCGACTTTGTGTGTCCTTACTGTACGAATCCTATAAAACTACATGACGTGGCGGAATTACAGAGAAGTCTCCACGATTTGCAGAAAATTTGACTGATTTTTTTTGTAGGTAACTTTAACTCGTTTAAGATAATGTTAGGTACATTTACATGGTACGAATTGAACAGCGAGGTGGTGACATGATTTATCTTGATCATTCCGCTACGACTCCGATGCGCCGAGAAGTCCTCGATGCGATGATGCCCTATTTTTTTGAGAAGTTCGGGAACCCTTCAAGCCTACACGCCTGTGGGCTTGAAGCAAGGCGTGCTATTGAAGAAGCAAGGGAAACCGTTGCACGTAAAATCGGGGCCGATGCTACTGGCATCATTTTCACGTCCGGTGGTACTGAATCCGACAATATGGCGTTACGAGGCTTGCTTAAAAAAAGAAGCCATATTATCACTTCCGCAATAGAACATCCTGCCATTCTTGAGACGTGCAAGAGCATAGAAAAGGACGGACATGAGGTCACGTACGTTCCTGTTAACCGCGATGGCATAGTCAATCCGGGTGACGTTGAAGCTGCGATAAAAGAGAACACTGTGTTGATTTCGATTATGCATGCAAATAATGAAATAGGGTCGATCCAGCCAATTTCAGAGATCGGGAAGATAGCCAAAGCGCATAGCGTTTCCTTGCACACTGATGCGGTGCAAAGTGTCGGGAAAATCCCGGTTGATGTGGATACCTTGAACGTAGACATGCTTTCGATGTCATCACACAAAATCTATGGACCAAAGGGTGTTGGATGTCTCTACGTGAGGAAAGGAACCAAGTTACGACCATTACTTTTCGGGGGGGGACATGAAAAAGGGTTACGGAGTGGAACCGAAAACGTTTCAGGAATCATTGGATTCGCAGAAGCGATAAAGCTAATAATAGAAGACTTCTACGAAAATGAACGAATCAAGAAATTGAGAGACAAACTGATAGACACGGTGCTGAGCACTATGGAGCACGTGCGGTTAAATGGGGGCAGAGAGAGAAGACTCCCTAATAATGCTAATTTCAGTTTCAGTTTTATCGAAGGCGAGTCGTTAGTCTTGAGTCTCAGTGCAAAAGGTATAGCAGCCTCAACTGGATCTGCGTGCTCCTCAAAGAAGCTCGAACCTTCACACGTTCTCCTTGCAATTGGGCTGGATCCTGTAGATGCACACGGTTCTTTGAGGCTAACCCTTGGGCGAGATAACAAAGAGGATGATATAAATTATGTCCTAGAAGTGCTTCCCGATGTGGTACATAGGCTACGACTTATGTCTCCGCTTTATAAATGTAATGACGCAGGTTACGGAAAACCTGAATGAGTAATTGGAGGAACAATGTATAGCGACAAAGTGATGCTGCACTTTATGAATCCCCATAACATGGGGGAAATAGATAACCCTAGCGGGGTTGGAACCGTAGGAAACCCCGTCTGCGGAGATTTGATGCAAATTATGATAAAAGTTGAAAATAATGTCATCGTTGACATAAAGTTTAAAACATTTGGCTGCGGTGCAGCAATTGCTACGAGCAGCATGATAACTGATCTTGCACGGGGAAAGACGATAGAAGAAGCGTTGAAGATCACAAGGAATGATGTAGCTGAGAGCCTTGAAGGGCTACCACCAGTGAAAATGCACTGCTCGAATTTAGCTGCAGATGCCTTGCATGCAGCAATTGAGGACTACAAAGCCAAAATGAAGGGAACAACGAAAGAAGCCACATAGTGTTTCACGAGTCGCGGATAAAGGCCTTCTCAACGATCATTTTTACGTCATCCAGAAGCTCAATCGCCCTCTCTTCAGAGTCTACACGGTGAACGTCAACCCTGCCGTTTTTGTACAACGTGATTCCGCATTCTTCATAAAAAATCCGAGCGACTCCTAATTTCTCGGAGCATCTTCCCATCTCTCCCAATATTTCGCATAGCATTTGCATAGAAAGGGGCCTACCAAAGTCACCCTCTACGAGGATGCCTCCACCCTTACAAGGTCTCACAGCTTTTGCATTATACTTTTTCTCGGCCATAGTTATTTCAGTAGCTCCGTGAGATTTTATGCCCCTTGTAAACTTAGAGTGCTATAAACTTAAAGATACTGCCATCCTTAAGCAAAAACTGCTTTTCAGAAAGGTTTTTCATCTCAGGCAGAGTTCAAATTCAGCATAGATCAATGGCGTCTAAAATATATTATTGCGCCAAAAACAGATACTTATAAAAGTCTAGCGAGACTACCTTTGTGCATCTGGGCTGTTTAAAGACAAATCGATTTAGACTATATTGGCGCAAAGAAGCAATTACGATCAAAACTTCAACTCTGAAGACAGATTACACGAAAAATATATGTATGACATTTATTCCATCAGGAGAGACTTCCCGGTTCTCAACGAGGTAATCTACCTCGATAATGCGGCAACAAGTCAGACGCCGAGACAATCTGTAGAAGCTATTAATGAGTTCTTTTTTACCTATGCTGCTAACTACGGAAGGGGAGCGCATAGACTAGCGCGGAAAACAACAGAACAATTTGAAATAGCTCGTGAGGTAGTCGCGAATTTCTTTAATGCTAAAGCTGAAAAAGTTATTTTTACCAAAAATACTACTGAAGGCATAAATATTGTGGCAAATGGTCTGGAATGGTTCTCTGGAGACAGGATTATAACATCCATTATTGAGCATCATTCGAACTACCTCCCTTGGATCGCGCTGAGAAAATACGGCGTTAAACTTGATTTGATTGAGTCTGATCGTGAGGGAATTATTGACCCCAAAAACATTGAAGATGCAATTACAGAGAGGACGAAACTCATAGCGATTTCTCACATTTCAAATGTTTTTGGATCAGTACAAGATATCATGAAGATAGTGAAGATAGGGCACAAAAATGATGTTAAAGTACTCATTGACGCAGCACAGTCGGCAGGGCACTCAGAACTCTCTTTCCGAGAGATCGGATGCGATTTTCTCGCTATGCCAGGTCATAAAGGACTTCTTGGGCCCCAGGGAACGGGGATACTTATTGCAGACGACCCTGCGGGTATAACCCCATCGGTGCTTGGAGGAGGTGCTGTAGAAGCAGTAACGGGTTGTGAATATGAACTCCTTGAACCACCGGCACGATTCGAGGCAGGAACCCCCAACATTCCAGGAGTTATTGGGTTAGGACGATCAGTTGAGTACGTTCAAGATCTCGGTCTTATGAATATACATAATCACGTGAACATGCTCTCTAGGCTTGCTGCAAAGGACCTATCAGATATACAAGGAGTTGAGGTTTATGGTCCACATGATAGGGCCGGATTAGTCTCGTTTAACGTCGGGGAACTAAACCCACACGATGTTAGCTTGATACTCGATGAGACGAATAAAATATGCACAAGAAGTGGATATCACTGCGCTATGCCCGCGTTACAGTTCGTAGACGTGCAAGGGACAGTAAGGGCATCGTTTGGACCGTACAATACGATTGAGGAAGTCGATGTCTTAGTGGAGTCAGTAAATCAGTTGGCAACTACTTTTTTTTAACGTGTTTTCCAATTTGAAACCTCCTATCAGCAGCTTGTAGGAAATAATCTGCATAATGACGACGAGTTTTGTGTCAGATGCCATCTCATTGAAAGTTAATTCATTGTCTTCGGGGCGGCCATTATAGTACTAGGCTTCCTTTAAGACATAATTTATAATTCGCTGCTTATATTCAAATTAAAGAGAGAATAATACACCTGAAATTTTTTAAAGATAAGGTCACATTGAAACTAGCAACTAGCAAATGTATTTTAGATTATAGACCAATTGCTAAGTATGGACTATATCAAAGCTTTCTGCGGACAAACATACGATATGACGGCGCCGAATATTCGGACTATGATGATGTTGCCGTAGAAGATACCATAACCTTGTTTTTAAATGACATACGGATTGCTACGCTCGTAGCGTCTCCAGATATGCTTAGAGAGCTTTGCATCGGCTATTTGCTATCTGAAGGAGTAGTTACTAACTTCGATTAGATACAAGAAGTTGTAATCGACGAAAACAAAATGGAAGCGTACTCGAAGGTCCTTCTTTTGATCAGGTAGAACTCTGGCACGAAATTAGATCCTCTGGTTGCATTGGCGTTAAGTGGTGGACAAACGAGGACATAAGAGTCATTTCTGATGCACGTTTTGACAAACAGATTATAAGAAAGAGTTTACAGTTCCTAAATACGTATACGCGACAGAAAACCCATGGTGTCCACACTGCAGCGCTCTTCAGCAGAAATGGAGAGTTGCGGGCTCAAGCAGTTGATGTTGGAAGACATAGTGCGGTTGATAAAGTAATCGGTGCTTTTGCAGGAAACGACTTCTCTGATACGTTTTTAGTATCATCAGGCATACAGCCTGCAGGCATGGTCCTAAAAGCGGCTCGTGCTGTTATACCACTAATTGTATCTAAAGCTGCGCCAATAAACACCGGAATAGAATCGGCGCTTCAAACTGGCGTCACGTTAGTTTATTTTGCAGGTGCTGAGCAATTCTCTGTCTATTCACATAAGGAACGAATAGAGCAACTCTTTTGTGAATATTACATTTTTACCGTCAGCTCATACCCCCATATGTCAACTGGCTTAGAATACACAAAAAATCAGATCAGGTCGCTACAATTTCGTTGTACAGCACGTGCGAACAATAAGAAGAGTGGAACCAAATTTTGTCGCAATAAAAAGTGTTATTATGCGCTACCTGCAACAATATAAATGTCAACAGAGTATCGACAGCACTTACAATGCCAGTCTGGCGGAATGGCTACGCAGCCGCCTGCAGAGCGGTATATCCCGGTCCGACTCCGGGGGCTGGCTCTCATAAATTCTGTTCTTATAAATTCTGTAATGGTGCTCGATGTCGCCTTCGCAGCATATTTACCATCATTCTGCAGTCGGTTCGTCGAAAATGTAAAGGAGAACAGAAATAGAGCTGCGACTAAAAAACCAACAACCTGCTTCACAGATAAAGAGGTTTAATAATGGATTACGAGAGCGAAATAAACGATTTAAAGAAGCGCATAGATAAGTTGGAGAAATGTTGTGAAGAGTTCAGAGAGTGTAAGGGCCCGATGGGAGATCGCATAGAGAAACTAGAACAGAAATTGTAATAGTTAACGCTTGTACTCCCTTAAAGTACTAATAACTAAAAGGTAACAAAGTGAGTCGACAAGCTAATTGTGAAGCACACATAATTTTCTTTTTTTATCAAAATTCGCGCTAAGCTACACATAAATGCCTCCCTAGTCTGCTCCTAGTGCATGCCCGGATATGAGCGTAATCAGTGCAAAAATATTTTTGATGGGCATACTCCGGTGGCTTGTTCTCACTCTAACATTCTTTCTTGCACCTGGAACAATGTTCTTGTTCTACGGCTGGCTTTTCCTAATGTTGTTTTACAGCTTCTTTTTTGGCATGGTTATGTGGCTGCTTAGGTACAACCCTGGATTGGTAGAGGGGCGTGTGGTAGAGTTCAAATCTAATTAACACACTTGGGGCAAGGCGCACTTCATCCTGTTGGTCGGCTCGTTTGTATTTGGTGGGTCTCTATGTCACTCGATGCCGTCCGATTTCACTGTTCACAGATGCTCACATGGCTCCACCTGTGCGAGCAATTGTTCTCCTATCCTCATTCTACCTCATATATCTCGTTTAACGAGAGAATAAGTACCTGTCATCTGTAATGCACATTCAGGAAGACCTGGGACATATAGTGGTAGCGACGGGACCATAACACTTACGGAAGTAAGGCATGTATACTCGTTATTTTCATACCGCGACCTAAATCGAAAAAATGCAGCTAAATTAAAAATGAAGGAGGGTGACACTATGAACATTACCAAGGAGTATGTTTTAGTTGCACCGTGCGGGCTCTCTTGTGGACACTGCCCGGCCTATCAGTCCAAAGATAACCCAGCCATAATGGAATATCTAGTCACAATGGGCGCTAATAGAGATGACTTGCCGAGTCTAGGTTGCCGGCCGCTGGAAGGTAAACCAGCCTAGTGTCGTAACGTGAACCGAAGTGACGTGGTTGAAGATACAAGGGAAATACCCCATGACTTCCTCGCTGAAGGCAGCCCATGCGCAACCTATACTTGCTCGGTTGAACATGGCTTGGATTTCTGCTATGAGTGTCCGAAATTTCCTTGCGTCAAATTACAGCCATGCGCAGACATGGCCAATGTCTTGCCACAGAATTTAAAAGTGTTTAACTTATTTTGTCTCAAGCGTCAAGGTCTTGCCGAATGGCTGAAAAACTATGAAGAAACCAGAAACTTATATCATTTTGGCAAACTGGTTGTCGGCGAAGGTCCTCAAATAACCGAGGATGGATTGAGAACAATCCAAGAGAGGTGGGATCAATTACATCATAAGGTCAAGTCAGAGAATCAAGAGTAGTAGACATGAACCGAAGTAAGGTAAAGATTAAGTTACGCGGCGTATCGGGGACGCCGTTGGGCCCATTATGGTATCGGGCACAGTGAGCAGAGAGTATAGTTCACTATTTTATGACCCTAAGGCAATTCCCCACTCGAGTAAAAGAAGCACTGACCGATGCTGACGGATGTTCACCGTTTAGAATAGTCCGGGACCAACTGAAAGCGTGGATTGAAGCAACATTGATGCTATACATAAAAAGTAGATACTTAAGTTTAAGATGAGGCATTTTTCCTACACAAACCCTACTTTTTCCACAAAAATTACCACGTTAAAAACACTAATTTAAAAACAGCATCCATTAGAACAATGACTGGAACTTTCACTACCGATTGGGATGCGAGTAACAATGAATTTACAAGCAGTATCCACTAGAACAAGGATTGAACTCCCACTGAATCTTACGCCGTCAATAAATGCGACCGCATTTACCTCATTTACAAGTAACATCTACGCTTGCCTCCATAACAGAGTCATAACAAGGTTAATAGCCTTACCCACTGTTATACTTTGGTGTAGCGGCAATCCTTGATGCTATACATAAAAAGTAGATACAACCTATGGCAGATTGCTAAGCGACATCATTAGAAGCGCAAGAGATACTTCCTGCGTAAGCTAAACGAAAAGCAGGATATAACGTATCGTACATTATCAAGTGCTGTACGACACCGCATGAATTGAAGATAATAGCGAATGTAAATAAATTTTGTCGTGATAACACGTATTATTATGTACCGGGCATAGAAGTAGACGTATTGATAGCAAAAAGATACCAGTAAGATGAAATGGCTAAGCAGCCGCCTGAAGAGCGAGTATCCCGATTCGACTCCTCTTACTGGCTTTCAGTTATGGGCGTTCATCGTATAAGTCTATGCTCCATTGAGCTCGTTGGAAGCATACACTTGACGTTCGTCAGCCGCACCAGCAACACCCGCACGTGTGTTTGCCTCCATTGAGCTCGTACATATCATGCACTTTACATCCCGGGCAATTACATCCCGCCATATGTTGCATTTTTTCAGTCTCACCTGTCGAGCAAAACACCCCGGTCATAAGGTCGTTTTCCATAAATGTGGGACAGCTCGGGCAGACGCACATCACCTTCGTATCTTGGTTCATAGGAACTTTCATAATGTCGATATCACCTCCGTTACAGTTTTAATAGGCATTGAATACTACAGGTTTAAAACTTTTGGCCGCTTTTTGCAGGCGCCCACTTTTTAGCAATGCGCAGAAAAAAGAAGGAAAGAGATTGTAAAGATATAGAAGAGTTGGGTGGCTCTGTAGAAATCCTTCACAACAACTTACATAGCCTTCCTATAACACCTGTCGAAATTATAACAAACATCTCTCAACTGGCTCTCCTCGTTCCGCAGCCAATCACTCTTGCTGTGATTCTCGTCGCCGAACACCCGCTTTTCTGTCACACGGAGAACACCGTTTCTACCAAGCTCCTCCGACGGTATGGCTCTTCATCAAGCTCCTCGCGCATGCCACGACGGGACATTCCGCGTTTCGAACCTTTCGTGAAAGGAATCATGCACTAAGCACGTAACTCTTCCATTGCCCACTCTCTGGATCTTATCGCCTACTGTCGTATCTCTTGTCCACGCTATCAATATTGGTATCACACTAACGCTATGCGCGGTCTCGAAATATACCACTATTTAAGGTCCCCCCTAGTGCTAAAAAAAGAAAAAGGCACGATGCACAACAAGTGGGTTCAAGTTTTTTACAACCCGTTGTGGTGCTCGTTTACTTTACGTGGCAGCAGGCGCCACCAGGACAGCAGGCGCCACCAGGACAACAGGCGCCACCGGGACAACAGAGCGTCGAAATGATTGTTGGGGCGACAACAGAACTCGTTACCTTTACACCGCAACAGGCACCACCGGGACAACAGGCGCCACCGGGACAGCAGGCTGCCGAAATGCTTGTTGGTGGGGCAGCAGCGCTTGCTGTCTGTGCTATCATTATGCCAAACACGCTTAAGGCGAGAAATGCTGTGAGGAGCATCTTTAGTCTATTTTTCATGTTTTCACCTCTCGAAGTTTGTAGGAGTTTTGTAGTATGTAGCCCTCTGGACGGCCTACATATTTACACTGACTGTAAAGATAGGATAGAATATATACTTTACGGTGAATGTAAAGTTCATTAATAACTACATATTACGTCTCCTCATGATGGTTCAACACGAGCTGAAATGATATCACGCATAATATCCTTAGAACCTTTTAACAGACACGGCTTTATAAAGGCAAATAGAATAAATAAAGCTTACACGCGATGCATAAAGTGTGGACGATTTAACGTCCCATCCGGCACAGTTTTGATTAGCGTGAATTCTATCTTTACGCGCATCGCATCAAAAGATGTTACAACTCTCAATCCCAATCGAGAGCGTAAAGTCACACATTAACTGCTTCTGAAGATATCTTTAATCCGCTGTACGCTACCTGCTGTCTCCAATTTCTCGAGGGCCTTCGCAAGATTATCATCTCCTGCGACCTTTGCCGCGTACTTATCAGCCAGACGCTCGTCATCATATGGCCTAAAAGTCAAGGAACTCAGCGCGAGTAATGAAGAGATTAACTTGTCTGGGCTGTGCTTTAAATGGTACACTTCGTGCGCCACCACAGCCCTCACTTCATCCCAATTAAGATGTTCTAGGAGCCCCACAGAGAGATAGGCAGCCTTCCCGTGGACAAATGCCCGCATCTTCTGAGTGTCAATTACCCG
>Ga0187772_10000559_pt1 | contig 16745 bp, 18 predicted proteins | sample 0116_SJ02_MP15_2_FD_133137 | JGI IMG/M metagenome (GOLD analysis project Ga0187772, IMG submission 133137) | Tropical peat soil microbial communities from peatlands in Department of Meta, Colombia - 0116_SJ02_MP15_20_MG | ecosystem: Environmental > Terrestrial > Soil > Wetlands > Peat | place... | reverse complement strand
GGTCGAAACGGCGAAGGCCATGGTCAAGGAACTTAAACCCAAGACGGATTTGATCATCCTCCTCAGCCATCTGGGTTATGCGAAAGATATCGAGCTGGCCCAGAAGGTCCAGGGAATCCATATCATCGTCGGTAGTCATAACGGGATCAATCTTTCCTATCCTCCGCCCGTCGACGCAATTATCCTTCAGGCCGGTTCTCGAGGCATGTTCGGAGGAAGGCTCGATCTCTTTTTCTATGACAACGAACCCGTCTTTTACAATTCTGCAAAGAAAATATCTCTGGAGAACAACCTCAATCATATCAACCAACGATTAACCTCTAAGGAAATACCGGAGGTTGAAAAGGCTCAATGGCGGAGAGCCAAGGACGAGACCGAACGGACCCTCAGCCGGCTACGGGGCAAAAACCAATATACGAATCACGTCATCTCACTACAAGAACAGATGAAAGAGGACCCTGATATTAAGAAGATGGTTGAGGCCTATAAAGCAAGAAACCAGGTGACGGAAAGTTCTACCTCCCCGAAATGATAAAGATGGCAAGTATTGACCTCATCCTGTTACACCCCCCTACCCTTTACGACTTCAGAAAGCGGCCCGGAATTCATGGTCCGATCAGCGACGTCGTCCCCTCAACGCCCATCTTTGAAATGTATCCCATCGGGTTTGCCAGCCTCTCAGAATATTTGGAGCGCCACGGTCTCAAGGTGAGGATCATTAATGTAGCCATGAAGATGCTCAAGAATGAGAAATTCGACGTGGAGCGCCTTATCCGAAAAAATAGGCCACTTGCCTTCGGGATCGACCTCCATTGGATGGCCCATGTCCAGGGCGCATTGGCCCTTGCAGAGATGATCAAACGGTTTCATCCCGACATTCCTGTCATCATGGGCGGGCTTTCTGCCACTTACTACCATGAAGACATTCTCCGTCAATATCCTTTTATCGATTTTGTGCTGAGGGGAGATTCTACAGAGAAGCCCCTGGTCCAACTCCTCCAAACGATCAAAAACGGAGGAGATTTCAAGAAGATTCCTAACCTCACCTATCGGGACGGAATGAACGGAATTCAGATCAATTCCCTCACCCACGTCCCAGAGAACCTGGACGAGATTTCGATCGACTACCGCCACATCATGAAGAAGGTGGCGAGGTATCTTGACCCTACGGGTTACCAGCCCTTTATTGACTGGTATGCGTATCCTGTGACCGCCGTCTTTACCTGCCGGGGATGTATCTACTCTTGCAAAACTTGTGGGGGTTCCGCACAGACCTTCCGTACGATGGCGAACCGGAGAAAACCAGCCTACCGAAATCCCAAATTATTGGCGCAGGATATCTTCAACATTTCAGACCACCTCCACGCGCCAGTGATGGTCATCGGCGATATCTTTCAACCCGGAGAAGAATACGGCTTTACCTTTCTTCAGGAGATGAAGAGGAGGCCGATCACCAACCATGTCGCTTTTGAATTCTTTGTTCCTCCTTCCAGGGCTCAACTGGAAAGAATTGCCGAATCGATTCCGAATTTCAATATCGAAATCTCCCCCGAGTCCCACGACGAAGAGGTTCGAAAGGCTTTTGGAAGACCTTACGGCAACCAATCGCTGGAAACGATGCTCGGGGATGCCGTCGATCTTGGCTCGAAGCGGATTGATCTCTTCTTCATGACCGGTCTCCCAAGACAAACCTATTCCTCGGTTCTGGAAACGGTGGATTATTGCCGTTCTCTGCTGGAACGATTTCGTCCCTACGGCAAGCTTTTCCCCTTCATCTCTCCTTTGGCCCCCTTCTTAGATCCCGGGAGCGCTGTTTTCGAAGCGCCAGAGAAATATGGATATCATCTGCTTTGCCGGACAGTGGAGGAACACCGTCAGGCCTTGTTGGCCCCCAGCTGGAAATATATCCTCAACTATGAAACGGAATGGATGAATCGGGATGAGATCGTCGCAAGCACTTATGAAGCCGGGAAGAGGTTCAATCGCTTAAAGGCTGAATTCGGCCTGATCGATCCGAAGACAGCGCAGTCGGTCGAGTTACGGCTCGAGGCGGCGATCGGGATGATGAAAGAGATCGACCGGATCATGACCACTTCAAATGCCATCGAGAAGGAAGCCGCGTTGGAATCCCTTTCAGGTGGCCGTCTCGCCCTTCAGCACTACAGTATGTCCACGATCTGTGAGAAGAAAGAGTTGGAATGGCCTACTCGGTTTATTCGAATGAACTTCTTCAAGATTCTTAGGACGCTCCTGGCGAGGAGGAAACCCAATGTCTCCGTCCCTTCGTCGACAGTTTCTCCGTAAGATCCCCAGTGTGGATGATATCCTTTCAAGACCCGAGATGATGGATCTTTTAAAGATCCATGCCCGTCATGTCGTGGTCGAAGCCGTTCGGAAGGGATTGGGAAGACTGCGCGAAGAAATCCTCCACAGAGAAGAACTTCCTGAATTAGGAGACAACCTCTTCGAAAACCTCTATTCCCTTTTCCAAAAAGAGATTGACCTCCAAGTTCAGCCCCGGCTCCGTCGAGTCATCAATGCAACCGGAGTGGTAATCCACACGAATCTGGGGAGAGCTCCGCTCCATCCTTCTGCGATTGAACATCTCATTGAAGTATCCAAGGCCTATTCTAATTTGGAATATGACCTGGATCGGGGTGAACGGGGGAGTCGATACACGCATCTGGAAGAGATTCTCTGCCGCCTGTCAGGTGCAGAATCAGCTCTGGTGGTGAACAACAATGCCGGTGCTGTTTTGCTTGTCTTGAATACCCTTGCGGAGGGGAGGGAGGTGATCGTCTCGAGAGGAGAACTGGTCGAGATCGGCGGAGCATTTCGAATCCCTGACGTGATGAAGCGTAGCGGGGGTTTGCTCAGGGAGGTCGGGACGACCAACCGGACTCACTTCACCGATTACCAAAAAGCCATTGGCCCCCAAACTGCTCTGCTTCTGAAGGTGCATACCAGTAATTTTAGAGTGATGGGGTTCACCTCCGAAGTCTCTCTTCAAGATCTGGTCCAGCTGGGGAAGGAACGTCAGCTCCCTGTTGTGGATGATTTGGGAAGCGGCTGTCTCATAGACCTCACTCGGTATGGATTGGAGAAGGAGCCTACTGTCCAGGAGACGATTAAAACAGGTGTGGATGCAGTCACCATAAGCGGCGACAAGCTCCTTGGAGGTCCACAGGCTGGGATCATACTGGGGAAAAAAAAGATTTTGGACCTCTTCAAGACCAATCCCTTGACCCGAGCTCTTCGCATCGACAAGCTCACGCTGGCCGCTCTTGAATCTACGCTTCTCCTCTACCTCGACGAGGAGAGGGCCATGGAAGAGATTCCGACTCTTCGAATGCTGAGTTTAGATACAAAAAGATTGAAAAGGAGAGGAAAACGCCTGCTCAAGAGATTCTCAGGGATGGCGAATAAGAAAATGACGTTCATCCTGAGAGAAGATGTCTCCCGGGTGGGCGGCGGTGCCCTCCCTCTTCAGAACCTTCCGACCTTGGTCGTCGCCATCAAACCTGTTGAGGCTTCCGTGAACAGCCTCGAAGAAAACTTAAGAAAAGGCGATCCTCCCATCGTCTGTCGAATCAGCAAAGAAGAATTGATCCTGGATATGAGGACCGTCTTCGATGAAGAAATCCCGCTGCTCGCTGCCGGAATTGAGAAGGCTTTAACACAAACAACCAAATTGTAGCCGTCCGTGATAGATTTTAAATCCCAAATTCCAAATTTGAAATTCAAATCTCCAAAACTCAAAAAAAATATCCCCTCCACTGGCGGGAGGGGATGAAGGGGAGGGGAAAGAATTCATGTTCACCTTCACCCTAACCCTCTCCCATCAAGGGAGAGGGAGAAACAAGTCAATTCCCTTATTTGTGGACAATGTACCCATCATGGGAAATTTCTCCAAAGAGAATGAATCCGACAAGTCTTTCTCCATGCAAGTAACGAAGAATGATCACGGAAGGCGCCTCGACCAATTCCTATCGGAGGCCAGCCTAAACCTCTCCCGCTCCCAGGCAAAGAATTTGATTGAGAAGCATCTTATCTTTCTCAATCAGAAACCCACGAAGCCCAGTGCTCACATCAGAAGAGGAGACACGGTCTCGGGGTTTCTCCCTGAGCCCGAGCCCCCTTCGCTCCGGGCAGAGCCCCTTCCTCTCACCATTCTCTACGAGGACCCATCCATCATCGTGATTGACAAGCCTCCGGGGATGGTCGTTCATCCTGCTTATGGAAATCCTTCTGGCACATTGGTCAATGCCCTTCTTTATCACTGCAAAGATCTCGCCGGCATCAATGGCGTCTTGAGGCCGGGGATTGTACACCGACTGGATAAGGACACTTCTGGTGTCATAGTCGTCGCCAAAAACGATGAGGCTTTTCATGATCTGATCAAACAGTTTAAAACCCGGACTGTGAAAAAGGTCTACTCGGCCATTGTCTACGGAAGAATGAGGCAGGGCGAGGGCTTAATCGATTCGGCCGTCGGAAGACACCCGACCGAGAGGAAACGGATGTCCACTCGGACAAGAAAAGGGAGGGAGGCGATTACCCGTTGGAAGAGGCTCGAGGAATTTGCTGGTTTCACTCTCCTCGAGATTTTCCCCCTGACCGGTCGAACGCATCAGATCCGGGTTCATCTCTCCTCCATCGGCCATCCCGTTTTGGGAGACCCTCTGTACGGAAGAAAAGGAAGACCCGGAGGGATCCATGACTCTGTATTGAAAGAGTGTGTGAGGCGAATGAATCGTCAGGCTCTTCATGCCCGACGATTGACGTTCACCCATCCCCGAACAGGAGAAAGAGTCGAGTTCGTTTCACCCATTCCTCAGGACATGGAAAAAATGCTGGAGTGTTTACGATCACAAAAAATAGTATAATAATCTTTAATCTCCCCCGGCTGCGGTCGGGGAGGGGGGACGGGTGTGACCCGCCCGACCTGCATGTAGCAGGGCAGATAGGCCCCTCCACAAGGGGAGGGATTTTTTGGACGATGGATATTCTTGGCCGATCTGATCTAAAAGTAGAAAACGCTATCTGCTATTTCGAAATTCCCGAATTCGCAAAATTCGGATGGCTCCGGCACGCCTTCCTAACTCGCTGGGGTGGCGTAAGCCCTCCCCCTTATGATTCGCTCAACCTGAGCGATAAGAACGGGGACCAGAAAGAATGCGTTCTTAGGAATAAGAATCTGATCGCCAACACATTTGATTTCGATCCAAGCCGCCTGGTCCTCCTCGATCAGATGCAGCAAGACCAAATCCTCATCCTCAAAGAGCCCGTGATCACTCCTCCCTCTTCTTTAGAATACGATGCTTTGGTCACCAATTCTCCAAATATATTCCTCGCTATTCTCACCGCAGACTGTCTGCCTGTCTTTGTGGTCGATCAAAAAAGGAAAGTCATTGCCGCGATTCATGCGGGAAGACACGGCACGGCCCTCCACATCACAACAAAAGTTCTAAAGAAAATAAGGGAGGAGTTTGGTTCCTCATCCAGAGACCTCCTCATCACTCTGGGTCCGTCCATTGGAGTCTGTTGTTATGAGATTGATGAGAAGACCTTCCGTCCGGAGTGGAAACCCTTTTCGACCTCGAGAGAAAGGGGCAAGTGGATAGTGGATCTGGCTCGGATCAATATCGCTCAGATGAAGGATGAGGGGATAGAGGAGGAGCAAATTTCCTGGATCAATCTCTGCACCCGTTGCTGCAGCGACCTTTTCTTCTCCTACCGGAAAGAAGGCCGGACCGGAAGGCAGCTGTCGTTTATTGGAATCCTAGAGCCCAAATGACAAATTACAAATTCCAATTCTCAAATAAATTCCAAGCACCAAATCCAAATGGTTGAGACGATTTTGTTTGAAATTTTGAATTTGGCTGGTGTCGTGCGTCCAACACTTCTTTACATAAGTTTAGAAGCTGTCATTCCTGCAAAAGCAGGAATCGAGTTGAAATCATTGGATTCCGGGTCAAGCCCGGAATGACATTCAAAGTAAAGGGACTTCTGACGGAGTACACTAGTTGGAATTTATTTGTTATTTGGAGCTTGGGATTTGGTGCTTACTTCTAGGAAAGACTTAGAAAAATGGAAGAAAGCCTTCTCAAAATCTACCTTCAGCCGAAATCCTCGAAAAATGAAGTGGTAGGTCCATATCGAGACGGGATCAAGGTGAAGGTGACGGCCCCGCCCCTTGAAGGGCAGGCCAATGAGGCGCTCATTCGATTCCTATCCAAGGAATTGGGGATTTCCCCGTCTTGTATTGAAATGATCAAGGGTCACCATTCCCGAGAAAAAACACTAAGGATTCTCGGGACCGTTGTCAACGGACGGTTCGCCGTCAAAAAGAAAAACTGTTGAACGCAAAGGACACAGCAGGATTCTTCTACGGACTTTCTGCAAATTCCGGAATCCTCCCTCAAATAGGTACTGCCAATACGTTGGGTGCTCGGAGGTCTGACCTTGCAAGAGGAAGAAAAGAATAAAGACTCTTCTCACATTCAAAGGATTGTTTCCGGAGGCCAAGCGGGTGTGGATAGGGCTGCTTTGGACGTGGCCCTCGAATTGGGCATTCCTTGTGGGGGATGGTGTCCGAAAGGACGCAAGGCTGAGGACGGACCGATTGACATTCGTTATCCGCTTAAGGAGACTCATTCTGCAAACTACCGAATCAGAACTGAAAGGAACGTAAGAGAATCTGACGGGACCCTCATTTTCACCTGGCGAGAACCAAAAGGCGGGACCGGTCTCACAATAAAGTTTGCTCAAAAATATAAGAAACCCTATTTCGTAATTGACCTGTCTGTCGGAGGCAACCCTGAAAGCGTGCAGAGATGGGGAGAAGTCAACAAGATTAATGTACTCAATATCGCCGGTCTACGGGAGAGCGAGCTTCCCGGAATCTACCATCAAACTGTCGAGTTTCTTCGAAAACTATTCAATAAAACGAATACATAAAAAAACTTGCAAAGTCACTTCATCTCAGAACTTCAGTAATACTGAAAGTGATATTCCTCAATCCGAAGCTAAACGCCTCTCCGGCAGGACATGGGTGACCGTGCCTGTGAAAAGCTCCGCTGTCTCCATCATCATTTCTGAAAGGGTTGGGTGTGGGTGGATGGTGAGTCCCAAATCTTGCGCCAGAGCCCCCAATTCTATTGCCAGCGTGCCCTCTGAGATCATCCCTTCTGCGTTCGGGCCGCAAATTCCCACTCCCAAAAGGCGACCGGATTCAGGGCTGAAAATCATCTTAGTGACCCCGTCCGAGACGCCCATGGTGCCCGCACGACTGGAAAATTTCCATAGATATCGCTCCACCTTAATATTGCGGTTCTCTTTTCGAGCCAGTTCCTCCCTCAAACCTGCCCACGCAACTTGAGGGTTTGTATAAACGACCGCAGGAATGGCTTGAACATCGAAGGCGGATGGCATTCCCTTGATCACCTCCGCTGCCACCTTGCCTTCCCGAAAAGCCTTGTGAGCCAGCAAAGGGGGGCCTGCGACATCGCCGATCGCGAAGATCTTTTCATCAGTGGTCCGGCGCTGCTCATCCACGACGACAAAACCTTGCTCATTCAATTTCACCCGGGTCTTCTCCAGCCCCACATTTCCCGTATTCGGCTTTCGGCCTACCGCAATGAGTACCCTTTCAAAGGTTTGTTCCGCCTTGTCCGGCCTTCCCTCGAATTTCACATCGACGCCTTCTTCGCGTTCCTTAAAGGATGTGACCTGGGTGTTGAAATAGATGGCTTGAAAGGTCTCTTTAAGCCTGGAAAGCAAAACGTCCACAAGATCCGGGTCCGCACCTCGGAGGAGTCTGTCCCCCCGTACAGCGACGGTCACCCGACTTCCCAAAGCCGCGTAAATCGTCCCCATCTCCAACCCGACATAACCGCCACCCAGAACAAGGAGCGAACGGGGGATATCGGGAAGTTCCAGGGCGCCCGCCGAATCGACGATGCGACTTCCCTTTATGAAAGGAATATTGGGAAACGGAGTTGAGCAAGATCCAGTCGCTAAGATGGCATGGCGAAACCGAATCTGGTTTACTTCGGAATTTTCCAGTCGCACCCGATCAGACGCCTCGAAGGCTGCCCTCCCCTGCAACAATCGGACCTTTCGCCGTTTACTCAGGGTGAGAAGCCCGTTGGTGAGTTTGTCGATCACCTGATCCTTCCACCCACGCATCCGATTGAGATCGATCTGAGGTTTACCGAAGTTTATCCCCATCTCTCCGGAGCGCTGGGCGTCGTGCAGAAGCTCCGCCAGGAAAAGAAGCGTTTTGGAGGGGATACACCCGCGAAACAAGCATTCACCACCCGGCCGTTTCTCCAGATCCACCAAAGTTACATCCATCCCGAGATCTGCTGCCCGGAACGCAGCCACGTAGCCTCCAGGTCCTGCACCGATGACGAGAACCTCCGTTTCGTCTTTCAACTCGCCCACTGTCATTAAATATCCTCCTTTTAGTGCCAAACATATTTAGAATATTTCAGAAACCTTCACAAGATAATACGACAAAGCATGTATTTTCATCAAGAGATTACGGTATTTGTCTACCAATTCAAACTCCTTGACTTTAAAAAGAAAATCCTTTAGGTTATACTGTGGAAGTGGACAGGTTCTGGTGGGCCTCCTGGACTTCAAATCCAGTGACGGGCAGAGATGTCCGTGGTGGGTTCGATTCCCATGCACTTCCGCCAAGCCCAACAGGAGTGTGGTCTCCCTTCCGGCAGATAGAGCAGGAAGGTTAGGCTGGCTAATAATAAAAGAAAAGGAGAAAAAAATGCTTGGAGGAATCGGAATGCCCGAGTTGATCGTCATCTTGGTCATCGTCCTGATCATATTTGGTGCTGGAAAGTTGCCTCAGATCGGCGAAGGACTCGGCAAAGGGATTAGAAATTTCAAAAAGGCCACAAAAGATAAAGAGGAAATCGACGTTACTCCGAAAAAGCCCGAAGAGATTTCTGAAAAAAAGTGAACCCTGCGCCATGCCTAAGGTTGCAGGACTTCCATGCTGAAGGTCCCCGCCAAATTGTGCTTCAAACAAGTCCTGAAAGAGGCTGTTTTGACAGGTGCGGGGTGAAAAGTCCAATGCTTTCTGCCTCCGATCGGAATGCGACATATTGCCTACATTGGGATTGGTTCTAACCTTGGGGATAAGCTATCCCAATCCGAAAAAGCTATTTCTGAGATCCTAAAGATTGACCATCACAAACTCCTAGCAAGATCTTCCTTCTTTAAGGCGCAACCCGTTGGCTACACTTCCCAGGATTGGTTTGTGAACGGGGTCATAAAAATCGAGACCGATCTGGAAGCTTCTGAACTCCTCCAGAAATTAAAGACGATCGAATCTCATTTGGGTCGCACAGAAACCTTTCGATGGGGGCCCCGAACGATTGATCTGGACATCCTATTCTTCGATGAGATTGAAATTCAAACCGAAGAGCTCCAGATCCCCCACCCCCGGGTCCAATACCGTCAATTTGTGCTCATCCCCTTGGCTGAAATTGATCGAAATCTTATCCATCCTGTCTTAAAGAAAACGATCCAAGAGCTCCTAAACGACTCTAAAGAAGACCAGGGGGTCGAAAAAATTTAAATTCGAAACCTCTCCCTATCCCTCTCTGAGAGAGGGATGGGGAGAGGGATGCTCATTCGAGATTCGAGTTTGTAAACTGTTTGGAATTGGGTGCTTGTTTATTATTGGACTGCTCATGGCCCGATTTATTCTATTCGTCCTCCTTCTTCTTCTCCTTTATGCAATCCTTTACTATCTTATTAAAGGCATGGCCGTGGGGAGGAAAAAGAGAGGCAGGGAATCCGAATCAGAAGAACTGGTTCAAGACCCTTATTGCCAAACCTATGTTCCCAAGCGAACCGCCTTTAGGAAAAGAGTAAAAGGAAGAGATTATTATTTTTGCACTAAAGAATGCCTGAGAAAGTTTCTTGAAGAAAAGAAGTCTTAAAAAAAGCCAACAGCTCCAGCGCAGAATTTCAAACAAAAATACGGTCTTTTCTGCCCCTAAATACAGTATTAACCTTATTTATTTCTCAGACCCTCCGCGGTAACTTTTACCTATTGGCGGCAGAAGACACACAAAAGTGTTGACAACCCGATATGTGTTCGGTATCGTAAACGAGGGAGGTTGTTTTAATAAATAATTCGAAAGGGGGTGAACCCATGAGCAGAAAGATTGGAAAGTTTTTGGTGGTCTTTGTTCTTTTCTCCTTTGCCCTCTCGGGATGTCATTATTTCAGCGCCAAGAAAGAGATAGCCAACGCCGAGAGGTTGTTCTCCGACATGAAAGGTAGGGGAGGGGAGAAGCTGGTTCCTTACGAATACTGCAGCGCGGAGAAATTCTTGGAGGAATCGCAGATAGAGTTCAACAGTAACGATTTCAAAGCTGCGGAGGGATTTGCAAAACGGTCAATATCAGCTTCAGATGCCGGGTTAGCCGAAATTCAAAAGAAAAAATAAGAGATAGAAGAGAGGAGGTGACGTATGAACATGAGTAGAAAATGGATGATGTTATTCGCGCTCATCTTAGGGGCAATGGTTGCCTCAGGATGTGCCGTAAGCAAAGAGACGCGGATGGCCTACGACGAAGCGAAAGGACTCTTTGACAAAGCGACTGCAGCGGGCGCAAAGAAATGTGCCCCGTGTCAATATGCCACGGCCGAGGCTGCTCTGGCTCTGGCGGAACATGGGTTGCAAAAAAGGTGGTATGAAAGTTCGGCGAAATATGATATAGGGGTCAAGGTGGCTAAAGAAAAATCTCTCGAGGCTTTGAAATTGACGCCTTGTGAAAAACCGGCTCCGCCGCCGCCACCGCCACCGCCACCACCGCCGCCGCCGCCACCGCCACCACCACCGCCGCCGCCGCCACCACCGAAACCCGCTCCTGTCTTTGAAAACATCTACTTTAACGAAAACAAAACGAATATCGATCCTATGGCTGCCAAGGCATTGGACCAAGATGGGGCGATGCTGAAGGAGAACCCGGATATCAAGGTGGAAATCGGAGGTCACACGGATTCATTGGGTTCGGAGAAGGCGAACCAGAAGATCTCTGAAAAGAGAGCCGAAAGCGTCAAGAAGTATCTCATGGATAAATTCAACATTCCTGGCGACCGGATGACTGTCAAGGGCTACGGGGGCAAAAAGCCCATCGCCGATAACGGCACCAAGGAGGGTCGAGCCAAGAATAGAAGAGTGGAAATAAGAATCCTTCCTTAATTAAATGCACCTGCAGATGGGCGTCGTGCCCTCTGACCGGTCGTGATATCGAAAGGTTTCTGGCAGATCGGGGGAGGTCCCCCAAGAAAGGGAAACAAAAAAGAGGCCCTTTGGAAAAGGGCCTCTTTTTTGTTCGAACACGGATCACGCCCGCTGCCTTTACCGGCAGGCCCTAAACCTAGCATGGTACAGGGCAGTCAGGGATACAATCATGTTATTTGGGTTCCACCATGATCTGTTTGGGTTGAATCTCTCGTCTTCTGGGAAGAACGATCCGGAGCACCCCGTCTTTATAAGAAGCCTTAATGGTCTCCTGGTCGATCGTTCTCGGGATGCTGAATGTCCGACGAAAGGTCCCATAAGGTCTTTCAATCTGGATGTAATTTTCTTCAGTGGACTCCTTGACAAACTTTCTTTCCCCTTGAATGATCAGGGTACCTTCTTCCACTCTAATATCGATTTCACTTTGACTCACTTCGGGGAGGTCAATCTTCAAAACCACTTCGGTCCCTCTCTCCAAAATATCCACAGCAGGGGACCAGGCCCCCTGAGCCACATCTTCTTTCCAAATACGGGAAAGGGTTTCGTCAATGAGTCGGGTCATCCGGTCTTGCATTGTCATCAGGTCTCGGAAGGGTTCCCATTTTACGAGGGTCATACCCATCACCTCCTAAAGGACAAACCTTCTGTTTCCAATATACTCGAATTGAGTGGAGATTTCAAGTCCGGCAGGTGTAACAAACATCAAAAAAATCTTTCGAAAGCTTGGCCTGTTCCTTAAACTTCTCCAGCTGAAACCAGGGGGCAAAATAGTTCCCGCAGATTTTGCATTGCTTCATCTTCAATGTCCGCTTCCAACGGATGATCGTCCGCTCGTCCCCCTCTTCCTTCATCCGGATAACGTCCACAGGGCAGGCGATCACACAGGCACCGCAAGCGATACAGCTCATCGCCTCTCCCTGAAAAGGAGGGATCATCTCCCGCCGATCTCCACGAAAGGCGAACTGGATGGCATTGGCCCCCACGACTTCTTCGCAAACTCTGCCGCAAAGGCCACAAAGGATGCAGTCCTTGTCCTCTTGCTTGAATCGGACCCCATTCACCCCCATCTCCTTGGCCATCTCTTGAATGAGTTTGTCTCCCGGGCACATGGCCAGGATAAGTTCGATGATCATTCGGCGGGCTCGAAGAACTTTCTCCGTCTGTGTCAACACCTCAATGCCTTCCATCACGGGATAGGTACACGAGGTGGTCATCTTTGACCTTCCTGCCTTTACCACTTCCACAAGACAGAGACGGCACGCGCCGTACGGCCTCACCGATTCGTGAAAGCAAAGATGGGGAATATCAATGCCCGCGTCCGTCGCTACTTCCAAAACATTTCCGCCTTCTTTCCCCTCCACCGATTGACCGTCAATTGAAAAAGGGATCATAGATATCTCCTTGTAAATCCCAAATTTCAAATCACAAATCCCAAATAAATCCCAAGCTCCAATTTCAAATGGTCATAAAGAATTCCTGACGGCCACAAAAAAAACTTGTTTGAAATTTTAACTTTGGCCCATTGGAGCTTATTTGTTATTTGGTGCTTGGGATTTGGTGCTTAACCCGAAATCTTATTCAACTTCAATTGCCTTAAATTTACAGGCCTCAAAACACATCCCGCACCGAGTACATTTTTCGGTATCGATTCTAAACGGTTTTCCGGATTCCTTCTTGCTCTTCGCTTTACCTGTGATAGCCCCGGCCGGGCAAACCTTGATGCACTTGCCACACCTCTTGCAGACATCCGAAAGAATTCGGTACCGGAGCAGTGCCCGACAGACCTTCGCAGGACATCGCTTGTTGATGATATGCTCTTCGTATTCGTTCTGGAAGTACCGGAGCGTGGAGAGAACAGGATTGGGAGCCGTCGCTCCCAGCTGGCAGAGGGAGGCTTCTGCAGTAACCCATCCCAATTCCTTCAAAAGTTCGATGTGATCCGTCGTTCCCCTTCCCTCGGCAATCTCCGTCAGGATCTCATGCATCCGCTTCGTCCCTTCCCGGCAGGAGGTACACTTCCCGCAGGATTCGCTCTTGAGAAAGTTCATGAAATATTTTGAGATGTCTACCATGCAAGTGGATTCATCCATGACAATCATTCCGCCGGAGCCCATCATCGAGCCCACCTCAGTCAGCTGATCGTAATCAACGGGCATATCGATCAGCGATTCGGGAATACATCCACCCGAAGGACCTCCGGTTTGAACCGCTTTGAACTTCTTCCCATCCGGAATTCCACCTCCGATATCATAAACGATCTCTCGCAGGCTGGCTCCCATAGGAACTTCGATCAGACCGGTATTCTTTACCTTCCCTACAATGGAGAAGACCTTTGTCCCTTTGCTCCCCTGGGTCCCGATCTTCGAATACCAGTCTGCCCCTCTCGAAATGATCATTGGGACATTATTCCAAGTTTCTACGTTGTTAAGGTTACTGGGTTTATCCCAGAGACCGCTTTCAGTGGTGTGAATATGTTTTGCCCTCGGTTCTCCAACCTTTCCCTCGATGGAAGCCATCAACGCTGTGGATTCTCCGCAGACAAAGGCCCCGCCTCCCCGGAAAAGATTGACTTTGAGCGAAAAACCCGATCCCATGATACGATCACCCAATAGGCCTGTCTCTTCGGCTTGACGGATGGCGACCTTGAGCTTTTGGATCGCCAGTGGATATTCATCCCTGACATAGATAAAACCTTCTTGCGCCCCGATCGCATAGGCCCCGATGATCATCCCCTCGATCACGCTGTGAGGATCGCCTTCTAGGATACTCCGGTCCATATAGGCCCCCGGGTCCCCTTCGTCCGCGTTGCAGAGGATGAATTTCCGATCCCCTTTTGCCTTCCGGCATGAAGCCCATTTATTGCCCGTCGGGAACCCGGCCCCTCCCCTCCCGCGGAGACCCGAACGTTTCACCTCTTCAATGATCTCTTCAGGTTTCATTTCGAAAAGGGCTCTATAGAGAGAGAAATACCCTCCCCTGGCAATATACTCCTCGATATGATCGGGATTGATGAAACCACAGTTCCTCAGCGCAATCTTCAACTGCTTGCCGTAAAAAGGGACCTGATGATAATGGGGAGTCCCGTTTATTCCTGCCGGGACGCTCCGGATGGAGTAATCTTTAACCGAACCCTCGAGGATCCGGTCCTCTTTTTCCATCTTGCAGAACAACAGATCCTCCACCACTTTGTTCTCCAACCATTTCTGAACCAGCTCGCCGCAGCGCTCGGCGGTCACCCCCTGATAGAAGACCCTGGGTTTCCCCGGCTCCAAAATGTCCACGACGGGCTCTCTCTGACAAAAGCCGATGCATCCTGTCTGCCCCAGAAAGATTGGTGCCTTCGCCTTCTCTATCTCTTTTTGAATGGCCTCGTAAACCTTACCGGCACCCGTGGAGAGACCGCAGGTCGCCATTCCCACAGAGATCTTCGTCCCACCGGGATAAAGAGACTTCGAACCTTCCTCTCTTACCTTCTCCAAATCGTTCTTCGTACGAATATTCATTTTCTCCTCAATCTCCCCCTCACCCTTCCCCCCCGGAAGCTGTGTGCTAATGGTAAAAACCTGTTCCACCCAGGACGGAGGAGACGGTGGGGTGGAAAAGTCTTAGAGCGACAATCTTTTAAATGTAGAATTCACACCTTCCATGTCCTTAAGATGACCCCCATTTTCCACAGGTACCGATTAGCCATTCCTAAAAGACCGTATTCTAAGACTTTGGAACCCGACGGTCCCTTCCGTCCACGCCGCGATTATGCGGTGAGGGACAGAGTTATCTCTTTGTCAACTTCTATTTAAACTCCTTTAACAAGGCAGGCACCTTATCCTGTGAAAGACGGCCGTGGACGTCCCCGTCAATCACAGCCACGGGTCCCAGGCTGCAGCAACCGACGCAATGAACCGATTCCAACGTGAACCGCTTATCCTTGGTGGTCTCCCCCACAGAGATGCCCAGGTCTCTCTCCATTTTATCCAAAATTTTACCGCCTCCTCGAACATGGCAGGCCGTCCCGAGACACACGTCAATCTTGTGGCGGCCCCGGGGTTTCAGGCTTAAGGCGTTGTAGAATGTGGCGATGCGAAAGACGTGTCCCAGTGGAATCTGCATCTTCTGAGAAACATATTCTAATGTTTCCTTGGGAAGATATTTTTCCTCAGCCTGTATATCCTGCAAAATGGCGAGGATCGCTGATTCCCTTGCTCCGTACTGTCGAACGATGCTGTCAATTTTTGAAGCTTCCATCTCAGAATCCCTCTCCTGCCTTGGCTCTTAATTGCTCGTATTCCTTATGAACTCGTTTTTCAATTTCCTCGATCATTTCATCCGTGAGGTGGCGAAATCTCCCTTGAAGCTTGATGTATTCCTTAATGGGCTTCAATTTCGGAAAATCGATACTCAAACGGTATTGCCCCCTCTCCACTTCATAAAGAGGAAAAATCCCTGTCTCCGCCGCCAACCGGCCCAGCCTGATCGAGAGTTCCGGGGCTGACCTCCACCCGGTGGGACAAACAGAAAGAATATGGACATAGGCAGGTCCTTCGATATCCGCGGCTTTCTTCACCTTCTGCACTAAGTCGATCGGGTAACTGGGGCAGGCCGTAGCCACATAAGGAATATTATGAGCCGCTGCAATGGCCGGCATGTTCTTCTTCCACGTGATCTGCCCCATTTGAACCCTTCCCACCGGAGAGGTTGTCGTGGAGGCGCCAAAAGGCGTTGCTGAAGACCGCTGGATACCGGTATTCATATAGGCCTCGTTGTCCGTACAAACGTACAGAAAGTTGTGACCCCTCTCCAGGGCCCCTGATAGCGCCTGAAGGCCGATGTCCGCTGTTCCTCCGTCTCCACCCATGGCGAGGGTGACTATTTTTTTACGAGGGATCCTCCCCTTTCGCATCAGCACCTTTAGTGCCGATTCAATCCCCGAGGCAACCGCCGCCGTATTCTCAAAGGCCACATGGAACCAGGGGACCCTCCATGCCGTGAAAGGCAGCGGCGAAGAGACAATCTCCATGCATCCTGTTGCATTGGCGATGATCACGTTTCGTCCCAATGCCTTGGCAACTAACCTCACTGCCAAAGCCTCAGCGCATCCCTGGCAAGATCGATGACCGGGTGCAAAATATTCTTTTTGAGTTAATGTCCGGACTGCAAAAACATTCAAGTTTTGAGTCATTCTCTCACCCCATAAATTTCGTAACCTTCTCTGTTTCCTTCTTCGATCTCGATCTCTGCCTTGTCGACCATCTTGACGAAGTCTGAAGGAGTGACATCTCGCCCCGAAATCCCCGCAACGAAATTATACACCGATGGTCTCTGGTCGTTCCCGTACAGGGCTGCCTTCACTTCCGATGCAACAGGTCCACACGCCCCGACCGACATGGCACGGTCAATCACCACAAGCTGTTTGGCATGGCAGGTCGCCTTTTTCAAATCATCGAAAGGAAAAGGTCTCCAGAGT
>Ga0187772_10000558_pt1 | contig 16766 bp, 13 predicted proteins | sample 0116_SJ02_MP15_2_FD_133137 | JGI IMG/M metagenome (GOLD analysis project Ga0187772, IMG submission 133137) | Tropical peat soil microbial communities from peatlands in Department of Meta, Colombia - 0116_SJ02_MP15_20_MG | ecosystem: Environmental > Terrestrial > Soil > Wetlands > Peat | place... | reverse complement strand
TTGGATCAAAAAATATCCCCAAGCGCCGACCATCAGCACGGCGGCCACCGGCGTGGCGAGAAAATTTTTCGGGTCACCGAGCGGCTTCCAAGCGCGGACGAGGATGTTTTGAAGCAGGTACCGACCTACGCGCGTGCCGGCATCAACCATGGTCAGGATGAACAACGCCTCGAACATGATGGCGAAGTGATACCAGAGGTCGAGTCCGCGGCCGTTGACGGCCTTGGAAAAAATTTGCGCCATGCCGACAGCCAGCGTCGCCGCGCCACCGGTGCGCCCGAATAGCGTCTTTTCGCCAAGTTTGTTCGCGAGCGAATACATGTGGTCGGTCGTTATGGGAAAACCGAGCGCAGTGACCTGGGCCACAGTCGCGGCGGGCTCGCCTTTGACGTTCATGCTGAAATAGACGCCGGGTTCGAGCGCGCAAGCGGCAATGAGCGCCATGATGGCGACGAACGATTCGCAACACATTGCCCCGTAACCGATATGCCGCGCATAGCTTTCGCGCGTGATCATTTTGGGCGTCGTGCCGCTGGCGATGAGAGTGTGAAAACCGGAAATGGCTCCACACGCGATAGTGATGAAGCAAAACGGGAAAATTTTTCCTGCGACGACCAAGCCGGAACCGTTGGCGAATTGTGTGAACGCGGGCAGTTGCAGATTCGGCAATACGAGCAGAATGCCGAAGGCGAGCGCGAAGATTGTTCCGAGCTTCATGAACGTGCTCAGGTAATCGCGCGGCGCCAGCAACAGCCACACCGGCAGGCTGCTGGAGATGATGCCGTAACCGATAATGATCCAGGCGACAGTGATGTCGCGCAGGCCGAAAAACTGTGACCAATGCGGGCTTTGGTAAACCATTTTGCCGCCCCACACCGCCAGCAGCAACAACGCGATGCCAACGGCCGACGCCTCCAAAACCTTGCCGACGCGCACGAATCGCAGATAACAACCCATCAGCAATGCAATGGGAATAGTCGCGCCGACGGTGAAAATGCCCCACGGACTTTCCGCGAGCACTTTTACCACGACGAGTGCGAGGACGGCGAGCATAATGATGAGGATCGCCAGAATCGCCAGCAGCGCGAGGAAACCCGCCGGCGAATTCAATTCCTCCTTCACCATTTGCGCGAGCGATTTGCCATCGCGCCGAATCGAGCAGAACAAAATCACAAAATCCTGCACGGCGCCGCCGAGCACGACGCCGATCAAAATCCACAACGCACCCGGCAGGTAACCAAATTGCGCCGCCAACACGGGACCAACGAGCGGTCCCGGTCCGGCAATCGCAGCAAAATGGTGGCCGAAAACGATCCATTTATTTGTCCGCACGAAATCGCGCCCGTCATCGTGGACTTCGCATGGCGTGGCGCGCTGGTCATGGAGCATGAGCACGCGCGTGGCAATCCATTTCGAATAGAACCGGTAACCGACGGCGTAGGTGCAAACCGCCGCGATAAGGATGTGGGCGGAATTGATCGGTTCATTGCGGCACAACGCCAGGGCCGCGTAATTGCCCGCGCCGGCCATTGCGAGCAGAATCCAAAACACGCCGGCGACGAATTTTTTCAGGTTCGTCATGCAGATTGGTTCTGTTTTAAGCAAATCACGCGATGCCCGACAGAAAAATCTGGAATGGACGTGCAGGTTCCGGTATTGCCAGCGGGACATCAGATGAAGTCACGCCTGAAAATCGGCCACTTGGTTTTAATATTTGTGCTGGCGGCGCTACCGTTCGCCGCCACGTTCGCGCTGTATTATCCTGACGAGCGCCATTACACCGACGGGGCGTTGATGATGCTGAAAGATGGTGACTGGCTCGTGCCCAAAACCGCCGAAGGTGAGCCGCGCTTTGAAAAGCCTCCGCTGGCTTATTGGTCGGTTGCCGCGAGTTATTCGGTGTTCGGAGTCGGCGTGTTCGCGTCGCGCTTGCCGTTTTTACTGGCCAGTTGCGGAACGCTTTGGCTGACGTACCGGCTTGCACGACGGTTGACAGGCAGTGTCGAAGCCGCGTTGCTTGCTGCAATCGTGCTGCTGTCGCATCCGCAATTTTTTCTCTGCTCCATTCGTTCCATGCCGGACGCGCTGCTGGTTTTTTTCATTACCCTGAGCGCATATGGATTCCTGCGCTTGATCGTTTCTGACGAATTGGCAACGAATGCGTTTTGGATGGCCTACGGCGGCGCGGCGGGAGCGACGTTGAGCAAAGGATTGCTCGGCGCGGGAATTGTTTTGTTTGCGTGGGCGTTTGTTTTTCGGCGAGGTCACGATTGGCGCGCAGTCAAAAGAATCGTTCACCTGCCGAGCCTTGCAGCGGCGATCATTTTGGCCGGGAGCTGGTTTGTTTGCATTTTAGGGAAACAGGGTGCAGGCGCGTTGAATGTTTTCTTCAAGGATCAAGTGACGGGCAATTTTCACGGCCACTGGTGGCTGGCCATTGGCCGCGCGCCGCTGTTCGTGCTCATTTTGGTTCTCAACTTTCTGCCATGGAGTCCAACCGCAGTCGAATGGCTCGCCCGGCAAAAGACCCGGGCGACGTGCGGTACACCGCCTCATGCGCAGAAATTCATTCTTGCGTGGACGGCGCTGCTGATTGCCGGATTCGCGCTCGGCGCAAACGTTTCGTTGCGTTATTTACTGCCGGGGACACCGCTGCTGGCCGTGTTGCTCGCAGCTTGGCTACAGGGCGCTGAAAGCGCACGGCTGGTTCTTTCCGTCCGGCGAATTTTGAAAATCGTTTTGGCCGCGCTTGTGCTGGCGATCGCTGTAGCAATTTTCATTGATTCGCAATGGCCGTTGCCGGCGTTTCTGTTTGAAATGATATACAGTTTGTTCCTGTTTGGCATTGCCGTGTTCGGTTGGGGTACATTCTGGCGTAAATCGCTTTCGGCGGCGGAGACACTGGGCTTGGCGATTTTGCTCGGCTGGATAATTTGTTTTTCGGCGGCGATGCCGGTTCTTTTGCCTGATAACGCCCGGCAAATCGCGGTAACACTGCAAAAGGGGCAAACCGGTCCTCGCGAACCAGTGCTGCTCGTCGGCGACGTGAAACTGGCGAGCCGCCTGCGTGTGTTGCTCGGCAAAAACTGGACGGTCGCGCGGGTTAACAAATTGAATCCAGCGGTCCCGGTGGGTTACACGCGCGTGTTGGTTCCTGAGAGGGACGCGGTCGAATTTATCAATCGCGGTTGGGCGGTTCAAACTGCGGCCGTCAGTTTTGGTGCGCCGACACGCGGAGAATTATGGGAGGCCTTGAAATCGAGACAGTTACCAGAAATGCTCGCGCGTCATGCACAAAAAATCTGCCTGATGACACGCGAATAGCCAGTTTCACACGCGGTTCCAGAGTGGCGTCGAGCGATTCACTCTTTATTTTCCGCGCAATTTCCGCACATCCACCGCTTCCATACCCGCAGCGCGAATGGCCTGCAAGCCGAGGTCGGTGTCTTCGTAGGCACGGCAAAATTCGGATTCCACACTTATACGCCTCGCGGCCTCGAGAAAAATGTCCGGCGCGGGTTTTTGGTTTTTGACCATCTCGCTCGTCACGATGGCGTCAAAGAGATGCCGGATTTTTAAATGGTCGAGCACCTGGCCGATGATTTTTTCTGTGCCGCCGGACGCCACCGCCAGGGGAATTTTGCCGTGATTCGCCTTCACAATTTCCAAGACGGCGTGGATGGGTTCAACTTGCGCCATCAGCGGCAGATAAGCCTCCTCCTTCTCATGCGCGACGGCGAGATGGTCGAGCGAGCGGCCTTGCTCCTTGGCCAGCGTTTTCAAAATATCGCGCGAGGGGATACCCCCGAGTGAATAGAAACGGTCTTCGGGAAAATGGAGGCCGTGCCGCTGTGTGACCATCTGCCACGCACGCCAGTGCAATGGCATCGTATCCGCCAGAGTGCCGTCGCAATCGAAAATGAGTCCTTTGATGTGCGGTGGCAAATTCATGATTTCAGAGCAGCGAGCCGTTCCTCCAGATCATGTGCCATGAGCGGCTCAATAATGCCGTCCAACGCTCCTTCCATCACGGCGGGCAAATTGTAAAGCGTCAACTCGATGCGATGGTCCGTGACGCGGTTCTGCGGGAAATTGTAAGTGCGGATACGTTCATTACGTTCCCCGGTGCCGACCTGCGCCCGGCGTTGTGCGGCATATTTTGCATTTTCCTCGGCGGTTTTCCGGTCGAGCAGACGCGAACGCAAAACTTTCATCGCCTTGGCCTTGTTCTTTTGTTGCGAACGTTCGTCGGCGCAACGCACAATCACACCGCTCGGCCTGTGTAAAATTTGAACAGCGGAATCCGTGGTATTCACGCCTTGGCCGCCGGGGCCGGATGCGCGGCAAACGGTGATTTCCAATTCCTCCGGCTTGATTTCGATATCCACCTCCTGCGCTTCGGGCAGGACGGCGACGGTGCAGGTGCTGGTGTGAATGCGGCCCTGCGCTTCGGTCGCGGGCACACGTTGGACGCGATGCACGCCGCTCTCATATTTCAGCCGCTTGAAAACGTCCGTACCGGTCACGGAAAAAATGATTTCCTTGAAACCGCCGAGGTCGGACGGGCTGGAATCCATTGTCTCAACTTTCCAACCGTGCGCCTCAGCATAGCGCGTGAACATGCGGTAAAGATCGGCGGAAAACAGCGCGGATTCCTGTCCGCCGGCGCCGGCGCGGATTTCGATGATGGTGTTGCGTGAATCCGACGGATCGGGCGGCAAAATGCCGGATTGAATCTGCTGCGCCCATTTTTTTTCATCGGCTTCAAGCCGCGCAACTTCCTCGCGAGCCATTTGCGCGAGTTCGGATTCTGGCGGCTCGCTTTTAAGCAGGGCGCGGTTTTGTTCCAGGTCGGCGAGTGCCTTCAAATAATTTTCGCCGTCCGCCAGCAGTTCCTTGAGCCGGGCATATTCGCGGGACAATTCCTGTGCGCGTTGCGGGTTGTCGAAGACCTTTGGGTCGCTCAGCGCAGCTTCGACTTCGGCCAAGCGGTTGCGGAATTTTTCAATGTGCGGACGCAGTTCCATCGTGGGTTTTAGATTTCCAATTATCGCTTCACTCGTAAGTCTCAATACGCAGATTTTCCGGCGGTTGCATTGCAAAAAGAGGCCGCCCACAATCCCGGAAATCGGGATGGCGGGCGGCATTTGCTGAAAAGCTACTTCCGCTTCTTCTTCGTCGTGGCAGCGGCTTGGGCGGCCTGCGTTTTGGCAAGGCGCTGCTGGAATTTGTCCACACGCCCGGCGGTGTCCACAAACTTTTGCTGACCGGTATAAAATGGATGACAAACGTTGCAGATGCCGACAATAATCACGGGCTTGGTGGAACGGGTCTTGATCACATTGCCACAGGCACAACGGATTTCCGCGTCCACATATTTCGGATGAATGTCCGTCTTCATAAAAAGGATTGCAAAGTTATCACGAACGGGCCGGATGACAAGAGTGAATTTACAACAGGCTACACGCCACCAATCCACTTGCGATCTTCCCAAACGGCCTTAAGCGAAGTCAGGTTGCGCGAGTCCAGAACGTTTTTGGCCGCAGCGAGCAATTTGCCCCTCTTTAAATTGCTCCAAGCGTCGCTTGCGCTGACAGCAACAAACTGGAGCACGCTGGGGTCGCGGTAACAATCTATCATACAGCGCGTACAGCCGTCCCGGACGAGTTTGGATTCGTCCCACTCGTGAACCTTGCACATCGGCTTTTCCCAGAAATGGCAGCGGTATAGGTCGAGATTCCAATCGAGATAAAAATATTTATGGCCGCCAAGGCAACTGAACTTTTCTCTTTCGCCGCGCAAATGCCGCTGCATTTCAGTGAGCGATTCGGTGGGATTGACAACCGGAAAATGGCTGTGTTGTTTCATCCGTTTGATTTTCTCAAACAACTCGACCAACTCGCCCTTGGAGTAATTCACCAAACCGCTGTTACTAAAGCTGAGGTAACTGCTGGCAAGTGAAGTGAGCGGATAGCTGAACGTGCAGCTCTTGAAGCCGAGCGTCTCGAGAAAGGCGGGCAGCTTGTCGTAATCGTCAATCAACCGGCTCGCGGTAATGCTGGCTGTGGTCTGGACACCAACCGAGTGAAAGAAATCATTCGCGCGTCTGACCTTTTTGCAAACGTCCGGCAAACCTCGGTTCTTTTCGTGCTTCGCGACATCATGGGCGTCAATGGACATGATAACACTGCTCAAGCCGTCGCTGGCCAGTCCACGCATGTTTTCCTCGGTCCAAAGCCCGCCATTGGTGCAAATCATCGGGTGAATGCCACGCATTGCCGCATACCGCGTCATCTCGCGCAGGTCACGATGTACCATTGGTTCGCCACCGACGAAAAGCAGGTAGCCAATATGATTTTTAAGCGCGATGTCGATGGCGTCGCGCGCTTCTTGCAAGGTCACGCTGCGACGGGCTTTAGCATCGAACTTCGATCTGGCAAACCCACAGAAATCGCAGTCGGCGTTGCAAATGTTGGTGATGGCAAACTGGAGATAACCCGGTCCGCCATGGCTAAAAACTTCGCCGAGAAGCTTTAGTGTGCCCTTCTTGGGCCGTGTGACCGGCTTGGAGGAATTGGGCGCACCCGAATACGCCGAGGCGGCCTCAGCAATAAACGGTTTGGGTTCGGTCGTGATGTTACTCATTTCAAACCATTACATTGTGGTGCCAGAAAATGTTGCGGGCAAACCTTCTTTCGGGTGCAACCGCTTTTGGAAATGATTTTCGCTTTGCGCAAAAGGGACTGAAAGTCTAGTTTATCCACGGTTTGTCCGATGGTGTAACGGTAACACAGCGCCCTTTGGAGGCGTTATTCATGGTTCGAATCCATGTCGGACAGCCAACGTCTCAATCATTCATCGAATTCTGTTTCACAATGCTCACAAGATTCACTTGCAATTGGCACATACTGTCCTTTCGTCGCGCCCCAACGCTTTAAACAAACCATGAGGGTGCTGACGTCTGCGGGCGACACACCCGAGATACGGGCAGCCTGGCCGATTGTTGTCGGGCGAATCTTGCTGAGTTTTTGGCGTGCCTCGAGTCGCAAACCGGGAACAGTGGAGAAATCAAAAGCATCGGGAATCATTTTGTCTTCCAAGCGCTTAAATCTCTCCACCTCCAGTTCTTGGCGCTCAATGTAGCCGGCGTATTTGATGGTTGTTTCGACATGCTCGACGATTTCCTCAGACAGCTTGTCATTTCGATTTGGCAAATCCTTGTAATTCACCTCTGGCCGAGACAGGATTTTAGCCAAAGAGCATGATTCATAATATGTTTTGTACAAACGGGTTATTTCATTATTTATCGCATCTTTTTTCTCCAGATATTTTTGATAGTTGCATTCCGGCAGCAGACCAATTTCGTGGCCCAGTGGTGCTAACCGGCTATCGGCATTTTCTTGCCGGAGCAGCAGGCGATACTCGGCACGAGAAGTGAACATTCGATAAGGCTCGATTGTTCCTTTTGTAATCAAGTCATCAATCAAAACACCGATATATGCTTGGTCCCGACGAAGCACAAAAGAATCCAATCCCCTAACACGGCGCGCGGCATTTATTCCGGCTATGAGACCTTGGGCTGCGGCTTCTTCATATCCAGACGTGCCATTGATCTGGCCCGCCAAGAAGAGATTCTGGCATACTTTTGTTTCGAGTGACGGATGCATCTGTGTTGGATAGCAAAAATCGTATTCGACGGCATAGGCTGGTCGTAAAATCTCGGCTTTTTCGCAGCCAATGATTGTACGGACCAATTCAAATTGCACATCGAATGGCAGGCTGGTCGAGAGACCATTCACATAGAACTCATCGGTTTCTATACCTTCCGGTTCAAGAAAAATCTGATGCCTTGCTTTATCTGGGAATTTTACGATTTTATCTTCAATCGAGGGGCAGTATCTGGGGCCAATGCCTTCAATTATGCCCGCATAAAGAGGCGATTTGTGAAGATTTTGGCGTACAATCTCAGCCGTTTTTTGTGTTGTAAATGTTATAAAACAAGGTAGTTGACCATTAATCCTGTCCAGAATCGAACCCGGTGGATATTTACTGTCCGAACAATAACCCGCAGCCCGTTTAACCGATAAATGTTCCACGTGGAACAAAGCATCTTTCCAGAAACTGAAATAAGGGATTGGCTCATCACCAGTTTGGGGTTCTGTCGCCGAGAAATCAATCGAGCGCCGCAAAAGACGAGGTGGTGTTCCGGTTTTTAATCGCCCAAGTTCAAGCCCGAGCTCTTTGAGGGATGACGAAAGATTCATAGCGGCGACATCACCAGATCGACCGCCCGACTGCTGGTTTGACCCGATGTGCATCAGACCTCGAAGAAACGTTCCGGTAGTAACGATAATAACCTTGCCCCAAAATCGGACTTCCAAAGTGGTTTCAATTCCGCATGCTTGGCCGCCCTTTTGCAGAATCTTGGATGATTGCCCTTGCTTCACGTCAAGATTGGGTTCAGATTCACATACCCACTTTAACCGAAATTGATAGGCCTTTTTGTCGCATTGTGCGCGGGGAGCCCGGACGGCAGGCCCTTTCTTCGTGTTCAGCATTCTGAACTGCAATCCAGTCATGTCCGTGGCCTTGCCCATCTCCCCACCGAGCGCATCAATTTCCCGAGCCAAATGCCCCTTTGCAAGCCCACCAATGGCTGGATTGCATGACATTTGCCCGATGGTATCGACGTTAATGGTCAGCAGCAGTGTCTGACAGCCCATTCGCGCCGCCGCAAGTGCAGCCTCGACGCCCGCGTGACCGGCCCCGACAACAATGACGTCATATTGCTTTGGATATGCAAACATGAAGAAACTCAGCCGTAACGATATGTTGCGTCAAAGGGTGATTCATCAAGAAGTTTTGTTATCTTGCGACTCGGATTCGAGGACAAGTGTTCACAAATTTTGAAAATGTTTTCAACCTCATCGTCTGCCTTAATCTTCCTCGCGATTTCAGTGGCGGAAAACGGTTGTTGCGCATTTTTAGAAAGAAATCTTAGCACATCGCGCTGAATAGTCATGACATTGTTTGCTGCCATCTTGCCTGCCTCAACACCCGGTTGATGATAGGCATTAATGTTGATGAGCAGGGCATAAAGCCCAACAGCTCTTTCGAACAAGGCGATCAGCACGCCAACAGTGAATGGGGAGACGTCTTTAACAGTGATTGTAATCGATTCACGCCCCTTATCTGCCAAGGCTTGGCGTGTACCTAATAGAAAGCCGTGTAGAAAATCCTCACTTGTAGTTTCAGATTCTACCATTACCTCGGGATTAACCCCGTCAAACAGGATTTCAATAAAAGTTACAAAAAAATCATTAGGCCCATCTCTGAGCTGTTGAACATAAGAGTGTTGGTCGGTTGAGCCTTTGTTTCCAAAAACCGTAATCCCCTGATTGACAAGACGGCTATTAAAATCAAGACATTTCCCAAGTGATTCCATGATAAGTTGTTGTAGATATTTTGAAAGCAGACCTAACCGATCTTTGTATGGCAGAACGACCATATTCTTATCTCCTTTACCGTTACCTGATCTATACCAAGCCAATGATAATTGAGATGATGGATTTGATTTAACGTTATTATTGCGATTAGATTCATCACATACCTTGGCCCCAGCTAGTAGTGAGTCTATGTCAAAGCCTTGTAGTGCCGCCGGGAGCAGGCCGACGGCTGACAGTTCACTGGTTCTCCCGCCGATCCAATCCCACATCGGGAATGTTGTTAGCCATTTGTTTGCGGTGGCGTACGAGGCGAGTTCACTACCTTGAGTGGTTATGGCAACGGCATGTTGCCCAAAAATGAGTCCTGCTTGTTCGAAGGCCGCTGCGGCGATGAGCATTCCATTGCGTGTTTCCTTGGTGCCACCGGATTTGGAAATGATGATGCAAAGGGTTCGGTTTAAACTCGCCCCGATAGATTCCAAAACGCGATTCATGCCGTCGGAATCTGTGTTATCGAAAAAAAACGGTTTGAGTTTGTCTGTCCGCGGATTCCCGAGTGCGTGGGCCACAAATTGCGGGCCCAGTGCCGAACCACCGATGCCTATCAAAAGATAGTTTTTGAATGCTCCGCCCGCGCCGGTAATTTCGCCGGAGTGAATTTTGGCCGAGAACCCCTTTATTTTTTCGAGGGCTGCTTCGATTGCCTTTCGAATTTCCGGCGTGGGCGCAAGCGCAGGATTGCGCAGCCAGTAGTGCCCCACCATACGGTTTTCGTCAGGATTGGCGATGGCACCCTTTTCCAACGCGGCCATGGCCGCGAATGCTTGTTGTACGCGTGGTGCCATGGCGGTAAGGAAGACATCATCTATATTCATGCGGCTCAGATCCAAAGTGAGGCCGAGCGCGGGGAATTCGGTGTAATATTTTTGGAATCGCTTCCACCAGTCCAGCTTTGTATAGCTCATAGAATTTGAAACTCTGTCGGATAAACCCGGCGGCAGAGTCTGGCAAGAAAATAGCGCCGGCGGCGATTTCGCAATGGGAGGCGGTGGCTGAAAGGAAACGAGAATCTGCGGAGTCGGAGCGATAGAAATCAACGTGCCACGCTCACTGCACCGGGAGCGTGATGATAATGCTTGTCCCGTGATTGGATCGGGACTTGATCCGAATGCTGCCGCGATGCGTTTCTAAAATGCGACCGACAATGGCCAGGCCAAGCCCAGTGCCTTTGGCTTTTGTAGTAATCAGGACGGTTCTGAACGCGCGGCGTTGCAACTCTTTGCTCATGCCTTTGCCGGTGTCCTTGAATTCCAAGGTCACATGAGTGTGGCGGGTACTGGAGCGCGGTCGTCGGATTACGCGCGATCTGATCGTCAACCTGCCCCCCTCCGGCATCGCCTCAGTGGCGTTGAGAATCAGATTCAAAAAAGCTTGCTCTAATTGCGGCGCATCCCCCGGTACGGGCGGCAAATCCGGCTGTAAAGCGCGAACGAATTCGATGTTTTGATTGGCCAGTTTGTGCCGTACCAGCAAACCCAGTTCGTCAATTAATTCGTTCAAGTTCACGGGGACCAGTTGCGGTTCGGTGGTGCGCGCGAAAGCGAGAATTTGTTCCACGGTTCTATTTAAATGCTCAATTTTTGCCTCAATCAGCCGCGCGTCCTTCGCGCGGGGATCCCCGGCGGGGAATTTTAAATCCAAGGAGTGATACAGAAGTTTCATCACCGTGAGCGGATTTCGGATTTCGTGCGCGACTTCGGCTGCGAGCAAGCCGAGCGCGGAAAGTTTTTCGTTTTGCCGCAACTGCTCCTCGACGTCCACGGTGCGCTCGTAAAGCCGCGCCTTTTCGATGGCGATACCAGATAATTCCGCCAGCGCGCTTAATATGCGGACTTCTTCATTGGAAAAATTGTACGCCCGGCCGGTGTAAACGTTCAACGCACCCGTTACCTGCCCGGCAAACAGCAGAGGCACGCTCAATAACGAGACCAGCCCCTCATGTCGTGCGATTTCAACGTTCTGATAGCGGTTGGATGTCTGGACATTCTCCACCTGCAGCGGCTTTCTGCGCCGAACGACGACACCGAGCAGGCTTTCCTCAACGCTCAAACGCGGTTTGTTGAGGTAAGCTTCGCCCGCACCGTAGCTGGCGCGCAGATCGAGCCACGCGCGGGTTTCATCAAGCATCATCAGCGAACACATCCGCGCGCGCATGAGCAGGCACGCCTCGCGTGTAACGGCGCGTAACGCCTCATCCAGATTCAGCGTGGAATTGATCGTCCGGCTGACGCTTGCGAGTGACTCGAACAGACCCGCCTTCAAGCGCAATTGCTCGTAAAGCCAGGTGTTGTGAATCACCTTGGCTGCTTGCACGGCGAGCTCCTGCAGCAATTCCTGATCATCCGGGTTGAAGGCATTTGTCCGGTCCGAATCCACATTCAGCACACCGCGCACCTCTCCGTTAACCTCCAGTGGTACAGCCAGTTCCGAACGTACACCGCGGCGTGCAGCAACGTAGCGCGGATCCTTTGCCACGTCGCCGACCTGCGCGGGTTTACCGGTGCGCGCCACCCAACCGGTAATGCCTTCACCGACGCGCAACTTGAGGCGCGTCGCCGATGCCGGCAGGTTTTGTGAGGCGTGGATTTCCAGAAGACCGGTCGTGGGGTTGATCAAAACAACCGAACCGCTCGAGGCGCGCATGAGTCGCACCGCTTCGCTCACAATCAATAACAACGCCGCCTGCGGCTCGAGCGTCGAGTGAATGACATTGCTCACCTGGTAGAGCAAATTAAGCCGCTCATAACGCGACATCAGTTTGGAAAGCTCGTCTTTCACGGTTCCGATTTTAGTTCCTGGTTTTGAATCTTGGGTTTTTTACCGGTTTGCACCCGGCTGAGGCACGGCGGTTCAAATTCGAAATTAAAGGCTGAACACTCATCTGACCCTTGCCGTCATCCACAAGCCCACCACGCCGAAAATCAAGTTGGGCAGCCACGCCGCCAACCACGCCGGCAGCCATCCACTCAGCCCCAGCGCCAAGCCGACCCGCTGGAGCACGAAAAACGCAAAACAGATGAAAATGCTGCCGGCCACGCCAACAAACAGGTTCCGGCGACCCGACGCCGCGCCGAATGGAATTGCGATGAGTACGACAACCAGGCACGTGCACGGCACTGCAAACCGCTCGTGCAATTGGGTAAACAGCCAGGCCGAATCCTCACGGGATGGATGCGGATGCAGCTTTACATAGGCCAGAATATCCGCGAGTGGAATTTCGGCTTTGCGGGAGATACGTAAGCTCTGGTAGGTGCTGATTTTGATTTCACTTTCAATTTCCTTGGGAGTTTCAGTGAATTGCGGCATGGCCAGCACATTGGTTTGACGCGAAGGGAACAGCGGTGCGGTGACGCTGGCCTGTCCGAATTCCTGCACGCCCCAAAAGGTCCAAGTGCCATTGGTGAAGATGGCACGGTCGGCCTTGAGCTGCTGGAGGGCACCGTTCGTCAACGACCAACTGACATTGGGATTAAGCATTTCGGCTGTCCGGGCGTGATAAGCGCTGAACTGCCACAGGCGATGTTCGCGGACGTTGACAAAACCGGTGAAGTGATTCTGCGCTTCGAGATCGTCGGGCTTCTGCGCGTAGCGGTTCAAAATGTGATTCGCCCAATCCGTGCTGCGTGGCACGCAAAATTCATTCAGCGCGAACGATGCGATGCTGGCGAAGCAGCCAACCAGAAAATACGGCACACTCAGCCGCCACAGGTTTACGCCCGCCGCGCGCATGGCAGTGATTTCGTTGTGCCGCGCCAGGTGGGTGAGCGTGTAAAGCAGCGCCAGCAGCAGCGAGATGGGCAGCACCGTCACCAGATATTCCGGAACCATCATGGCAACGTATTCGACAACGTCGAGTAGATGCAATTTGCGGTCCTGCATTTCCTCCAGCCCGGTGAAAAGGTCGTAGGAAATCCAGAAAATCATGAAGCCGCCGAGGCAATATGCCAGCGACGCGAACAGTTCGCGGAACAAATACCGATCCAACAGCCGCATTACTGCGCAGGGTAAGCGGCGCGGCGCAGTGTGGGCAAGTGTCGATGTGGTGCGACTCTCTGATGTCAACCGCTCGCATGAATTGACTTGGACTGCTCCGGCAGCTAGTCTCCGTTCTTCAATGCTGGAGACGATTGAGAAGCTGCTGCTTTTGCAGGACCGCGACCAAAAAATTCGTCGTGTGCAGGGTGAACTCGCCCATATCTCCCCCGAACTTGAAGGGCTGCGCACCAAAGCCGCCGCCACCCAGATTCAGCTCGAATCCCTCAAAACGCGCGCCAAACAAATCGAGTCCGACCGCAAACGGCTCGAACTCGACGTCGAATCGAAGAAACAGCAGATCGAAAAATACGCCAACCAGCAGTTGCAGACGCGCAAGAACGAGGAATACCGTGCACTGGCCCACGAAATTGATGCGTGCAAGGCCGACATCACGAAAATCGAGGACCAGGAAATCGAGTTGATGGAGCAGGCGGAACAGGTGCAGAAGGAAACCAGCCGCCTTTCCCGTGAGGCCGGAGAAACAAAAAAACTGGTGGAGGACCAGGTCGCGCAATTGGACCGGCGCGAGGAGAATTTGAAGAAGGAACTGGAGGAATTGCAGCAAGGCCGGGCGGAACTGGCGGCGGGGGTGGAGGAATCCGCGCGGACGCGCTACGACCGGCTGGTCAGAAGCAAAGGCGAAAACGTCGTCGTAGGTGTGCACCACGGTGTGTGCGGCGGCTGTCACATGAAATTGCCGGCGCAAATCCTGGTCTTTTGCATGGCTGACCAGGAAATCATCACCTGCACGAACTGTGGACGAATTCTTTACTACACGCGCGACATGGCGCTGGCGGTGCCGGAGTAGGGGGCTAGCAGGGATTGCCGGAGACCGGGCACCGGGCGGGGGTTTTCCAAAAACGAACTAGGCGCCGTTGTCGCCGATGGCTTCGACCGGGCAACCTTCCTTGGCCTCTTTGCAGCGCGCCTCTTCTTCGGGCGAAGCCGGTTGTTTATAGACCATCGAATAGCCGCCGTCGTCGTTGCGTTTGAAATTGTCCGGCGCCGTCTCGCGACACAGGTCGCAATCAATGCACTGGTTGTCCACGTAGTATTTTCCAGGGACGTTTTCAGGATATTTATTTGCCACGTCTGCCATAAATTGTGCCAGCAATATGAGCGCCGCGCACGACAAAGGCAAGTGCGATTTGCCGTTTTTGGTTACCGCTGGACCAATTAAAAGCTTTTAATTGACACCGGCAGGATTATTTTTCGCCCATGCAAGCGGGGAGCGTCCGGAGGACCAAAATCATCGCCACCTTGGGACCGGCGACCGATTCGGCGGAGATGATTGCGCGGCTCATGGAGGCGGGCGTCAATCTGTTCCGCCTCAACATGTCGCACGCGCCGCACGACTGGGTGCGTCGCGCTTACCAGGACATCCGCGCCGCTGCCGCCGCACGCCGGCAATTCATCGGCATCATGCTGGACACGCAAGGCCCGGCCATCCGCACTGGCGACATCGGGTCGCCGCTCGATTTGCAGCCCGGCCAGAAATTCACCCTCACCGTTCGCGGCGAACGCGATCTGGAAGAACATTCTGTGGATGTGAATTACGCGAATTTTGTCAATGACATCAGCATCGGCGACGTGGTGCTGATCGACAACGGCGCGATCCAGATGAAGGTGCTCGCCAAGGACGGCAACCGGGTCGAATGCGAAGTGCTGACCGAGGGCACGCTTGGCAGCCGCCGCCACATCAACCTGCCCGGGGTCAAGGTCAGCCTGCCCGCGCTCACGGCCAAGGACATCAAGGACGTAAAGCTCGGTCTCGAGCTCGGCGTGGATTTCATCGCGCTCTCTTTCGTCCGCGAAGCCCGCGACCTGCTGCAATTGAAGGAGCTTTTCGATAAAGACAAACCCGCGCCGTTTGTCATCGCAAAGATCGAAGACCGGCAAGCGGTTCAGAATCTGGAATCCATCGTCCGCGAAACCGACGGCATCATGGTTGCGCGCGGCGATTTGGGCATTGAGATTCCGTACGAGGAACTGCCCATTGTCCAGCGCCGTATCGTCAAATCATGTTTGCGCCAGGGCAAACCCGTCATCGTCGCCACGCACATGCTCGAAAGCATGATTGAATCGCCCATGCCCACGCGTGCCGAGGTCACCGACGTGGCCAATGCGGTTTATGAAGAGGCCGACGCCATCATGCTCAGCGGCGAGACGACCGTCGGCAAGTATCCGCTGAAGTGCATCGAGGTGTTTGACCGCATCGCCGTGCGCATTGAACGCAGTGGCAGCGCGCAATTTCACGACACGGCGGAATTGGGCAGCGCGCGGCAGAAACTCGTCAAGAGCGCCATTGTCATGGCCAACGAATTGAAGGCGGCGGCGATTCTGGTAATCACGCGCAGCGGCAACATGGCGCGTTACGCCGCCTGGATGCGCCCGCATTATTCACCCATCTACGCGCTCTGTCCCAATGATAACGCGGCTGGCAGCCTGACGTTGAGTTGGGGCGTCACACCGTTTGTCGTCCCGTTTGACCTCATCAATCCAGAAAACACCATCGAGACTTCGCTGAAAATCCTGGTGGAACAAGGCCGGCTGCGCAAAGGCACCACTGTCGTTATCATCGGCTCCATCCTCGTCGGCGAACAAATCGTGGACGCCGTCCAGATGCGGGTGGTGTAGTGTCGGCGTTGTGCGCTGAGTTCGAGCCGGAAGCTCGACGCTGCAACAAACCGCACAACTACCCGGCAGCAGCCTCGCTTGACAGGACACGAAACAGATCGAGGTTTAATCATGAGAATTAAGCGAACGATATTTTGGATCGCACTGTTCGCCGCCTGTCAGGCCATTGCCCAGCAGGCGACCAACGCTCCATCCCAATCCGTGACCGTCACGGTGGAGAAACCGAAATTTCACTGGCTCGCCCCGGCTGGGGCGAAGGAATCCAAAGAGAATTTGTGGCCGGTCGAAGGAATGGATCCGCGGGCGTGGACGACCGTGGTGGGCTGGCACCCGGGCGAATCCGCTTTTGCGACCGGCGAAACCCATGAGGGCGGGTGGTGTTTGTTTTGGATAGACAACGAACGGGCGCCCGTTGCCAGATAGATTGAGGCGGCGAGCAATGACCGCGGGTTTGGGCGGGCCAAGAAGTTATCCCATTTTCACCTTGGAACTGCACCATTGGGTAGGGCGGGCAGTCCTCTGCCCGCCGCACCGAACGGCGCGCACGGAGTGCGCGCCCTACCTCCGGGCAATGATGCAATGTCAAAC
>Ga0187772_10000557_pt1 | contig 16777 bp, 11 predicted proteins | sample 0116_SJ02_MP15_2_FD_133137 | JGI IMG/M metagenome (GOLD analysis project Ga0187772, IMG submission 133137) | Tropical peat soil microbial communities from peatlands in Department of Meta, Colombia - 0116_SJ02_MP15_20_MG | ecosystem: Environmental > Terrestrial > Soil > Wetlands > Peat | place... | reverse complement strand
CTTTTTCAACACAGAGTATTTTGTTGACCTCAAACCAAAAGAGAAGTGGCGGCCTGTTTTTGACGGGGATAAAGGCAGACTCATCGCCGCAATGAATCGAGAGCTGGACAAGGTTCCCGGGGTGGTTTGGGGTTTCTCTCAGCCCATTGCGGACAATATGGAGGAAGCGATCAGCGGAGTCAAAGGGCAGCTCGCGACCAAAGTGTTTGGGGACGACCTGAAAGTGCTGGAGGTGAAGGCAAACGAGGTTGCGAACGTCATGCGTCAGGTCAAGGGTATTGAGGATCTGGGGATCTTTGAGGTGTTGGGTCAGCCGGAGCTTAACGTAACGGTGGACCGCCAGCAGGCAGCTCGTTTTCAGATTAACGCCGCCGATGTGCAGGATGCGGTCCAGACGGCCGTAGGCGGCAACGCTCTCACGCAAGTGTTGCAAGGCGAGCGGCGCTACGATCTGGTTTTGCGGTATTTACCGCAGTACCGCGACACGAAGGAAGCCATCGAGAAGGTCCGGCTTTTGTCGCCAAACGGAGAGCGCGTTTCTCTTGCCCAACTCTGCAAGATCACGGTAGAAGACGGGGGTTCCGAAATCTATCGTGAAGGGAATCAGCGCTACGTAGCCATCAAGTACAGCGTGCGCGGGCGAGCCCTCGGTGACACTGTCGAGGAAGCGATCCAGAAAGTGAACGCTGGTGTAAAGTTCAGCCGCGGCTATCATATCGAGTGGCTGGGGGAATATGAAAGTGAAAAGCGCGCGGAAGCTCGCTTACTTATCATTGTCCCCATCACTGTATTGCTCATTTTCATCACCTTGTACACGATGTTCCGCTCCTTTAAATGGGCTTTGCTGATCCTGGGTAACGTGGCGTTGGCGCGTATCGGCGGTTTGCTCGCGCTGCTTATTACGAGTACTCACTTCAGCGTGTCGAGCGGAGTTGGTTTCTTGGCCCTGTTTGGCGTTTCCGTGCAAACAGGGGTCATCATGTTGGAGTACATCAATCAGCTTCGCGCGCGAGGTCACTCGATCGTGGACTCAGCCGTGGAAGGCGCAGTTCTTAGGCTTCGCCCGATCATGATGACGATGCTGGTGGCCACACTGGGGCTTCTGCCTGCGGCTATGTCCCACGCAATCGGATCCGACTCTCAGAGACCCTTCGCCATAGTCATCGTAGGTGGGCTGATTTCGGACCTGGTCATGAGTATTTTTCTGTTGCCAACGTTGTACGCCTGGATCGCCAGGGACGGCGACAAATTGCCCGTGCCCGATGTCAGTTTTGAAGAGGGCGTGTGACAAACCTGCGGAAGACGGATGGAAACGACAGGGAGTGATTCGCTTGGCATAACACGCCTCAGGCGCGCGTGCCCATCTTCTGGCTACTTTTCGTTGCTTTCGGGACGGGCACAGCCTAACATTTTCCCTGATACCTTCTGCTCGAGGGAGAAACCTGCTCGCCAATACGAAAACGAAATTGCCTATTTTGTTGCCATCAGCCGGGATTTTTGCATCATCAAAATTGAATCCACACGTTTTTTCGATGTCAGGACTTTCCGATGCACTCCTTTGTATTCCAGAAATACGGTGTGACCATAGATGATTCAGAAAATCGTTGATTTTGCTCTGGAGAACCGCATCCTCGTTTTTGCCGTAGCCCTTCTTCTACTGATTTGGGGAGCGATTTCATTCCACCTGCTTCCAGTGGAAGCCTATCCGGATGTCGCCAACAACTACGTTGAAATCATTACCCAGTGGCCGGGGATTTCCGCCGAACAAATGGAACAACAGGTCACCATTCCACTGGAAACCACCATGAACGGCATTCCCCATGTGATTCACTTGCGTTCCTTCTCGTTGTTTGGTCTTTCTGATATCAAGCTTATTTTTGACGACGAAGAGGAAAATGCCTGGAACCGCGAAAGAGTGCTCGAGCGACTGACACAAGTCACCCTGCCCCTGGGTGTAACGCCCCAGATGGGAACGGATTGGAGCCCGGTCGGCCAGATCTACTTCTTCACGCTGCAAAGCACAAATCCAAACCTCGATCCAATGGAGATGAAGTCCATTGAAGATTGGGTGGTGGAGAAAAACCTAAAAGCGGTGCCGGACATTGTTGACGTGGCGAGCTTCGGTGGTCCCACCCGCGAATACCAGGTGCGCGTCGACCCGAACAAACTGGTCTCTTACGGACTGAGCCTCGCACAGGTGGAACAGCAAATCGCAAACAGCAATTCAAACGCAGGGGGGAGCTTCATCGAGCAAGGCCTGCAGCAGGCCAATGTCCGGTTAGTGGGCTTGGTCAAGGACGTGCACGAAATTGAAAAAACGGTTCTCACGTCCAAGAACGGTACGCCAATTCGGGTGGGAGACATCGCTGTGGTGGCACAGGGTCCCAAAATCCGTCTCGGGCAATTTGCGCGTGCGATCCACAAAGAAGACGGCAAGATTATCGACAACAGCGATGTGGTGTCTGGGATAGCCCTGCTGCGCAAAGGTGCCAACGCCGATGAAGTGCTCGCTTCACTTCACGCCAAAGTCAAGGAGATGAATGACAGGATTTTGCCCAAGGGAGTTAAGATCGTCCCCTTTATTGACCGGAGCGATTTGACACATCTCACCACACACACCGTACTGCACAACCTGACCCACGGCATTATCCTTGTTGTCATCATTCTATTTTTATTTCTTGGCAACGTGCGCGGGGCCCTAATTGTGGCATTGACCATCCCGTTCTCGCTGCTCTTTGCGGCCACTTGCCTGAAACTGAAAGGCATTCCGGCGAATCTTCTGTCCCTGGGAGCTCTGGACTTCGGCATGGTCGTGGACGGAGCGGTGGTTATGGTAGAGAACATTGTCCGGCACCTCAGCCATAGCAACGCCGGACGACCGGATCGTACTACAATGGAGAAAATTAGAGACGCTGCGCACGAAGTGCAGCGGCCCGTCTTCTACGCCATCGCTATCATCATTACCGCGTATCTGCCGATCTTCACTTTGCAGCGGGTGGAGGGGCGTCTGTTCAAGCCGATGGCTTGGACTGTGGCTTTTGCCTTGCTTGGAGCGTTGGTATTCTCGATAACGATCGCGCCCGTGTTGGCCTCCTTGCTGTTCAAGAAGGGTGTGAGCGAATGGAAGAACCCAGTGATGACTTTCCTACGCGAACATTACCGAACATCCCTCCGCTGGGCAATTGACCACAAAAAAATTACACTCACACTTGGCGCATGCGCTCCAGTAATCTCCTTTCTTATCCTATATAGCGGTGTTGTCGGTTCCGAGTTCCTTCCTCATTTGGATGAAGGCGCGTTGTGGGTGCGCGGCACTCTGGCGCCCAGCACGGGTCCCACAGAGGGAATACGGTTAGCGAACCAAGCGAGGATCGTGCTTTGCTCATTTCCTGAAGTTCCACAATGTACCAGTCAGGTTGGCCGCCCGGACGATGGGACGGATACGACTGGATTTTTCAATACCGAATACTTTGTCGATTTGAAGCCGAAGAAACAGTGGCGTCCTGTCTTTCATGAGGATAAAGAGGAACTCATTGCGGCAATGGATCGGGAACTGGAGAAGATCCCCGGAGTCCTATGGAATTTCTCCCAGCCAATTGCGGACAACATGGAAGAGGCTGTCAGCGGGGTGAAGGGCGAGTTGGCGACGAAAGTCTATGGTGATGACTTTAAGGTCCTGGAGGATTTGGCGGACCAAATTGTCGCCCAGATGCGAAAAGTGAACGGAATTGAAGACCTAGGCGTATTTCGAGTTCTCGGTCAGCCAAATCTGGAAGTCCATGTTGACCGTGAACAAGCGGCGCGTTACCAGATTAATGTCTCTGACGTTCAAGACGCGGTACAGACGGCCATCGGCGGGAGCGCGCTCACCCAAGTCCTGCAAGGAGAACAGCGGTACGACCTTGTCTTGCGCTACTTACCTCGGTATCGTGATACCAAAGAGGCGATCGAAAAAATCCGCCTGCCATCTCCAGCCGGCGAACGCGTGTCGTTGGCCCAATTGTGCAAAATCGACGAGCGCGACGGTGCTTCCGAGATTTATCGGGAAGGAAATCAACGCTACATTGCTATCAAGTACAGCGTGCGTGGACGCGACCTTGGAGGTGCGGTAGAAGAAGCTATCAAACGAGTGAACGAAAAGGTCCAACTGTCGCGTGGGTACCACATCGATTGGGAAGGCGAATACGAGAGCCAAAAGCGCGCAGAAGCCCGGCTAATGATCATCGTGCCTCTGACGGTCCTTCTCATTTTTCTGATCCTCTATTCGATGTTCACTTCTTTTAAGTGGGCTTTGCTCGTGATTGCGAACGTGGCTATCGCGCCGCTTGGCGGAATTCTTGCCCTTCTGATCACTGGGACGCACTTCAGCGTTTCTTCCGGCGTCGGTTTCCTGGCGTTGTTCGGCGTATCCGTGCAGACTGGCGTGATCATGCTTGAGTACATCAACCATATGCGCGCCGCGGGTAGTTCTGTGGAAGATGCGGCGGTCCAAGGAGCAATTCTGCGACTCCGCCCGATTTTGATGACCATGCTGGTGGCGACACTGGGCTTGTTGCCCGCCGCCATGTCGCGCGGCATCGGATCCGATTCCCAGCGGCCTTTCGCGATTGTGATCGTAGGCGGCCTCCTTGGTGCATTGTTGATCAGTATTTATTTGCTGCCCACACTGTACGTGACGGTTGCGAAGGACACTGACAAGCTGCCGCCTGCGGAAGCAGAGTGGGAAGAGGTGACCTGATACCCTGAACGAGGCGCAGTGATGCGCATCACAGGTGCGCGTTTACCCTTATTTTTCGCACCTTTTCATTGCTTTCATCTCCGCCGGAGCCTAACATTTTTGTTGAAGACTCATCTGCTCCACGGAGAACCTCATGGCCCGAAAAATGTTGATTGTTGACGGCAACGAAGCCGCCGCCTCGGTCGCGTTCCGCCTCAACGAAGTCATCGCGATCTATCCCATCACGCCTTCCTCACCGATGGGAGAGTGGGCGGATCAATGGAATTCCGAACACAAAAAGAATATTTGGGGCGCCATCCCCGATGTGATTGAGATGCAGAGTGAAGGCGGCGCCGCTGGCGCTTTGCACGGGGCTCTTCAGGCCGGCTCGCTCGGTACAACGTTTACCGCATCGCAGGGATTGCTCCTCATGATTCCCAATATGTACAAGATCGCCGGCGAGTTAACGTCCGCGGTTATCCACGTTGCGGCGCGCACCCTGGCCACACACGCTCTGTCCATCTTCGGCGATCACAGCGACGTCATGTCAACCCGCGCGACTGGTTTTGCATTGCTGGCCTCGAACTCCGTGCAGGAAGCTAGCGATTTTGCTTTTATTGCCCAGGCTTCCACGCTCGAATCGCGCGTGCCCTTCCTCCATTTCTTCGATGGTTTCCGCACCTCCCATGAAGTCAACATGATTGATGGCCTGACAGACGACGACCTTCGCGTCCTTATCGACGACAAATTTGTAAGGCAGCATCGCGAACGTGCCATGACGCCCGACCATCCCGTACTGCGGGGCACCGCGCAGAACCCGGACGTGTTCTTCCAGGCGCGCGAGGCTTGCAATCCGTACTATCGGGCCTGCCCGACTATCGTGCAGGACGTGATGGATCGCTTCGCCCAGCATACGGGGCGCAAATACCATCTGTTCGACTATTTCGGTCCTGCCGATGCGGAACGTTTGGTAATCCTGATGGGATCCGGTGTGGGCGCCGCGGAAGAAGCGGTCGAAGCTCTGCAAAAATCTGGGGAAAAGGTAGGCTTGCTGAAAGTTCGCCTGTTCCGTCCATTTGCCGCCGACATGTTCTTGAACAGCATTCCTTCCACTGTGAAGGCGATTGCGGTGCTCGACCGCACAAAGGAGCCTGGTGCGCTTGGCGAGCCGCTCTATCAGGACGTGCTCACGGCCTATATGGAACGCTACTCAGCCAATCCCAGTGCGGGGATCCCGCGCATCATCGGCGGAAGGTACGGCCTCTCCTCAAAAGAATTCACGCCTGCCATGGTCAAGGCGGTCTTCGATGAACTCAAAAAGCCCAATCCGAAGAACCATTTCACAGTTGGCATCGTGGACGATGTCACACACACTAGCCTGACCTACGATCCGGAGTTCTCCACCGAAGATCCCCGGACCGTACGCGGACTTTTCTATGGGCTCGGCTCCGATGGCACGGTGGGGGCGAACAAGAACTCCATCAAGATCATCGGGAAGGGAACCGACAACTTCGCGCAAGGCTATTTCGTGTACGACTCGAAGAAAGCAGGCGCGGTCACCGTCTCCCACCTGCGATTTGGCCCCGATCCCATTCGTTCGACATATCTCATTACCAAGGCCAACTTCGTTGCCTGCCACCAGTTCCAATTCTTGGATCGCATCGACGTTTTGGCAGCCGCCGAGGCCGGCGCGACGTTCCTATTGAACGCTCCCTTTGGGCCAGACGAAATCTGGCAGCACATTCCGCGCCAGGTTCAGGAAACCATCATTAAAAAGAAGCTGCGTTTCTTCGTGATCGATGGCTACACCGTGGCCCGGGCGGCTGGCATGGGAACTCGCATCAACACCATCATGCAGACCTGTTTCTTCGCCATTAGCGGCGTCTTGCAGCGGGACGAGGCGATCGCCGCTATCAAGCAGTCCATCTACGACACGTACGGCAAGCGCGGCGAGGCCGTCGTACAGAAAAACTATGCGGCTGTAGACCAAACGCTCGCGCACCTGCACGAAGTGAAGGTGCCGGACAAGGTCACCAGAACATTTGACATGCTACCGCCTGTCGCCCCGCAGGCGCCGGAGTTTGTTCGTAGCGTTCTCGGCACCATCATTACCGGCAACGGCGACTTACTGCCGGTCAGCGCGATGCCGATCGACGGAACCTTCCCCACCGGAACCGCGATGTGGGAAAAGCGCAATATCGCGAAAGAAATTCCTGTGTGGGACGAGGACCTGTGCATCCAGTGCGGCAAATGTGTACTGGTCTGCCCGCACGCCGTGATTCGCGCGAAGGTATACGATTCGTCGCTGTTGAACAACAAGCCGGAGACCTTTAAGTCCGCCAAGCCGCGCTGGCGCGAGTTTGAAACGCTGCGCTACACGCTTCAGGTTGCGCCTGAAGATTGCACCGGCTGCAAGCTCTGCGTCGAAGTCTGCCCCGCCAAGAGCAAGAGCGAGGTGAAGCACAAGGCCATCAATATGGAACCGCAGGCTCCGCTGCGCCATCCGGAAAGCGTCAATTGGGACTTCTTCCTGTCGCTGCCGGAGTTTGACCGCCATCGCATCTCGCACTCCCAGGTGAAGGACTCACAGCTTCTCGAACCGTTGTTCGAATTTTCGGGTGCATGCGCAGGCTGCGGAGAAACGCCATACGTCAAACTGTTGACCCAATTGTTCGGCGATCGCCTTATGATCGGGAACGCCACGGGTTGTTCTTCGATTTACGGCGGCAACTTGCCGACGACTCCCTACACAAGGAACAAGGACGGGCGCGGCCCGACATGGTCGAACTCACTGTTCGAAGATAATGCCGAGTTCGGTCTTGGTATGCGCCTGGCCGTGGATGAGCAGAATCATTATGCCTGTGAACTGCTCACTCGCCTGAGCAGCCACATTAGCGACGAGCTGGTGAAAGGCCTGCTCGAAGCCGATCAATCAAAAGAGACGGGCATCGAAGAGCAGCGCAGGCGTGTTGCCGAACTGAAGAAGAAAATAACCGGCCTGGACTTGCCGGACGCGCTCGCGTTGCAAACCGTCGCCGACTCCCTGGTGCGCAAGAGCATCTGGCTCCTCGGCGGCGATGGCTGGGCCTACGACATCGGGTTCGGAGGACTCGACCATGTGTTGGGTTCCGGTCGAAACGTAAACGTCCTCGTACTGGACACGGAAGTCTATTCCAACACCGGCGGCCAGATGTCCAAATCGACGCCGCGCGCTGCCGTAGCGAAGTTTGCGATGGGCGGAAAGCGCACGGGGAAAAAGGACCTGGCGATGGAGGCCGTGAGCTACGGCTACGTTTACGTCGCTCGTGTGGCCATGGGAGCCAACGACTCGCACACGGTGAAAGCTTTCCTCGAAGCGGAAGCCCACAATGGACCGTCCTTGATCATCGCGTATAGCCACTGCATCGCGCACGGATACGATATGGCGTTGGGCCTGGACCAGCAGAAGAAGGCTGTGCTTAGCGGATACTGGCCATTGATGCGCTACAATCCTTCCTTGCGCCTCGAAGGCAAGAACCCATTCCTGCTCGATTCGAAGGCCCCCAGCATCCCGCTCAAGCAATACGCTTATCAGGAAGCGCGTTACACCATGCTGGTGCGCAGTGATCCCCAAGCGGCGCGCGAATTGCTCAAGCTCGCGCAGGACGACGTGGAACGCCAGTGGCGCGTCTACGCCAACCGAGCCGCGATGGCCGGCCGGTCGGAATCGCCTCACATAGCGCCGGAAGCTCCGGAAACTGCTCCTGAAACCGTGAAGAAGGGAGGGGAAGAGGAATGAGCGACCTTTCGACGAAGTACCTTGGACTCAATCTGAAGTCACCCTTGTTGGCTTCGGCTTCTCCTCTCAGTGAGTCTGTCGACAACATCAAGCGGCTGGAAGACCAGAACCTGGGTGCAGTGGTCCTGCCTTCACTTTTCGAAGAACAACTCCAACTGGAGAGCTTTAGCGTCGATTCCGATCTCTCGCGCGGTTCGGACAGCTTCCCGGAATCGGCTAATTTTTTCCCCGACCTCCAGACCTACAATCTTGGCCCGGACGGTTATCTGGAACTCATTCGCCACGCAAAAGAGAGCGTGCAGATTCCGATCATTGCGAGCCTAAATGGCTTCTCAAAAGGCGGCTGGCTCGAGTACGCCCGGCTGATGGAAGAAGCCGGCGCCGATGCCATCGAACTGAACATTTATTTCATTGCCACGGATCCCGCGGTAAGCGGGAGCGAAGTGGAACAGGACTACGTCGACCTCGTGCGCCAATTGAAGCGAAGCATCCGCATCCCTCTTGCCGTCAAGCTCTCCCCATTCTTCAGCGCTCCGGCAAATATGGGCGTTCGCCTGGACGAAGCCCGCGTCGACGGAATCGTGCTCTTCAACCGTTTCTACCAGCCGGATTTTGATATCGAGCACATGGAAATCTCCCCGAGCCTCGCCCTCAGCCGCCCCGAAGAGTTGCTCCTCCGCCTGCACTGGGCCGCGATTCTCTGCGGACACGTCCGGGCCGATCTCGGGATTACGGGTGGGGTGCATAGCTCGCGCGATGTCATCAAGTGCATTTTGTCGGGAGCGCGGGTAGCCTTCATGACATCGGCCCTCCTCCGAAATGGCGTGCAACACGCGGCTCACGTCTTAACAGAACTGGATCGCTGGCTCGACGAGCATGAGTACACTTCCGTCCAGCAAATGTGCGGCAGTATGAGCCACGGATCGGTTCCGGACCCGAGTGCGTTTGAGCGCGGCAATTACATGAAGGTCCTGAGCTCGTACACTTTGCGCGCGAACGTCTTCAATGACTAATTACCTTTGACCCGAAGGAGTTTTCCAATCGCGAACACTCCTTGCTTTTTCGAGTCAGGCCGACGCATCGCTGCCTCTTGTGAGGAATCGGCCTTGCGCGGAAAGCCAGCCGGTATCGACCGATTTTTGAAGTTGTGCTCGATTACGAATCTGGAACCTGGGAGCAGTTGGCGCACTCGGCGCGCTATGCCGGCCTTCACGAAGAATATCTGCGAGACCTGTATTTGCGCTCGGCCCGCTGGGTCACCGAAGTGCTTGCGGATGCTGCCATTCCGGCCTGAACCCTGCCGCTATTTACTGCGCTCTGCGAATACTTCCTCGGCAATGTGAAAGGCCGTGTTTGCCGCGGGAACGCCGCAATAGAGTGCTGTCTGGAGCAGGACTTCCTGAATCTCCTTGCGCGTTACTCCATTATTGGCCGCGGCGCGCAGGTGCAGCCGTAGCTCTTCGCTTCGATTCATGGCCACCATCATCGCGATGGTGACCAAACTCCGCGTCTTTCGCGGCAGGCCCGGACGCGTCCAGATTTCTCCCCAGGCGTAGCGGGTAATCAGCTCTTGAAAGGAAGCATTGAAGCTGTTTTCGTTTGCTTGCGCGCGATCGACGTATGCGTCGCCGAGCACCTCGCGCCGCATCTTCATCCCTTTTGCGTGACGCTTTCGCTCCTCCATCGCAGGCTCCTTTAGGCCAAAAGAAACTGCACGATTCGGCGGTTAAATTCATCACGCGCTTCAATGTTGGAAAGGTGCGCGGCGGCAAATTCTGTATAAGCCGCTCCCGGAATAGACTTTGCCACGAATTGCCCCTCTGCGGGTGTTGCTGCCACGTCACTCGTTCCGGTTGCCACCAGGGTGGGCACGCAGATCTTTGCCACCGTATCATGCAGGTCCATGTCGCGTACTGCAGCACAGCATGCCACGTATCCTTCTGGGTTTGCGGACTCCAGCATCGTTCGCACTGACTGCGTTTCTGCAGAATGGGACGCCCGAAAGCCCGGCGTGAGCCAGCGGTCAACGACGGTTGTCGTAATTGCTTTCATACCGCCACTTTCCACTGCTTCAATGCGCCTGTTCCATATGTCCTCGGGACCGAATTTCGGCGAAGTGTTGCAAAGTACCAGCTTGTGCAGCCTGCCCGCGGTGTTCGCTCCCAGAAACATGCCGATCATGCCTCCCATGGAAAGCCCGCAGAAAGAGATGCGCTCCAGCCGCAGCGCGTCCAAAAGCCGCACAACGTCCCAACTCAATTGTTCAATGGTGTAGGGTCCCGGTGTGCACCCGGATTGTCCATGTCCGCGCGTGTCGTAGCGCAGCACGCGAAAATGCTGGGTGAAGGGCTCGACCTGGCTGTCCCACATGTGCACGGTTGTTCCGAGGCCGTTCGAAAAAAGGACCACAGGAAGATGCTCTGCTCCAGAAAACTCGTAATAAAGCTTCACGTCTGGCAGGTTTGCCGTTGGCATACGGGTCCTCTGATCTTCACCTAGCGGACGGAAATTCGTGAGCTTCGCTCGTCACTTGTTCTACGAACTCCTCCGCTCTTCCGAGATAGTTCCTGGTATCGAACAGGCTGGCCAAATCGGCGGGCGCCAGGTGTCCATGCACGCCTGGCTCTGCACGCAGGATCTCCAGCAGAGGCCGATTTTCTGCGAGTGCTTTCTTGCAGGCAGCCCCCACCAGAAGATGAGCGGGCATCTTGCCCATCCTGTCCGCCAAGGCCATCGTCACCGCCTCCGCGAAAATCAGCCCTCTTGTCGTCTCAAGATTCTGCCGCATCCTTTCCGGATCGACTTCCAACGTGGGCAACATCTGCGCTAGATGATGCAGCGCGCCGCCGGAAAGGCGAATAATTTCTGGAAGTGTTTCCCACTCGGCATGCCATCCACCAAGCCCACGTTGGTGCTCCTGCGGCATGGCGGCCAGCATGGTGCTGACAAGTCCTGGCACGCGCGCTGAGGCTGAGAGAACTACCGCGCACGTCACAGGATTGCGTTTGTGCGGCATTGTCGAGGAACCGCCCCGTCCCTCGCCCGCGGGTTCGGAGAGCTCTGCAACCTCGGTCTGCGTGTGCAGGGAAATATCTCGAGCAATTTTCCCCAGCGTTCCTGTCAGCAATCCAAAAGAAGTGGCCGCCTCGGCCACTCGGTCGCGATGCGAATGCCACGGCATCCCGGGCAGCGTCAGTTGTAATTCACTGGCAAGCGCCTTGGCCACGGCAGAGCCATTTTCGCGCAAAGCGGCGAGCGTACCCACTGCCCCGCCAAATTGCAGAGACAATATACGAGGACGAATCTCGATCAGGCGGCGCCGATGCCGCAGAATGGCGTCAAGCCAGCCTGCCACGATAAATCCAAAGGTCGTTGGCAACGCCTGTTGCATCCAGGTTCGCGCCGTAACCATTGTCTTCCGATGAGTTGTAGCAAGAGCCGCCAGCGTTTCGCTCAGCCATCCGAGGTCCTTCTCCAACAAATCCAATGCATCACGCATTTGGAGAACGAGCCCGGTGTCGATGACGTCCTGGCTCGTCGCGCCGAAATGAACGAAGCGCGCCGCGTCCTTATCCTGCCTCGCTACCGTTTCCGTCAGCATTTTCACCAGGGGAATAGCGGCATTTCCGGCCAGCGCCGATTCTTTTGCAATCGAGGCCAAGTCGAACTGATCAGCGCGGCACTGTTCCGCAATCTTTCTGGCCGCGCCTGTGGGAATCACGCCGGCTTTAGCCTCAGCTGCAGCCAGTACTGCCTCAAATTGCAGCATCTTTTTTATGCGAGATTCGTCGGATAGAACTTGCTCTAGCGCGCGGTAGGAGAAAAGTTCGTCGTAGAGAGTCATTTGCCGAAGCGGCTCCGCGCGTCAACACTCGAAGAAGACTGTTTCTTCATGGCCTTGCAAGTGTACATCCCAAACGAGCGTTTTCTTATCGTGCGAGTCAGGTTTCGCAACCAAGGTGTGACGGCGTTCCGGAGGAACCCGGGCCAGCACGGTGTCTGCCTCGTTTGCTGGATCTCCCAGGAAATAAATCCGCGTGATCAACCGTTTCAGCAGGCCCCGCATGAAAATGGAAACCACAAGATGCGGTGCTTGTACTGTGCCCTTCGGTCCGGGAACGGCACCAGGCTTGATGGTGGTAAAGCGAAACTCTCCTTGAGCGTTCACTGGAATGCGCCCAAACCCAAAAAACTTCCTTCCAGTCATCCGCTCGGCCCGATCTTCTGGATGGGCATAACGGCCTTCTTCATCCGCCTGCCAGATTTCCAGCAGGGCGTCTGGCACCGGCACACCATCCCCGTCGAGCACTCGCCCATGAATCGTGAAACGCTCCCCCTTTTCGGCGCCCTCCGTCAGGTCCGTGCGCTCCAGCCAGGAAAAGCCAATGCTAAAAAAGGGGCCAACGGTTTGGGATGGCGTGCTTCGCCCGTTCATTCAGCGCTCCATCGGCGTGGCGTTGCGCCCGCGCAGGATGATATCGAACCGGAATCCCAAGGCGAGCTGCGGTGTGGTCGTGGCCCAGTCGAATTTGGAAATCAACCTGTTCCTCGCCCCTTCATCGGGCACGCTGTTGAATATTGGATCGAATGGCAGAAGTGGATCACTGGGAAAGTACATTTGCGTGACCAGCCGTGTGGCAAACCCAGGGCCAAACAACGAAAAGTGAATGTGCTGCGGCCGCCACGCATTCGGATGATTCTTCCACGGGTACGCTCCCGGGCGAATCGTCACAAATCGGTAGCGGCCCTCGTCGTCCGTGAAAGTTTGCCCCACGCCGGCGAAGTTCGGATCCAGCGGCGCGCCATGCTGATCGGCTTTGTGCCGATAGCGCCCTGCTGCATTGGCCTGCCAAATCTCCACCAGCGAATGGCGCACGGGGCGGTTATCTTCGTCAAGGACTTGTCCGCTCACCACGATGCGCTCGCCGAGGGGTTCGCCTTTGCTCTGGCGCGTTAGGTCAAACGCGGTAGGAGCCACAATCTCTTTGCGAAAGGTCGGCCCAGTAATTTCAGAGATCGTGTCTGGAAGAGAAATCAACGGTTGCTTCGGCGCGCGCTTCTGTGACGACACGTAGGGCGGATGGAGATACTCTGGTTGCGTTCCCGGCGCCGGTCTTCGATAGCCCCGCAATGGCTCCACGTTTGCTCCTCGGCTACACGCGTTCCAGAATCACCGCGATCCCCTGACCGACTCCAATGCACATTGTACACAGGGCATACCGGCTGCCCGTGCGTTTCAATTGGTAATACGCCGTGGTGGCAAGGCGCGCTCCGCTGGCTCCCAAAGGATGGCCAATCGCGATCGCGCCGCCATTTTGATTCACGTGCGAGGCATCATCCGGGAACCCGAGTTCGCGCAGAACTGCCAAGGCTTGCGCCGCAAATGCTTCGTTTAATTCAATCACATCCATCTGCCCGGCCGTCATTCCGGCTTTCGCCAGAACTTTTCGGCTCGCCGGCACCGGGCCCATTCCCATGATGCGTGGAGCCACGCCGGCAGCGGCTGCCGCCAGGACTCGTGCTCTCGGCGTAAGCCCATACTTCTTCACCGCCGCATCGGACGCGACGAGCAGGGCACTGGCGCCATCATTTACTCCCGACGCGTTTCCCGCCGTAACCGTTCCTTCCGGCTTCACCACGCCCTTCAGTTTCGCAAGCCCTTCGAGTGTCGAGTCCGGCCGCGGTTGTTCGTCCACAGAAACCACCACCGGATCCCCTTTCTTCTGCGGAATAGGGACCGCGACAATCTCTTCCGCGAGTCGCCCGTCCTTCATCGCGGCCGCCGTGCGCTGCTGGCTGCGCAGGGCAAACGCGTCCTGGTCCGCCCGCGATATCTTATATTCTTCCGCCACAATTTCCGCGGTCTCCGGCATTGCGTCTGTCCCGTACTTTGCCTTCATGACCGGATTCACAAACCGCCAGCCAATGGTTGTATCTTCCAGCTTCATGCCACGTGAAAAAGCGCTGTCTGCTTTCCCCATCACGAAAGGTGCGCGGGACATGCTTTCCACCCCGCCGGCAATCACCAGGTCAACCTCACCGCTCTTGATGCTACGCGAAGCCACCGCCAGGGCATCCAGGCTCGAACCGCACAGCCGATTCACCGTGCTCCCCGAGATCTCCTTCGGCAAGCCCGCCAGCAGCAAGGCCATGCGCGCCACGTTCCGGTTATCTTCCCCAGCCTGGTTCGCGCAACCGTAGATAACATCGTCGAGCGCGTTCCAATCAATGGAGGGATTGCGCTCCACAAGAGTCCTCATGGGGATGGCGGCAAGGTCGTCGGTCCTCACTCCAGAGAGCGCCCCGCCATAACGTCCAAAGGGCGTACGAATCGCGTCACAGATGTATGCGTTAGTCATAGAAGGAGAGTCGTTCCTCGCTTAAGTCTACCGTAAACACACCGGCGAAAACCAAATCCCATGCAATGCGGAACGGTCTACGGTAGACTCGGCGAAGGCGAACCTGGCTGCCTCTTTGCTCATCGACTATGCTCACCAACCGGAAAGAAATCCAGATTGAGTGGGGAGATTGCGACCCCTTCGGCATCGTCTTTTTCCCGCGCTACTTTGAGTATTTCGATGCCTGTACAAATGCGCTCTTTCACCGCGCCTTGGGAATCAAAAAGGCCGAGATGCTTCGCCATTACAAGATCGCCGGAATCCCGCTCGTTCAGGCCAGCTGCAATTTCCTAGTGCCATCCTCGTTCGGCGATGTCGTGCACGTGGAATCCTGTGTGACCAACTGGGGTAAGAGCAGTTTCACCGTGCAGCACAAGCTTTTCCGTGGAGGCACGCTCGCGGTTGAAGGCATCGAGAAACGAGTTTGGACCGTGCGCCTGCCGGATGACCCCTCGAAGGCAAAAGGCCAGCCTGTCCCCAAGGAAGTGATAGACAAGTTCCGTTAGATACCCGCGCCGAAGACTCCATGGCGAACCTGCGCACACAAGTCGGAATCATCGGTGGTGGGCCTGCGGGATTGACGCTCGCTCACCTACTTCATCTTCAAGGGATCGAGTCGATCGTGTTGGAGCGCCACACGCGCGAGTACGTAGAAACTCGCGTGCGTGCGGGAGTCCTGGAGCAGGGAACTGTCGATGTCCTCTGTGATTCCGGTGTGGGTGCACGGCTGAAGCGCGAAGGCCTGCAGCATCAGGGAATCGAGTTGCGCTTTGATCGAAGTGGACATCGCATCGACTTCCGGGAACTGGTTGGAAAATCCATTACCGTCTACGCGCAGCAGGAAGTGGTGAAGGATTTAATTGCGGCGCGCCTTGCCTATCAGGCTCCCATCTATTTTGAAGCGGAAGCGGTGCGCATTGAGAACTGCGAGAACGAGCCGGAGATTCATTATCAGCACAATGGGCAAAGCCACGAGATCGCATGCGACTTTATCGCCGGATGCGACGGTTTCCACGGTATCTGCCGCCCTGCAGTTCCCCCGAACAAATTGCAAATCCACGAAAAATATTACCCGTTTGCCTGGCTGGGAATTCTCGCGCGGACGCCTCCTGCTTCTCATGAATTGATCTATACGTACCATGAACGCGGATTTGCGCTTTTGAGCATGCGCTCGCCGGAAATCTCGCGCCTGTACCTTCAGTGTGCGCCGGAAGAGGACATCAGTCTCTGGCCCGATGAGCGGATTTGGGAAGAATTGCGCACACGCATGGCTACGCAAGAAGGTTTTGTGTTGAAGGATGGTCCGATCCTCCAAAAAGGCGTTACCCCCATGCGGAGCTTTGTCGCCACTCCCATGCAATTCGGGAAGTTATTCCTACTGGGCGATGCCGCGCATATCGTCCCACCCACTGGCGCGAAGGGCTTGAATCTCGCGGTGGCCGATGTACGCGTTCTGACCCGAGGGTTGGTGGAATTCTATAAACGCGGTGACCGCGAGCCGCTGCGCCAATTTACCGATCGCTGCTTGCGCCGTGTCTGGAGATGCCAGCGCTTCTCCTGGTGGATGACCTCCATGTTGCACCGTTTCCCTAACGAAGACAGCTTCTCCCACAACATCCACCACGCCGAACTCGACTATGTTGCCAGTTCGCGGGCGGCCTCCACCACACTCGCCGAGAATTACGTTGGACTCCCCTTCGACACGCCAGGCCTCTTCTGATTTCTCTCTCTTTGTGGTCTGAAGTTAGAATTCAGCCAGACAGCTGGACTCACAAACACAAAGAGGGCCCGGCTAAACCAGGCCCTCCTTTTTGAACTGTGTTGCTGTCTACCAGCCCGTACGATTCTGCCGGCTCAGATACTGATTTGCTTCCGGCACATTCG